>Ga0129336_10000230_pt1 | contig 30717 bp, 31 predicted proteins | sample CPB6_02_DNA_FD_96878 | JGI IMG/M metagenome (GOLD analysis project Ga0129336, IMG submission 96878) | Freshwater to marine salinity gradient microbial communities from Chesapeake Bay, USA - CPBay_Sum_0.6_0.2_DNA | ecosystem: Environmental > Aquatic > Marine > Coastal | place: USA: Chesapeake...
TAGACCATACCGTACCACGATATTCACCGTTATACCACACTGACCACTTATTCGTCCGAACTTGACGATGCTTGTAATTACGATTCGAAACCATCTGCCTTTTCATTTTTCTATCCTTTTCTTTCGTTTCCATCATCCTACAAATATTATCGGCAATTGCAAGAGAAAAAAATGAGAGAAAAAAAAGATTTTTTGTGGCACAGTATTTGCTCAGGCGTTTCCCCACCTATGGGGGGTTTTTTCATTTTTTGACGATATTGAGAATCAGTCTCAAAAAACCGCCGGTGGTGCTCACACAATCGACCCACCATTATCTAATTGGCCAGTTTAATAGCCTTTTTTATTTAAATATTGTTGCCAGACCCAAGCATCACTTAAACTTTTTTCTAGCGTTGTACAGCAACTAATACCTAATTCATTCTTAACCTTAGTAGTATCAGCAAAAACACTCTCAACATCTCCACATCGTCTTGGTCCCACCTTATACTCTATCTTTTTACCAATAACTTTTTCTAAAGATCCTATTAGTTGCTTCACACTAATCCCATTACCAGTTCCCACGTTGTATATTTTAAAAACCCCACTATCTAGCATGTATCTTTTTAAAATGCCCACATGACAGTTTGACAAATCATTAACATCCACATAATCTCTAACTGCCGACCCATCAAAAGTGTTATAATCATCTCCATGCAACATAAAATTATCTTTGTTACTAACATAGTTTAATAAACGACTCATTAAACTTTCAGGAGTTTTTTTAGCACACTCTCCTATAGGAATTTTTATATTAGCTCCTATAGGATTAAAGTATCTTAGCATCACACAATTCAAATCTTTATTTTGATTATAAAAATCACTAATAATTCTTTCACACATTATTTTAGTTTGTCCATAAACGCTAGACCCACTATCTACATTTTTACTCTCGTCCACAATTCCCCCAGCCTCTCCATAAACTGTACAACTAGATGAAAATATAAAATTGCTGACTCTATACTTTTCTATAAATTGTAAAATACTAAATAACGATCCAATATTATTAACATAATAATCCAGCCCCCTCTTCGAACTCTCCCCCACACTTTTATGTGCTGCAAAATGAATAATTCCATCAATATAATAATTTATGTTAAATATTTCATTACAGCTCCCATTCAAAAATACGCAACAATCTTCTCCATAATAATTTTTAATATTATCCACTATCCATTTATAACTATTAACATTATTATCTAGTATAATAGGCTTCATATTGTTTTCTATCAAAGAACAAACAGTATGAGATCCTATATATCCACACCCACCAGTTACTAAAATTTGTTTCATACTATAATCTCTTTGATAATATTTCCCCCATCAACAATCTTTACTGGTCTTTCACCAGGAGCATACAATACTTTCTCTTTATCTATGCCTAATAAATAATAAACTGTACTAGCCCAATCTTCAACTGTTACAATATTATCATCAATATCAGTACTAGTATCATTACTTTTACCATAAACCACCCCACTCTTTAATCCTCCCCCACCCATAACCACACTAAATACTCTTGGCCAATGATCACGACCAGCAGTAGGATTAATCTTAGGAGTTCTTCCAAATTCTGTCATAACCATAACCAGAGTACTATCTAAAAGCCCCCTATCACTCAAATCACTAATAAGAGCCCCAAAACCCTGATCAAAAGGAGGCAAACTATTTTTCATATTAGTCTCAATATTATCATGATGATCCCACCCACCATAAACCATACTAACAAATCTAACGCCCGCTTCTACTAGTCGCCTACACATTAACATTCTCATTCCTGCACTATTTTTCCCATAAGCTTCTTTGGTAGCTTCACTTTCTGCTGCTAAATTAAAAGCCTCATTAGCACTTTTAGAACTAATCATACTATAAGCATCTTGATAAAAAGAATTCATAGAATCTAATGAGTCGGATCTTTGCTTATCATTAAATTCTTTACTAATAATTTCTAACATAGCTTTTCTTTTATTAAATCTATCCACACTAATATTATCGGGCAAAACTAAATCTTTAACTTTAAAGTTGGGATTTTCAGGATTATCACCCAAACCAAACGGAGAATAACTGTGGCTTAAATATCCTGAACCACTAAATTCATTGTGCAAAGATGGAACATTAATATAAGCGGGCAAATTGTTTCTATTACCATATTGTTGACTAACTATACTACCAATACTAGGATACTGAAGAGCCGGACTGGGCCTATATCCTGTAAAGATATTGTGGGTGCCTCTTTCATGAGCACTTTCACCGTGGGAAAATGATCGTATAGTAACAATTTTATCAGCTATATTTGCTGTGGACTTTAAAAATTCACTATATAATACGCCGGGAATTTTAGTAGCTATACTATTAAGGGGGCCTTTATATTCAGCAGGAGCATACGGTTTAGGATCAAAAGTTTCTTGAGCGGAAAAACCACCGGGTAAGTAAATATAGATTACTGACTGGGCCTTAGCATTTTTAACACCATCATCAGCGCGGGCTAAAGATAAATAATCTCCTAAATTAAGATTTAATCCGGCTATAGTACCCAAGCTTAAAAAATGTCGTCTATTCATATTCTTCTCCTTGTATAATAAAAAAAGGGCGTGAGACTAATCCCACACCCTTTTCTAAGCTTTATTTTTTAAATATTATCATTCGCCCACAGGTGTAGAGCTAATAACCTTATTTACCCTGCGACCCCTAGTTTTTGCAATATTTAGCTTGCGCCTTTGACGACGAACCATAGCCACAGTAATATCGCTAGATCCAGTAATTCTGTTAATATTCATGGCCAAATCTTCATCCTTCATGGATCCGGCATTTTCCTTAATAAACTGAATTTCTGCATCATTCCACTTCTTGTATGATCCTTTTCTCATTTTAATATCTCCTTTATAAAGGTTAATTATTGCCAAGGGTGTAACTCTATCTATAATAACTTATATCCCCTAAACGGTCAAGAAAAAGATTATGAGCAAACATATTACACAATCAGTATTACATGTTGTGGGTTGCGAAAACTTGCTAACCCCTGATGAATTATGCAAAAAGGACAATAAAACCATATCAGAGCTACTAAATGAGCAAAAAGAAAAAGAAAGTGACCAAAAAGAATCGACCAATACCAAACCAGAATAATTTGTATGGTGTTGATGAAACCGAATTCTTAAAAGCTGTTGATAAAATTAGCAAAAAATTAATCTACAAATTTAAGTTTGGATATCACGAAGCAGAAGATATGAGGCAACAAGCCACCATCTTCGCTCTTCAAGGACTTAAAAATTATGACAAAAAAAGACCCTTGGAAAATTTCTTATGGACCCACGTTCGTAATAGACTATTTAATTACAAAAGAGATAATTATCAACGACCAGATAAACCATGTTTAACGTGTCCATTCTTTAAAAAACAATCTACCGATCCTGATAACGATTGTAGCAAATATACTGATAAAAATGATTGTTCTTTGTTTTCTAACTGGCTAGAGAAAAATGCCGCCAAAAAGAATATTATGAAACCCCTTCATATAGAAAATGACAACGATCACTATGCATCAACCAACTTCTTAGATACTATTAAAAATAAGGAAATTTTTGATAAAATAGATAAGCATATTTCGGTTAAGCATAGACAAATTTATTTGAGCGTTTTACACGGATCCAAAGTATCTAAAAAAGATTTTGAAAATTTAATAGCAGCTATTAAAAATATTCTTAATATACCAGAGGATAAAGATGGGTAAAAAACGCGGACAATTAGCTCTTGATGAAGAAAAATTTATAAGAGATAATCTTAAAAAGATGACTATAGAAGAAATGTCTGTGGTTCTTAATAGACATACTAATCCTATAAAAAGATACATTAACGAAAACAACCTATTAGCTGATAATACTGATAATAGCGAATACGAATATTTAAAACACAAATTACATAAAAAAACATTCTGGCAAGAAATTACCAGACAGTTTGATGCTGATAGTGGTGAGTTAGTATACTTTGAAGATACTTGGGTAGGATTAATAAAGCAGTTTAGAGAAGACGTTTTACCAGCAGAAGAACTTCAGATTAAACAATTTATAACCATAGATATTTTAATTAATAGAAGCATGAAAGAACGTAAACGACATATTACTGATACTGAAAAATTACAAAAATTAGTAGACAAAGAATATGCTAAACCAGAAGAATCTAGAGATACAGCTTATTTAATGAATTTAGAAACACAATTAAGTTTTGCAAGAAATAGCATAGCAAGCTATACTAACGAATATACTAAACTTTTAGCAGAACAACAAAAAATTAGCAAAGACCTTAAAGCTACTCGTGAACAGCGTATTAAAAGAATAGAAGATGGCAAAAGCTCTTGGGCGGGACTAATACGAATGCTGGAAGATGAACAAATCAGAGAAGCAGAAGGTCGTCAAATGGAAATTATTAATATGAGCACATCTAAAATGAAACAACAACTTATGGAATATCATCAATATCAGGACAATTCAATAGACATTCCTTTGTTAACACCAGAATCGGTACTATCAAAAGAAAATTAATGTGTATTAAATTGTATTGCAATACTAATACTGTTGTCAACCAGGATACATTAGCAGACACATCGCCAAAAAGACGGGTAAATTATGAGTTATAATCCTGCTTTTTTAAGTACAGATAGCTTTGGCGACAGAACTTTCTTAACCAATCTTGAAAATAATATGAAGTTATTTCTGGATTGGGGATTTTTAAATATTGGTGCATACCAAAATGTGTCTATTCCTTCAACTAATATACACAATTTTAATTTGCATCTTTTACGGCCAAAAAAGGATGCTACTCAATTATCGTATAAAGTATGGATTTCTCCAAAGAAGGACTGGGTTCATGAGAGTGGGGTTTGTTTTAAAAATGAATCACCATTAGCTTTTAGTGGTCTATATATTAATAATGTTTTTTATCCTGGTCCAACCGGTAATAATACTATTGGATACAAGGTGGATTATCCTAATGGTCAGATACTTTTTAATTCAGCAGTGCCACCAACATCAATAGTAGCTGCTGATTATAGCTACAAAATTGTTCAAGTATATAAATCTAATAGTTTTCCTCAGTGGAAAGAGATTCAATTAGATTCTAGCTTAAATTCATTTAATCAGTTTCAAAAATATGATACGGGCGATTTTGCTTTAGATGCTGAACATCGAGTACAATTACCATCCATAATTATTGATATTGATAGTAGAAGTACCGCTAAACCATTTAGACTTGGTGATAGATCTCTGATTATATCTCAAGATATATTATTACACGTTTTATCTGATAATAAAAATGATAGAAATACTATCTTAGATATTGTTAGACTACAAAAAGATCGTTATGTATGGTTATTTGATACTAATAAAGTTATAGCGGATAAAAAATACGAATTAAATTTTGATGGATCAATTAATACTAATGGAAATAATTATCATTCGTTAGTTAATAATCCAACATATCGTTGGAAATTAAGCAGAATAACTGATGTTAGTTTTTCTGATATTACTTTTTATCATATGAATTTATTTGGGTCTACTATACGATTAACCCAAGAAATTATTTATGAAGACTTTTCATCTACATGTTTTGTAGAAGATGAAAGTTCTGGATTTAGTGGTGTTGAAAGTATTAGTTTAAGTAGTAGTTCTTCTAGTTCGAGTAGTGGTAGTAGCGAAAGTAGCGGACCTAGTGTTAGCGAAGGTAGTAGTGCTCCTAGCAGTAGCGAAAGTAGCGGACCTAGTGTTAGCGAAAGTAGCGGACCTAGTGTTAGCGAAGGTAGTAGTACTCCTAGCAGTAGTGAAAGCAGTAGCGCTCCTAGCAGTAGCGGCAGTAGTAGCGCTCCTAGCAGTAGCGGCAGTAGTAGCGCTCTTAGTAGTAGTGAAAGTAGTAGCGCTCCTAGCAGTAGTGAGAGTAGCAGTGGAAGTAGTAGCGCTCCTAGCAGTAGTGAAAGCAGTAGCGCTCTTAGTAGTAGTGAAAGTAGTAGCGCTCCTAGCAGTAGTGAGAGTAGCAGTGGAAGTAGTAGTGCTCCTAGCAGTAGTGGAAGTAGCAGTGGAAGTAGTAGTGCTCCTAGCAGTAGTGGAAGTAGCAGTGGAAGTAGTAGCGCTAGTAGCGGAACTACTAGTAATAGCACAAGTGAAAGTAGTAGTGCTAGTAGTAGCACTAGCGATAAATGTAATGTAGTAGGATGTCCAGATGCTGATGAAAATGCTAATATAATTGATTGTGGTTTAGTTGATCCTAATTGTTATTTTGATTGTAATATTTGCGATTGTATATGCTCTAGTAGTAGCGAAAGTTATATTAGCGAAGGTACAAGTGGTAGTAGTGGAGCAACCAGCGGTAGTAGCGGAACTACTAGTGGTAGTAGCGGAACTACTAGTGGTAGTAGCGGACCTACCAGCGGAAGTAGTAGCAGCACATCCGAAGCATGTACAGATTGTTATGCATGGGCGGCTGGTTTAGATGGAAGTAAGATAGGAGTATATATCGCTAATTCAATGGGACTTGTATGTGGTACCAAACTAATGACACTACAATCGAATGGAGGTACTTGTGTATCCGGATCAGTAACAATATGTGGTGCCACAGCTGTTGCGGATAGATGCTGTATTCCAGAATGCGACGATTATACAGACTGTAGTTGTTGGCCAGATAATAGTACTTTATCTTGTGCTACTGGCAGTAAAGTTCGATCTGGGTGCGGATGTAATTATGGTGGAACTGTTATATTTTTACCATCCGAAGCAGAAGAAGGATGCGAATGTTGTGGATGTGAGGTTGGTACATGTATAGCGTGGGGACCCAATCTTCCGGGTGGTTATTCATGTGGTTGTCCAAGTTCGGATGCAACTTGCTGTGGAGATGCTGATAATTTTTGTATTCATACTGTTCCAGGAGATCCTAATCAATCATGTATCGATGGACTAGAAGGAATACCAGGAGGAAATACTGGAGATTGTGGTGATTGTGGAGTAACTATTGTAGATCAAACTACATATGATAATACAGGAGAGGTGGTATGTAAAGAAACGTATCTAGCATGTGGTCCAATTCTTGCTAGTCCACCACCAATTGAATGCGAAGGAGGATCAGGAAATTGCTTATTTGTTACACAATACCATTGTGCTCTTAAACAAGAATGGATTTGTGATTTTATTCCCGATAATCAAGGAGATGATCAAGATTCGTGTGCGTGTTACATTGCTTCTGAAAATTATGTTCCTTGTTCAGAGTGTACTAATACGCCACCACCAATGTCTCAACCTGGCGATGATCAAACGCCTGAAGGTTGTCGCAATTTTACATATTGTCAGTATTATGACTGCAATGGAGTATGTGGTGAAGGCGATGGATGTGGCCCAGCCAAAACAGTAAATTTTTAATATACTAATAAATTTATGAGAAACTTTAAAGATCCATTATATAAAATATGGAGAAAACAAATTTACTCTAGAGATAATTTCGTTTGTCAATGGCCTAATTGTAATAATAAACAACGCTTAAATGCTCACCATATTTACAAATGGAGCGATTTTCCTGGTTTAAGATTTAGCCTTAATAACGGAATAACCTTGTGTAAAAGGCATCATGATCTTATTAAAAATAATGAGGATAGTTATTCTGAGTTTTTTACCAAACTAATACTGAATAAAAGGACAAATAATGATCATAGAAAAAAAGATTAATCTTAAAAGATATCCATATACTGATCCTAAAAGTAAACAAATAGTATATCCTGATCCGTTAGTACTAGATAATTTAGAAATTAGTTTTGAGGATAGACCAAAACAAAAAATGATACTAGCCAAAATTGAAAATATCCCTATGCCATTAGTGCTATATCATGGTAAGGATTATGATAATTTAGGGGATTGGACTAAAAAACAATTAGAGGAAAAGATTACGACTTTATTAGGAGACGATCCTGAAGCTGTATTACAAAGATATTTTCCAAAAACACTAGAATCTCATCCTAATGGACCAGGAACCCAATTAAGCAATATGTTAAGTAGTATTGGTATAACAAGTTCTCCAACATGTTCATGTAAGCAAAGAGCTATAACCATGAATGAGAATGGACCAGAATGGTGTGAAAATAATATGGATACTATTATTGGATGGTTAAAAGAAGAAGCTACTAAGCGAAAATTACCATTTGTTGAAACTGTGGCTCGACTAATGGTCAAAAGAGCTATTAGTAAATCTAAACGACTATTAAAACAACAAAATAATGGATAATAATTTTACAATCATTGTTGATACACGAGAACAAAAACCTTGGCAGTTTAATGAATATGCAACTGCTGTTAGAAAATTAGATACTGGAGACTATAGTGTAGAAGGTTTGGAAAACATATTATGCATAGAAAGAAAAAGAAGTGTTAGTGAAATTGCTAATAATATAACGGAGAGCAGATTTAAAGATGTTTTATCACGAATGTCTAAATATAGATTTCCATTTATATTGTTAGAATTTGATCTACAAGACGTTTTAAACTTTCCTGTTGGTTCTGAAATACCAAAAAGTGTTTGGTCAAAAATTAAAATTTCTCCAAAGTATATATTAAAAATGATACTAGATATGTCTTTAACATATAATATATATGTTATATTTTGTGGAAATAAAACTAACGCAGAAACTTACGCAACATCAATTATGAAAAAAATATATGACAAATACGGAAATCAACAAGAAATTATTTGATGATGCTTGGCTTGGATTAGGGGATATTAGTCTAATAAATATTCCTAAAAATCCAATGATAGGACGATCAGAAGAAGATATAGAAAATCCAGATATTCATTTATTGCGCTTAATGACTAATCCAATTTATTTTGGATTTACTGTTAAAGCACTATTTAATATAGAATTACATCCTATACAGATTGCTATTTTACAAGAATTTTGGAACAGACCATTTCCAATGTTTATCGCTAGTCGCGGTTTTGGTAAGAGCTTTTTATTAGCTCTTTATGCTACTCTTAAATGTATATTCGTTCCTAATACTAAAATTGTGATTGTGGGTGCTGCATTTCGTCAGAGTAAAATCATTTTTGAATATATGGAAAATTTATGGAGAAACAGTCCAATATTACGCAGTATATTTAATGGTAATGATGATGGTCCACGACGAGATGTTGATAGATGTACGATTAGACTAGGAGATAGTTGGGCTATTGCTATTCCTTTGGGAACAGGAGAAAAAATTAGAGGTTTACGTGCTCATATTATTATCGCAGACGAATTTGCATCTATTAGTCCAGATATTTATGAAACAGTAGTCTCTGGTTTCGCTGCTGTATCTGCTAGTCCCATACAAAATGTTAAGGCAGAAGCCAAGAAAAAGGCCATGAGAGAACAAGGATTGTGGAGCGACGAATTAGAAGAATTAAGCATTAGTAAAAGTAATCAGGCAATTATATCTGGAACAGCAGATTATTCATTTAAACATTTTGCTAGTTATTGGAAAAGATATAAAGCTATTATTAATAGTAAGGGTGATACAAAAATTTTAGAAGAAATCTTTAATGGCGAAGTACCAGAAAATTTTAATTGGAAAGACTACTCTATAGTTAGAATTCCTTATGAGTTAATACCCAAGGGATTTATGGATGACAAACAAGTAGCTAGAGCTAAAGCTACTATTCATAGTGGTATATATAATATGGAATATGCCGCTTGTTTTACAGCAGATAGCGAAGGATTTTTTAAGAGAAGTTTAATAGAAAGCTGTACGGTTAATGATGAGAATCCAATCATAGGAAAAGATGGTCCAATTATTTTCGATCCTTGTATTAGGGGAGACTTAAATAAAAAATATGTTATGGGAGTTGACCCCGCTAGTGAACAAGATAATTTTAGTATAATAATACTGGAAGTTAATCCTGATCATAGACGAATAGTATATTGTTGGACTACTAATAGAAGTAATTTTAGAGATAGACAAAAAATGGGTTTAGTTAAGGAACATGATTTTTATGGATTTTGTGCTAGAAAGATTCGTAATTTAATGAAGAGCTTTCCATGCCTAGCCATAGGCATGGATGCTCAAGGCGGTGGTGTTGCCGTAGAAGAAGCCCTTCATGACCCGTCAAAAATGGAAGAGGGAGAACAATTTATTTGGCCGATTATTAACTATGACAAAGCTAAAGACACAGACCATCAAATTGGTTTACATATTTTAGAATTAGTTCAATTTGCTAGAGCAGAATGGGTAGCTCAAGCTAATCATGGTTTAAGAAAAGATTTTGAAGATAAAATAACTTTATTTCCACATTTTGATTCATTAACAATAGGCTTAGCACTAGAAAACGAAGGAAAAAATATTCTTGAGGCTGATCTGAATCCACTGTATGACAGTTTTAGCGAATGTATAGTAGAGATAGAAGAATTAAAAAATGAGCTTACAACCATTGTAATGACGCAAACAGGACAAAGCTCAGGATCACGAGATCGTTGGGATACTCCAGAAACTAAAACTCCTAATGGTAAAAAGGGAAAATTAAGAAAAGATAGATATAGCGCATTAATTATTGCTAATATGATAGCAAGACAAATGACTAATCAACTACAGCCTCAAAGATATGATATTATAGGAGATAGTACAAAAAATATGGTCGATGCTAGAGATAAACAAATGTATAGAGGACCATCATGGTTTACTGATGCAGCAAATGATGATATATACATGGGAATTCAAAAATAAGTGTAATTAATATATAATACTATTACAATCCTTTTAATAAAACTATATGGCTAAAAAATATCCAAAAAGCGATGCTATTCAAGATGCTACCCAAATAGGCCAAGAGGCTTATGTTACATGGGGAGATGATCTATCAAGCAAAACATCAGCCCTAAATAAATCATCAGAGTCGTTAGACGAATACGCCGGTATACAGCACTCTATTGCATCAAATTATTTAAGAAATGATTTTTCTAACATTTTACCCAATAATATTTCTGGACGACCAGGATTAAGTCGTAGTGATTATGACTATTTTAGACCACAAGAGGCTGTACCAGATAGAATCAAAGATATTATCAAAAGAGCGGATACTATTTATCAAAGAATAGGTTTAGTTAAAAATGTTATTGATTTAATGGGTGATTTTTCATCTCAGGGTATTCGTATAGTTCATCCCAATAAAAGAATAGAACGATTTTATAGAAATTGGTTTAAAAAAGTACGAGGCAAAGATAGAAGCGAAAGATTTTTGAATAATATTTATCGTACAGGTAATGTTGTAATCTCTAGACAAACAGCCAAACTAGGATTACGAACAGAAACCAAAATGTATAAAACTACTGCTGCTGATTTTAATGAACAAAATTTACAAGACGAAGAAATTACACTAGGACGAAAAGAAATTCCTTGGAAATATACTTTTATAGATCCTTTCTTTGTTGATATAGCAGCAGGCCCACTATCTTCATTTGTGCAAAAGAAAGTATATAGTTTATTATTACCAGCAAATATTCGTAAACTAATTAATTCACCAAAAAATGAACAAGAAAAATTAGTGGTTTCAAAACTACCCTTAGAAGTAATAGAAGCTGCTAAAAGTAAAAAACCATATATGTTAGATAGTTCTAAAACATTGGTATATCATTACAAAAAAGATGATTGGCAGATATGGGCATATCCAATGATATATGCTATTATGGATGATATAACAGTACTAGAAAAACTTAAACTAGCAGATATGGCAGCGCTCGACGGTGCTATTAGTAATATCCGCATATTTAAATTAGGTAATTTAGAACATAAGATTGCCCCAACCAAAGCTGCTGCTGCTAAATTAGCATCAATATTACAAAACAATGTTGGTGGTGGAACAATGGATATTGTGTGGGGGCCAGATATAGAATTGTTAGAAAGTAATACTAATGTTCACCAATTTTTAGGAGAGGGTAAATATACTCCACATTTAAATAATGTATATGCTGGTCTTGGTATTCCTCCAACTCTCACAGGAACATATGGAGCAGCAGGAACAACTAATAATTTCATTAGTCTAAAAACACTCACCCAAAGATTACAATATGGTCGTGATGTTCTAATTCAATTTTGGGATAACGAAATAGAATTAGTTCAAAAAGCTATGGGTTTTAGATATCCTGCTAGAATAGAATTTGATAGAATGGATTTAAGTAATGAAGAAGCTGAAAAAGCACTACTAATACAACTAGCAGATAGAAATGTTATTAGCGATGAATTCTTACAGAAACGTTTTGGTGCTGATCCTGAGATGGAAAGAGTTCGTCTTAATAGAGAGTCGAAGGATAGAACAGCAGAAAGAATGGTTCAAAAAATGGGACCATATAATAATATCGATAATGATATGAAGAAAATAGCATTACAACTAGGACTAGTTTCTCCAAGTGAAGTTGGTTTAGATTTAATGGAGAAAAAAGCAGGACAAAAAACTTTGTTAGAAATTAGAAATGAATTGGAAATTAAAAAAGCTAAAAAAATTCCGAAAGCCGCCCCACAACCGGAACAACCAGCGGGTAGATCTGGTCAGGGTAGACCACCAGCTAAAAAAGATAGCTCAAAAAGAAAAACCAAACAATTTGCTCCACAAACAGGAGCCTCCCTAATACTATCAGCAAATACTCTTCAAGATAGAATAAATACAATTGCTAATCCTATTCTGCTTAATTTTTATAGCAAAAAAAATATGAGAAGTCTATCTAATGAAGAATATGCTGAAGCAGAAATTTTCAAAACCAAATTACTATTTACTATAAGCCCAAAGGAAAAATATGATGATCAAGAAATTATTGATAATATTCAAGCTGTTAATACTATTAATCCCATATACGGCCAATATAATAGGTTTATAAAGAATTTAGAAAAAAGTTTGGGCAAAAAATTATCTATAGAAGAAAATAAGCAAGCTAAGGCCTATTTTTATTCATTGGTGTATTCTGAAGTTTAAGGAGATTATTTATGCAAATTTATGCTCAAGAAATTAAAGACGGTTTAGCAGAACAGATTCAAGCAAATGCTTCTGTATCGTATGCTTCCGTTGTAACTCCATCTTCTGCATCTTCACACAATATTAAACATATCAAGGCATTAGCCTCTGTTGGAGATGATGATTTATATTATGTTCAGTCTATTCTTGTAACATCTTCATGGAATAAAAATGATGATATCTTTGATAAAGAAGAAGTTTGGGCAGCTAAAAATACTCCAGAAGATAAACCAACAAATCTTAATCATGATGAAAATACTATAATCGGCCATATAACTTCTAATTGGCCAATTACAGATGATGGATTACTAATTGATCCCGATACTCCCATAGAAAATTTACCAGATAAATTTCACATATTAACAGGTTCTGTAGTCTATAAAGCCTATATTAGCGAAGAATTAAAATCACGCACTTTAGCTCTTATAGATGAAATTGAAAATGGTACAAAATATGTTAGTATGGAGTGTTTTTTTAAGGGTTTCGACTATGGTTTATTAGATAAGAGTTCTGGTACATATAAAATTTTAGCCAGAAATGAGGATACTTCTCATCTTACCAAATATTTGAGAGCATACGGCGGTTTGGGCGAACATGAAAACTATAAGATTGGTAGAGTATTAAGACATATTACATTTAGTGGTAAAGGATATGTTGATAAGCCAGCTAATCCAGACAGTATTATATTAAACGGAATTAATAGTATAAATACTAAAAAAACTTTGTCTGTACAAAGTGACAATGATACTACTATAAAAAATGTAGAAAAAAATCATTTTTCTACAAATAGTGGTGTAATTGCTAATAACACCGATAGCATTCATACGGAGACAAATCAAATGAGTGAAGAAGCAAACCAAATGAGTCAACTAGAAGCTAGTCTTCAAGCTAAAGAAAATGACCTACAATTAGCTTTATCAAAATTGACTCAATGCGAAGCAGAAGCTGCTGAAAAAATGAAATACAAAGACGAAGAAATGAAGAACAAAGAAGAAGAAATGAAAAAGATGAAAGCTAGCTATGATGAACTTAGCGAAGCTGTAGCAGCTTACAAAATGAAAGAAGAAGAGATGGCCAAGAAAGAAAAGAAAAATAAAAGAATGGCATCTCTATTAGAGGCTGGTATAGAATTAACAGAAGCAGAATCAACAATCGATAGATTCGAAACTGTTGACGACGCCACTTTTGATGCTATGACATCCTTGCTTGCTGCTCAAAAAACTAAAAAAGAAACCAAAACAGAAGATCCCAAGAAAGAAAAAGCATCAGAAGATAATGTAGTTACAGCATCTGAGGTTGCTGACGAATCATTATTAGACAATGCTGAAGAAGATACTTCTGCTATTGATCTTGCTGTTGGTGGCTCAGACGATTCACAAGAATCAACCAGAGCAGCATTAATTGATTTTGTATATTCCAGACTCGGCAAAAAACTCAATAAGGGAGAATAAAACATGGCTCTAAAACCAGATCGTGTAGAACTATTAACAGATATCTCTTTTTTCATGAATACAGTGGCAACAAGAGGCGGTGTTGTTTCCGCTGTCACTGCTGGTTCGGGCGTTGCTATGGACGATGCTAATGCTGTTGTGGCATATGCTGCTAATCCTTCTGGCGCCAAACCACTAGGTATCTTGCTAAATGATGTTGTTAATCTTGATTTAACCCGTCAACATATCAATTGGCACAAAGACGAAATGCAATTGGGTGGCAAAGTAACACTACTTCGTCAAGGTCAAGTAACAACTAATCTTGTTGCTGGATCACCAACTGCTGGTGCCGACGCCTATGTTGCTGCTAGTGGTTATATTAGTACAGCCCAAGCTGCTGGCGCTGTTAAGATTGGTCAGTTTCTTAGTGCAACAGATGCTGACGGCTACGCAAAAGTATCAGTTAACCTATAATTAATTAAGGGAGAAAAATAATATGTCATCTAATACCGTTAAATTTCAACCAACACCAGAACTAACAGATCTTTTGGTTCGTTCTGGTTCATTAAACAAAGAGCAAGCTCTTGCTGCTAACTCAGAGTTTGCTAAAGCCTTGGAATTACCTTTGCGTCAAGGTATTCTTAATGGTGATATTCTAGATGGCATTTTTGAGCCAATCACACTTGCTCAAAGCGCTACTCCAGAATTTCCATTAGACTTTTTGGCTCCTGGCACCGAAAAGGATTTCGTTGCTTATACTATTCCTAATCACGGATATATTCCAGAGCGTCATGTTGAGGGTGATTACGTTATGGTTCCAACATATGATGTTGGCGCCAGTATCGATTATCTCCTAAAGTATGCTCGTGATGCTCGTTGGGATGTTGTTGGTCGTGCTATGGAAGTTCTAGAAGCTCAATTCGTCAAGAAGATGAATGATGATGGTTGGCATACTCTCTTGGCTGCTGGTGTTGACCGCAATATCGTTGTTTATGATAGCGATGCTGATGCTGGTCAATTTACCAAGAGACTTGTTAGTCTCATGAAGACCGTTATGCGTCGTAACGGCGGTGGTAACTCCACTTCAGCTAATCGTGGTATGTTAACTGATCTTTATGTTTCTCCAGAAGCCATGGAAGACATTCGCAACTGGGGCATGGATCAAGTTGACGAAATGACTCGTCGTGAAATCTACACCGCTGCTGATGGTACTCTTAATAGAGTATTCGGTGTTAATCTTCATGATCTAGACGAGTTGGGTGAAGGCCAAGAATATCAACTATTCTTCAGCAATCAACTAGGTGCTTCATTAGCTGCTAGTGACGTTGAACTAGTTGTTGGTCTTGATCTTCGCAAGAGAGATAGTTTCATAATGCCAATTCGTGAACAAGTTCAAATTTTTGAAGATGATACTCTTCATCGTCAAAAACGAGCTGGATTCTATGGTTGGGCAGAACAAGGCTTTGCTGTTCTTGATAATCGTAGAATTATCCTTGGCAGTCTATGATATTTAATTATCATTAAAACCAAAAACAATTAAGGCTGGCTTTTGCCAGCCTTTTTTGTTATGGTGTATATAAATATAAACTCTTTTGTGGAGATACCAATATGGCATGGGATACAGAAATTATTCGTATTGTTAGAGTTTTAATTAATGATTTAACTTCTCCTTATGAATATAGCGATAGACGATTAACACAAACCATAACAGTAGCAGCTAAATATGTACAATTTGATGTGGTATTAGATACAACTTATGAAGTTGATGTTATTAATAACACTATTACTCCTGATCCAACAACCAATAATGATAGTATATTTGTAAGTTTATTGGGCTTAAAAACAGCTTGTATTATAGATCAAAGTAATTTAAGAACCAAAGCTAGTTTAGAAGGTATTAAAACTGCTCTTGGTCCCGCATCCTTGTCAGTTTCTGGATCATTGGTTGGATGGAAACATATTATTGATACTGGTGCATGTAAATTATATGGTGATCTAACAGAGCACTGGGACGTTATGAATGCTACTGCTATAGCATCTGTTCTTAGTCCATTTATTGGTAACAAATTTGATCCCCGCTTAACTAATGCTAATTTAGGGTCTTTTTATAGACATAACGAAGGTTTTAATGGCTTTTTTAGTTAACAAAGGTTATATCCATTATGCCAGCATCACAATATGATTTTAGTATAGAACAAGGGTCATCATTTAAGCTATCATTAATATACAAAAATAATAGTCAGGTTCCTATAGATCTAACTGGTTGGTGCGCCCGATTAATTTGGACAACTGATGAAGGATCAGTACAAACATTTAGTACCACAAATATTGATTATTCAGTATATAAATTTGAAATATTTGGTAGTGAGGGTAAATTACTCTTACAAATTCCAGCCACCACAACAAATCTATTCACATTTGCTACTGCAAAATATGATTTGGAAATTGAAAGTCCGAACGAAATGTACACTGGGGGTGGTAATGAAATTATAAGACTATTATATGGTACTATAAAAATGGCTATTAGATATAGCGAACAAAATAATATATTGGATTGTCAACCATGAGCGAACCATTCACAATAGTTATAGAAAATAGCGAGCCTAATATTATATCATTAGAAACTAGTTTTATAGATAATGTTGGTGTTGTAGAAATAGAAAGATTTAGCGCTCCTAGTGTAAATATACTTATGGGATTAAGTCCTATTAGTATTAGCGATATTCCTGATATTCCAGTTTCTAAAATTATTGGACTTGATGATTATTTGAATAGTTATGAATTTGACTGCGGAACACCATAGAAATACCACCATAAATTCCTTTATTTAAAATGGAGAGCATATAATGCCAGTTCAAACACTTATTCAAATTCGTAGAGGATTAGCAGCAACATGGGCATCAGCAAATACAACACTGAGTGCTGGCGAATGGGGATACGAGACTGATACTGGGCGTTATAAAATTGGTGATGGTATAACAGGATGGAATAGTTTAGATTATGCTGCTGTTACACCAGATAGTTTTAGTGGAAATAGTGGTATATTAGTTACTCAAGGAGCTAATGGATCAACAATAGGAATTTCTGTTAGTGGTATAACCTCAAGTCAAATCAATGATTTTGAAAGTGCTGTTAGTGGTATAGTTACTAGTATAAGTATTAGTGATGAAGAAATTATGGATATTGTTGGTACCGGAATAATTGGTGCTAGCGGCATAGGAGTAGATTATCAAGATGCTTCGAATCAGATAGTTATTAATGTTACTGGAATAACATCAAGCCAAATTAATGATTTTAATAGTAGTGTTAGTGGACTATTACCCAGTGTTAGTGGCGGAAGTGGAATAAGTGTTAATTTTAATAGTAATACTTATACTGTGAGTTTGAGCGATCCTACCATTCAAGTAGCGGATATTACAGACTTTGTTGATGGTGTTAATGATAGAGTTGCTGATTTACTAACAGCAGGATCTAATATTCAATTAACCTATACTGATAATAATAACGATACTAGTACACTAGCAATAGCTGTTACAGGAGTTAGTTTAAGTGGTCATACACACATATTAACAGATATTACAGACGTATCTGCTAGTGCCACAGAAGTTAATTATCTTGATGGTAGTACTCCTGGTACTGGTGTTGCTGGTAAAGCTGTAGTATTAGACAATAATCTAAGCGTTACTAATATTGGTAGCATAACCACTACTGGTAATGTTACTGTTGGTGGAGATTTAGTTGTTCAAGGAACAACAACAACTGTTAATAGCACCACAGTAGATATTGGTGATAATATTATACGAGTAAATACTAGCGGATTAACTACTGGTGGTTTTGAAGTTTATACTGGAACCGATTATAAGCAATTAGTATGGAATGTTAGTAATAATAGATGGGAATTCTCTGGTGGAAATGTTTATACTAGTGGTAATTTTATTGGTAATCTAAATGGTAATGCTGATACTGTTACTAGTGGAGTATATACTTATCAAACTGGTACTGTTACAAGTACTATGATTTTAGATGGAACTATACTAGATGCTGATATTAATAGTAGTGCTAATATTAATGTGCAAAAACTAGCTAGTGGATCTACTGGTCAGGTTTTGCAAGTTAGTAGTACTGGTATAATATGGGGAGGTATTGACGGAGGAAGTCCATAAATCTAATATAAAATAGTTTTTAGTAGGATAATATATGCCAGTTAATAATCTGATACAACTACGCAAAGGAAATTCGTCTACGTGGTCTAGTCAAAATCCGATATTAGCCAGCGGTGAACCAGGATATGATTTAACTAATAATATACTTAAAATTGGTGATGGCATAACTAATTGGAATAATTTAACTGGTATTTATCCTGATCTAAATACATCTTTAAGTTCTGGTAGCGGTATTATATTTTCATATGCTGATAGTACTCTTACTATTAGTACTAGTGGATTTTTAACAAATATTGTAGAAGATCTTACTCCTCAATTAGGTGGTAATCTAGATCTTAATAGTTATTCTATCAATGGAACTGGTAATGTTAGTATTAGTGGTAATATTATTGCTAATACTGGTAATTTGGACGTATTATCCTTTAATATCAATAATGAATCAATTCTCACTAAAGGTCAACTTAGCTGGGACGATACTGAAGGCACTTTAGGTATTGGCCTTACGGATAATACTACTATTCATATTGGTGAACATAGATATTTTAGGATACGTAACGAAACCGGAGGAACACTATATAAAGGTCAAGTAGTTTATGCTAGTGGTGTTCATGCTAATGGTATTATAGAACCCGCCCTTTATGTTGCTGACGGAACGGTTCGTGAAGTAAGATTTATGGGGGTTGTACTAGAAAATGTTAACCATAACAATAATGGTTATGCCATAGATTTTGGTCATCTAGAAAATATGGATCTTGATGGTAGCGCAACTAACTATGCGGTGGGTGACGAAACTTGGAGTGCTGGCGATATTCTTTATGTTCATCCAACAGTTGCTGGCAAGTTAACTAACAATGAACCTAAACACAGTATTGCTGTTGCTATTATTTTAGATGCCGGAAATGGCAATGGTAATGGACGTATGTTTGTGCGGTCCACCAGTTATGGTCATCTTGATGATAATCATGATGTTGATGTTAGTGGGGCCACAAATGGTCAATTTTTACAATACAATTCTGCTACAGACTATTGGGTTCCTAGTTCTAGTGGAAATTTTACTACTCTTCAATTAAATGGAACAACTGTTAGTGTTAGTGGTCATACACATGTTAGTAGTGATATTACTAATTTTAATAGTAGTGTCAGCGGTTTGCTACCAACAATAGCTAATAGTGGTGATAATAGAATACTTACTAGCACTGGAAGTACCGTTGGAATTAATGCTGAGAGTAATTTGACCTTTAATGGAAGCACCCTTGGTGTTGTTGGTGGTGGATCTTTTAGTTCTCAAACGGTTTTCGCCTCTGGAACAGCAGCAGCACCGGGAATTAGTATACTTGGAGATACTGATACTGGATTATGTCAGATTAGTTCTGTTGGTACAAATTCATTATCAATAAGCACTAGTGGTGTTGAAAGAGTAAGATTTACATCTGATGGAACAACACAAGTTCGTGCTAATTCGTCTAATATTAGTACATTATTTACATATAATGAAAATGGTGGCGAGCTTGTACATTATGATGATGCTCAAGCTGCTGCTACATTATTAGATCAATGTAATAATCAGACACGTTTATTAGAACTAATTAATGGTAGTGATTTGTTGCTTGGTCTTGGAGGTAGTAATACTACCGGTTCTGTTAGATTTATGAGAGCCGGATTTAGCGAAATCATGCGAATTAATAGTAGTGGTAATATTGGTATAGGTTCTAGTACTAATAATGATAATATAAGAACGAGACTACAAGTTTGTGGACCAGATGCTGATGATGATCCTTCTCTCGGAAGTGGCACAGGGGCTTTATTAGTTACAAATAGTGATAATACCTATGGAATACAGTTTGGAGTTAGTGCCGATGGAGTTGGTTGGATTCAACAGGGAAGGGTTGATGGAACAGCAACAGCATATAGCTTATTGTTAAACCCTGTTGGTGGAAATGTTGGAATAGGAACAAGTAGTCCACAGCAAAAATTTGTTGTTAGTAATGCTGGTGCTGAAGGCATGGAGATAATTCCAGCTTTAAATGCCAATGAAAGCCGTATTCAAACCTATAACAGATCAACTTCAGCTTGGAATAAATTTTCAATTAATTGTGGCACTTTTGAATTATTTACTAATGGTGGTACAACAACCATATTTGGAAATACTAGTGGAAATGTTGGAATAGGAACAAGTTCGCCAAGTACAAAGTTACAAATAAATGGACAAACCAGAGTTACGGATGGCACAACCAATATTGATTTTGTAAGCTCTAGCGCAGTTGGATATATCGGAACGCAAACAAATCATACTTTGGTATTGCGTACTAATGACACTGAAAGAATAAGAATAACTGCTGATGGAAATGTTGGAATAGGTGGAACAGGAGCGGCAACCCCTCCAGAACTATTGTCAGTAATGCAAGATAACAACGGTGGACGAACTAGTATTCTTATTGATAATCTTGACCAAAGATTAAAAATGAGTTGCTATTATCAAGCTGGTGTTGGTCAATATGCTGAAATACAAGGATTCGATAATGCAGAAACTGGTTACCATAATATTGTACTTCAAAGACAGGGTGGCGAGGTATTGATCGGCACTGCAACCGACAACGGTGCGTACAAACTTCAAGTTAACTCACAGATATACGCTACTAATGCAACTATAGCAACATCAGATGCTAGATTTAAAACTAATATTGTTTCTATAAATAATGCTACATCAATAATACATTCATTACGACCAGTAAGTTTTGATTTTATACCTCAAACTGATCGAAATTTTAGCACTGATCGTCAGATAGGATTAATAGCACAAGAAGTAGCAGAAGCATTATCAAATATCGACTATAAAGATAGCATAGTTGCTCGGTGCGGAGATCATTTCGGTTTAGCATATGAAAAATTAGTTCCACTTTTAATTAAAGCATTACAAGAAACAAATCAAGAATTACAAAATATCAAAAATAGATTATCAGTTTTAGAAGGAGAATAAAATGTTACCCAATATAGAACCTATTGAACCAAGTATAGTTCCAGCAAAAACTTATGACAAATATTGGGTAGAAGAGGTAAATATATCTGCGCCTAATGTTAATGGAGATGCTGTGGCGCGTGTTAAATTAAGAAAATTTGGAGTATTTGATGGAGTAGCAGAATTTATGCCCGGCGATAATGGTACTAATATGTTTATTAAGAATATTTTAAGCCAAAGTGCTGAAGATAACGACCTTGCAAATATAGTACAATCATTACTATTATATATAAGGAAGGCCGGAATAGAACAGGGGCTGGTTGCTCCTCCACCTTCTGGAGTTTAATTAGGAGAAATATTATGGAATTAAATAAGAATGATTTAGCTAATTTAGCTACTATTATTGATTTAGCAACTCAACGAGGACTTTTTAAAGCTTCTGATTTAACTGCTGTTGCTCAGCTTTACGAAAAACTCAAAAACTTGATCGGCGAGCCAGTAGAACAAACTGATCAAAAGTAATAATATAGCACTATACTTTGGTGTAATTTAACATAAGTCCATAAATATGAGGATACTATGTCTTTTTGTATCACCAATTTTAATGCTATTAATAATCCATCAGTTAGTGATGAGTGTTTCGCTACTGCAACAAGAAATTTGATAATTAATAAAGGAACAACTTTTAAATTATCTTTTGTATTAACTTTAGATGGTAATTTAGCTGATCTTAGTGGGTATTCTGTACGAAGTTCTATTAAGAGTAATTATTCTGATACTACTGATTTAGTCTATTTATCTTCTGGTAATGGATTAATTACTATTAATAATAGCACATCTTCTATAGATTTATATATACCAGAAAAAATTACACGACGCATAAATGTGCCAGTAGGAGTTTATGATATTGAGATTATAAATTCTAATGGGGATACTACCAGAGTTGTTCAAGGCACTATAACTTTTAGCGAACAAGTTAGTACATAACTATGATTACAGCTCAACATAAAGAACTATATAAGGCTATGATAGATTCTTTATTTAATGATAATAGTTTAGCTTTGAACTGTACTTTGATATATGAGAATAGCGATAAAACACAATGTTCCAATTGTGAGATTGATCCGTTAAGTGGTAGATCAGCTAACCTATATAAAGCTGGCGGATCAGTACCATTTATAGATGGTCAACAGTGTCCTTTTTGTCATGGAGATGGTTATCTGTTTGATAAAAAAGAAGAAGACATAAAATTACTGGTATTATATGATTATAAATACTGGATTAATTTTAACACTAATGTTGGTATACAGGATGGAGTTATTCAAACTATAAATAAAGTTGATATCTTAACCAAAATAAAAAATACTAATAGATTAATTGTAGATAAATCTTTAAATGGTTTATCTCGCAATTTATTTAGTCGCACATCAGAACCAGAGCCTGCTGGTTTAGGTGATAATAGTTATTTTTTTACGTTTTGGAAAAAGATATGAGATTACAAATAGATATATTAGAATCTGACTCTTATATTAAAGACCAAATATTAGAAGCTTTAGTTAAAGGTATCAATAAAAAATTACCACCACTATTCAATAATGCTAAAGAATCTATAAAAAACACAGTAATAAGTAGTTTAAAAAACCAACCAGAGTATTCATCTTTATTAAATGGACAGCTCAAATATGAATTTGGACTTCCTGATCCTCAACAAAGACTAGATAGAATCTTAACGGTTTTAGAAAATAGTATGGTGTCATCTTTGGACAAAGTGAGTATAAGTGGCAATTCTTTAAAAAGCGGCTTTAAGATAGAATTTATTCGTAGTGACTATAGTGATATTTTACCATTACTAGCATCATCTTTTATTACAGAAAAAGGTTCGAAATTAGAATGGTTAAATTGGTTATTATTACAAGGAGATAGCGCTATAGTAATGGGGTATTCTTTCGTATTGGGTGGATTTAGATTTTCACGAACTGGCGGCGGTATTATGAAAAGTAATGAATCTGGCCTATGGAGAGTACCAACACAATTTGCCGGATCGGTTGATAATAATTGGATCGTAAGAGGTATTTTGGGGTGTTCTGATGAGATACAACAAATATTGAACTCTATAATCAAAAAATTAGACTCATAAAAAACTATAAATTTCATATTGTTTGTGTATAAATAAGATAACACAATACACCTTATATACGGGAGACTAATATGGCTAATCGTGTATTTTATGCTTCACAAGGAGTTGCAATCTCTGGAGTAACAGTAGCTGGCGCTCAAAGCGTTGGTGTCCAAAGCAACTTTAATCTAGAACAAGCTTTCCAATTAGGTCGTCTAGGTATTTATGATAACATTGTTACTAATCCAGAAGTAACAGTAACGGTTAGCAAAGTATTAGATGGCGAAAATACCATTTACAAAATGGCTACAGGTGGTGGTACACTTATTAGTAATGCTAATGATCAATGTGATATTCTTATTGGTGTTGGTTCTGATACCGCTGCTGCTCTTAGTGGCACAGCAGCTATTGAAATGACAGGTATGTATGTTACATCAGTAAGTTATACTTTACCTGTTGATGGCAACTTTACAGAAGAAGTAAGTTTCGTTGGAGATAACAAATCAGTAAGCACTGGTGTTGTAACAGCTCCAACCGCTAGTGGTAACACAGTATTGCGTCGTCAACACTATAAAACAGATAGCGTACTACCAGTAGAAGTTAGTGGTCAAAATATTACTAATATTACTATTAATGCTGACCTTGGTCGTGAAACCATGTTCAAACTAGGTCAGTTCGGGCCATTCCATCGCTTTGTTAACTTCCCATTAGAAGTAACTTGCGAATTTGAAGTTAGTGCCACAGGTTTAGATGGTGTTGAAGTTAGTCAAGATGTAGTTTGCACAGGTGGTAACCTACCTGCTATTCAGCCCATTACTATTAATTTGTGTGATCCAAGCGATGGTACTACATCCTATTCATTTAACCTTGGCCCAAGTAATCGTTTAACTAGTGTTAATTATCAGGGTGGTGACACTGGTGGTGGTAATGCTACTATCACATATAGTTATACCACTTATAATGATTTAGATATTAGCGGCTGATATTTAAATAGGATTCCTAGTGGGAAACAATAGAATTTATTACGGATGCTTGGGCGTAGCTTTGTCTACGCCCTCATCTTTTCCATCAGCACTATTACCGGGTGTTCAATCTGTTGGTGTTAATACTACCAATAGAACAGAATATATATTATCTCCTGGTATTGCTGTTCCTCAAGCATATTATACTTTATTATCAGATGTTACTTTTACTTTTTCGGAAGCTTTTCAGTCTTTAGAATCATTATCATCGATTTCTGGTGCTAATAATTATATCGATTTATATATGCTGGTTGGTGAAGATGATGTTGAATGTATGGATGCTAGAAAATATATTAGATGTAAATATATATTATTACAAAATTTAGTTTACAATCTTAATATTAATGGTATTTTTAATGTAGAAAAAACATATACTGGATTTTCCCGATATATATGTTCTACATCTTCATCTATTACTATTCCTAACTGTGGATCCCCCATTCCAAATTATAGTGTTGTTGGCTCTAGACGACATTTTAATATTAGTGGTAGTTCATTACCATCATTATTAACATCAGATAATGTTTTACAAACAGTCACTATAACCCAGTCTATAAACAGAGAGAATATTACTGAGCCAGCCACAAGAACCCCATATGGAAGTATGGTATCATTTCCCATAGAAACTAAACTAACTTTTAATGTGGTCTCAAAAGATTTAGATTCATATACAAATAACTATAACACCTCTATTTGCAACAGTATTTCTAGTCATATAGAAGATATTACAATTTCTGTTTGTGGTATTGGTGGTAGTGGTAATACTAGTTCACTATCTTTTAATGATGCTTATTTAGAGAGTATTAATTATAATGGTGGAGATACAACAGGAGGAAATCAGGAAATTAATATAGAATATGTTTGTTATAGTGTGAGTGGGATCAATAGTTTAGTGGAATTTCCTAATGTTTATAGCACAGGATGTTGATGAGATAGATATTTTATTATACAGAATAATATGTGGATATTATCATGTCGAATATAATAATGAAAAATTAAAAATTATCTATCCATCTATAGAAATCAAATACCAAGCAGAACAACTATATTTCTCTATTCTGGACGATCACAAATTTGATACCGAATGGTATAGTGATCTAGATCTGAAAATGTTTCTAGAAAAAAATCAGATATGGAATAATGAAAAAGAAAATTCACTCAAAAATCAACAGTTATTACTAGAAAAGGCTAAGATAGATCTATATAAGGATTTTACCAATAATGATCTGAAAAAACGACACAAAAAATTAATATCTTCATTATTTACTGTTATTAATAATTTGTCAATAGAAAAAGAATCTTTTAATTATTTAACCCTACCATTTTTTGCTAGTACTATTAAACATGAATATATACTTATGAATACTGTATATAATCATTGTGACCAATTATTTTTGAGCCACAATAGTGATTATAGAACTATGCAAGAAATATCATTATTAGTACTTAAAAAACAAATTAATATGAATATGCTAAGGAAAATAGCACGATCAGACATTTGGAAGTCATATTACTATGATAATAGTATGTATCCTAATGGATCATTAAATACTAACGATGATTATAGAAATTTGATTAATTTAACCAAAATGTACGAATCAATTAAGCAACACCCGGAATGTCCCACAGAAGAAGTTATAGCGGATGATGATGCATTAGATGGGCGGTTCTTAGTACAAAAACAAAAAAGTACAAAAGAGAAACAAAAAAACCAGGTTCTTGATAGAGTTAGGGGTAATAAAATTAAGGATGCAAAAGAACTATTTGTTATCACTCAGGACACTCAGGAAACAGACCAAATTTTCGGACTTAATGATCCTAAGACCATGAGAGATATCAAAACCTCTATTGATATCGCTAAGCAAAAAGGAAAAGTTGCATGGACAGATTTGGAACACGTTATAGAAGAAAAACTTATGGAACAAGGCAAGGGCGGTTATAATAAAATAAAGGAGAATGTTAAGTGAGCAATCTAATTACCAAAAATATTAAAAAGCGATTTCAAACCAGTATGATAGGATCAATCGCTAGAATAGAAGATTATTTTGGATTTTTATGGGGCTTTAACAAAAATAATCTCAACAGAAACGAACAAGAGAATTTGGATCTATGGGAAGAATTAAGAACAGAAATTCTTAACCATTGTAATAATCAAATGAGATTAGCTATGGATGAACTAGAGGATTTTTTGGAAAAACAACATAATTATTATGAGTATAAATTTATTATCAATCAAAATAAAAAGGAGAACCAATGATAACAGATACCTTTACTATAACACTCAACTCTAAGGATGTAGACTTTTTAATCAAATCACCATCTTTGGTTGAACAACGAGAGGCCCAAAAAGTTTATAACCAAGCATTTTCTGATGCTGTAAAGTCTGGTTGTATAGTTAGGGGGCGCCTAGAAGATCTTCTTAAAGAACAAGGATTGTGGGACGATAACAAACAACTAAAGATGACCACTTTGCAACAAGAAATATTAGATGGAGAAAAATCGTTAGCAAAAGGTGGTATTAGTATAAATGCGGCCAAACAGATTGCTGTAAAGATGAAAAATTTAAGAGAAGATCTTAGAGATCTTATTTCTGTTCGTACTAATTTGGATAATCATACAGCAGAAGGACAGGCAGATAACGCTAGATTTAATTATTTAGTATCATCTTGTTTGGTGTATAAAGATAGTAAGAAAAAATACTTTGACAATTATGAAGACTATTTGAATAGAGCATCAGAACCAGTTGCTATAAGAGCAGCTCAGGTTTTGGCCAATATGCTATATGGTTTGGATAATGATTATGAAAAGAAATTGCCAGAAAATAAATTTTTGCTTAAATATAAATTGGTTGATGAAAATTTGAGATATATCAACAAAGATGGCAAGTATGTTGATATTGATGGTAGATTGGTTGATGAAAGTGGTAGATATATTAACGACAAAGGACAGTTCGTTGATAAAAATGGAAACTTGGTTGATGATAATGGTGAATATGTTACAGACTTTAAACCATTCACAGATGATGATGGAAATCCTATTGTATTGGAAACTGATAATGAAACAAAAAATAGTGTTGGAATTCCTAGTCCGTCTCCAGAACCAGAAATTCCCCAACCTATTCCTACCCCTCTGCCAGAAAGTAATGTTGTTGAATAAAATTAGTTATAATTTTTATACTCTAGAAAATGGCGCTACTAGACTAGCGCCTTTTTCATTATAGGAAACTATTATGGCATCAGCATTTAACCTTACTGCACAATTAAATATAGTTGGTCCTAATAATTTAAGACCTGTTATAAATAATCTTAGACAACAATTACAAGGACTAAATACTAATGTTAATGTTGGTATTGATCCTAATACATCTCGTAATATACGAACTGTTACTGCTGATTTGGTAAGATTGAATGGCATATTGTCTCAAACAGCAAGTATTTCTCAACAAGTTAATGCTAATTTAAATAGTATTACCACCTCTTTTAATAATGCACAAAGAGCAACAAATAATGCTACTGGAGGTATTAATAACGTTAATAATGCATTAAATAATGTTAATAATAATTTACCACAAGCAACTAATTCTATGGAACAATTTGGTCGTCAAAGTGCATTAGCGGTTAGACGCTTTGCTGCTTTTGCTGGTGCTACTAGTGTTATTTATGGTTTAACAAGAGCATTTACATCAGCTTTTGATGAGTTTGTTAAGTTTGATAAAGAACTTATAAGACTAGTACAGGTTACTGGACAAAGTGCTCAATCACTCAAAGGATTAACTAGTGAAATTAGTAGATTATCAGTATCATTTGGAGTTAGTTCTAGTGAATTGATTAATGTATCTAGTACTTTAGCACAAGCTGGTTTAACTGCAAATCAAACTAAAACTGCTTTGGAAGCATTAGCTAAAGCCAGCTTGGCTCCATCATTTGATGATTTAAGCAGAACAGTTGAAGGTAGTATTGCTGCTATGAGACAGTTTAATATTGGTGCTAATCAACTAGAAAGCGCATTAGGTAGTATTAATGCTGTTGCTGCTGCTTTTGCTGTTGAAGCTGGAGATATTATTTCTGCTATTCAGCGTACTGGTGGTGTGTTTGCTGCTGCTAGTAATGGGGTTAGTCAAGGTACTGATGCTTTGAATGAATTCGTAGCAGTATTTACTAGTGTTCGACAAACAACACGCGAAAGTGCAGAAACTATCGCTACTGGTTTACGAACTATCTTTACTAGACTACAACGTGGTAGTACTATTAATTTCTTAAAAGAATTAGGAATTAATCTTACAGACTTAGAGGGTAAATTCGTTGGTCCTTATAAAGCTGTTGAGCTTTTAAATAGAGGATTACGCAATCTTGATCCACGAGATTTAAGATATAGTCAAATAATCGAAGAACTTGGTGGATTTCGACAAATCGGTAAAGTGATTCCATTAATTCAACAGTTTGCTGTTGCACAACAAGCATTAAAAGTTGCTCAATCTGGTAGTGCTAGTTTAGCAAAAAATGCGGCCGAGGCCCAATTAAGTTTAGCAAATCAATTTACAAAAGTTAGAGAAGAATTTTTGAGTTTTGTAAGATCACTAGGGGAATCTCGTACTTTTAGAACTTTTACTAGTTTAGCATTAGGACTAGCAAGTTCTTTGATATCTGTAGCTAATGCTTTTAAGCCTATTCTTCCTTATTTAGCTATACTAGGAACTATACGAGGAACCCAAGCGGCTATGTCATATGGAAGAGGATTTTTGGGTTCTTTTGGTGGAGGAGGTGGCGGAGCAGGAGGAGGAGGAACAACACCAAATACTCCTGCTACTGGTGGTGGCGGTACTGGTGGTGGAGGTAGGCGTGGTGGTGGTGGAACTCAACAAAATGTTTTAAATAATGCTACTGTGGTTGCTAATACAACTGCTATTACTAATAATATTACATCGTTAAATAATAATACAACAACACTTAATTCTTTAATAAATGCTGTTAATAGTTTATCTAGAGGACTAAATAGTGCAATAAATATTTTTGCAAGATTATCAACTCAAAGAGGAGCATTTGGTACTGGTGGTAGAGTTTTAGGTTTTAGTAGCGGTGGAAGTGTTCCTGGAAGTGGAAATGGAGATAGCGTATCGGCCATGTTGGAGCCGGGCGAGTTTGTTATTAACAAACAGGCTAGCAAAAAATTAGGATCTAGAAATCTTGAAAAATTAAATAAATACGCTAAAGGAGGACCAGTAAAAGCATCTGATCTTAAAAATGTTCCTACTCTTAGAAGTAGGATTAAATCTGCTAATTCTAATATTGATGAAAAAGAATTTTTATCAGGATATTATTTGACAGATAGTGATTTAATTACTTTTAATAAAAATGAATACTCTGTTAAGGCTAATCCAAATATAGGATTTAGTAAATTTGAAGAAAAAGTTCATAATATTATTGGGGGAACATTAAAAGGAGGTAATTATCCAATAGATATTATTGATAGCAATTTAGGACTAGTAGAAGTAAGGAATAGACAAAAAACCACTAAAGATAAAATCTTATTGAGTAAATTATTAAGACATAAACTTTTAACTGGACAAAATTTAATTAGTAATAGAAAAGGTAAAGATATTAATTTAGATGCTGGTTCTATAGGAGTAGCATATAATTCTGGTAAATTACAAAGATCTCGTTTCGAATCTTTAGATAATAAAAATTTAGGAGGTTTAATACAAGCTTTTGCAGAAGGTGGTGTGGCAAGTCTAGCACAAGAAAAAGGACAGTCTTTAACTGATGCTATATTAGAACAGATAACTGCACTAGGAGGAATTAAAGGTGTTAAACAATTAGTTGGATCTTCAGCCGGAGATAGAAAACTAGATGCTCTATTAAGAGCTGGTAACATTAAAGCTTCTAGAAATATAGATCAGGTTACAGCTATTGTAGATAGAGCACTAAGCAAATCTGGTACAACAAATGCCGCAGAAAGAAACAGAGTAGCTAAATTAAAAAAGGTTGGAGTAGCAGGA
>Ga0129336_10000231_pt1 | contig 30666 bp, 16 predicted proteins | sample CPB6_02_DNA_FD_96878 | JGI IMG/M metagenome (GOLD analysis project Ga0129336, IMG submission 96878) | Freshwater to marine salinity gradient microbial communities from Chesapeake Bay, USA - CPBay_Sum_0.6_0.2_DNA | ecosystem: Environmental > Aquatic > Marine > Coastal | place: USA: Chesapeake...
ATAGGTGTAGGGAGATAGCAACCTCCTTCCAAAAAAGTTCTGTTTTTAACAAAAAACAGGAGCTAAAATGTCAAATTTACCAGTCGATAGAGATTCGAATTATATGAGAGAAATGTGGGGAACAAGTCAGTTAATCACTGATTATAATGCAAATCCACCACAAAGAGTGATTCAGGAAGTTATGCATGATTATGCACCAAAGCATGATCTTAAAAAACAATCTGAACTACATGAAAAAATTCGTAATGACCAAGATTATGATGATTGGGATTATGGGACAGAACCATCTTATGGTTCTTCCTGGAAATAGACATAAATAAAATATAGAAATTTCATTTTCGAATGACAATACAAAGGATATCTAGATCATTTAAAGATATTAGTTTATCCTTTGAACCACATCCGGTGACAAAGGATCTACCGATACTTAAAAATGAGAGAGCGATTACTAGATCAATTCGAAATCTAGTAGAAACAATTCCAACTGAAAGATTTTTTAATTCATTACTTGGATCTGAAGTTCGTTCAAGTTTATTTGAATTTGTAGACTATGGTACTGCATCAGTCATACAAACTCAAATTGAAACTACAATCAATAATTATGAACCAAGAGTGAATAATGTAAGAGTAGAAGTAGATCCTCAACCAGATGATAATTCATTTGAAGTGACTGTAGTATTTGATATTATTGGGCAACAATTTCCCACGCAACAATTTACATTTCTACTAGAGGCAACCAGATAAAATGCCTTTTACCAAATTTACAAATCTAGACTTTGATCAAATAAAAACATCCATCAAGGATTATCTCCGTGCTAACTCTACATTCACGGATTTTGACTTTGAGGGATCGAACTTTTCTGTATTGATTGACACTCTAGCGTATAATACTTATATTACGGCATTTAACTCAAATATGATTGTAAATGAATCCTTTTTGGATTCTGCAACACTCAGAGAAAATGTAGTTTCACTCGCAAGAAACATTGGATATACTCCACGCTCTAGAACCTGCGCTAAGGCGCAAGTAACCATTACTGGTACTACGACTGAAGATACTCCAACAATAACTATTCCAGCAGGTTTAGTATGTGTAGGAACCGCAAATGATACTTCATATACGTTTTCTATTCCAGAAAATATTACAACAAAAGTAGTAAATGGATCTGTCACTTTTAATAAAATTGATTCTTCTGGAAATGTTACTGGAATTGATATCTATCAAGGAACATTTTTAACAAAAACTTTTACAGTAGATGGATCTCTTGACCAAAGATTTATTTTAAATAATCCAAATATTGATACTTCAACGATTTCAGTCTATGTTAAAGGTGTTCAGGATAGTGGATTAGGGATCAAATATTCTTTAGTTGATAATATATTGAATATCAACTCAACATCAGAAATTTACTTAATACAGGAAGTTCAAGATGAAAAGTATGAGATTATTTTTGGTGATGGCAGATTTGGAAAAAAATTAGAAAACAATGCTGTTATAACAGTTCATTATATTGTGACTGATGGAAAAGATGGAAATGGGGCTTCTCAATTTACATTCCAATCTACATTAAAAACTTCCTCTGGAGCACCAACTACATTAAACGGAGCAACTGTTACCACAAATCAACGTTCTCAGAATGGTGCAGAGATTGAGGAAATTAATTCAATTAAGTATTTTGCCCCAAAAATCTATTCATCACAGTATAGAGCAGTTACTGCGCGTGACTATGAGGCAATCATTAAGAAAATTTATCCAGATACAGAATCTGTAGCAATTGTTGGTGGAGAGGAACTGGATCCGCCAGAGTATGGGACAGTTTCTATTAGTATTAAACCCAAAAATGGTACATATGTTTCATCTTTCAACAAAGAACAGATTGCAAATAAACTAAAGCAATATAGTGTTTCAGGTATTAATCAAAAAATTATTGACCTTAAAATACTTTATGTTGAAATTGATAGTTCTGTTTATTACAATTCATCACAAGTATCTGCAGAAGAATCTTTAAAAACAAAGGTATTTAATTCACTTACAGAATATTCAAAATCAACAGATTTAAATAAATTTGGCGGAAGATTTAAATACAGTAAAGTTTTACAAATTATTGATAATACAGATGTTTCAATTACATCCAATATTACAAAAGTAAGAATTAGAAGAGATCTCAAAGCACTAATAAATCAGTTCTCACAATATGAATTATGTTTTGGTAACAAATTTCATGCAAATTCCAAAGGATATAATATTAAATCTACTGGATTTAAAATTTCTACAGAAACTGAAATGTTGTATTTTACGGATACACCAAATATTGATGGATTAACTGGAATTATATCAGTTGTAAAGAAAAATCCCACATCTGAAGGAAAAATTCAAATTATTGTACAATCTGCAGGAACTATAGATTATGTAAAAGGAGAAATTAAATTAGGAACAATTAACATTACTTCTACAGAAAAGGAAAATGATATTATTGAAATTCAAGCATATCCAGAATCAAATGATGTAATTGGATTAAAGGATCTATATTTAAGTTTTGATGTTTCAAAAAGTTCAATAAATATGGTTAGGGATGTGATTGCATCTGGGGATGAAATATCTGGAACAACATTTGCCAGAGATTATTATACATCAAGTTATTCAAACGGAAATCTAACAAGATAGTAATATGATACAAACGGGATTTGAGTCTAGAGTCAAAATACAACAAATAATTGACAATCAACTTCCAGAATTTATACTGGATGAAAGTCCCAAAGCTTCAGAATTTTTGAAGCAATATTATATTTCTCAGGAATATCAAGGTGGTCCTGTAGATATTGCAGAAAATTTAGATCAATATTTAAAATTAGATAATTTAACCTCAGAAGTTGTTGTAGGTAATGTTGGTCTTAGCGCAAATATTGATTCTACAACTGGAATTATCACAGTAACAAGTACAAAAGGATTTCCTCAAAAATATGGTCTGATTAAAATTGATGATGAAATTATTACTTATACCGGAATTACTACTAACACTTTTACTGGATGTGTTCGCGGATTTAGTGGCATTACTTCTTATCATGCAGTATCAAATCAGGAAGAATTAGTATTTTCTACTTCCAAATCTTCAACACATACCTTAGGATCTTCAGTACAGAATTTAAGTTCATTATTTTTAACAGAATTTTACAAAAAATTAAAATATACTTTAACTCCAGGATTAGAGGATGTAGACTTTGTTTCTGATTTAAATGTAGGAAACTTTATTAAAAATGCAAGATCTTTTTATCAATCTAAAGGTACTGAGGAATCTTTTAGAATTTTATTCAATGTTCTTTATGGCGTAACTCCAAAAGTAGTAAATTTAGAAGATTTTTTAATTAAACCTTCTTCTGCACAGTATGTAAGGAGAAAAGTTATTTCTGCAGAAAGAATTTCTGGAGATCCATCAAAATTAGTTGGACAATCAATTTTTAAATCCAATGATCCTACTACCAGTGCATCAGTTTCTGAAGTAGAAATATTTTCTAAAAATACTATAAAATATTATAAGATTTCTCTTTTTGTCGGTTATGAAGAAAGATCTGTAATTGAAGGAAAGTTTACTATCACACAAAATACAAAATGCTTGGAAAATGTTTCTGTGGGATCATCCGTTATTTCTGTTGATTCTACAATTGGATTTCCTGGAATTGGGACTATTGTATCTGGTAATAATACTATAAATTATACAGATAAAACAATTAATCAATTTTTAGGATGCACTGGAATAGATGAGGAAATTAATACTGCTGATAACATAAGATCTGATGAAATTTATTTTGGATATGAGAATGGTGATACTACTAAAAAAGTAGAATTTAGAATTACTGGAGTATTGTCTGAATTTGTACCAATATCTGATTATTTTAAAGTTTCTGTTGGGGATGAAGTCCAAATAAAAACTTTGGGAGAAATAATCGAAGATACTGGGAATTCTTATAAAGAGATTTTTGCAAATTCTTGGATTTACAATACAAGTTCAAGATATGAGATAGAAACTTTTGATGGATCTAAACCAATACTCAAAAGTATCACTAATAAATCAAGTTTAAAAGTTGGAGATATTATTGAAATTGTAGAAAGATACAGTAATATAGTAAGATATCCAACTACGAGTTCAAATGTACCTTATGTTAAATTTATTGATAATGATTTAAAAACACTTGAATTGAATGATTTTTCATTATCTGGTTGGTACAATAATGATGTAGAATATGATTTAAGAAGAAAAGTTAATAAAGCAAGTAGTTCAATAATTCCTATTGAATATGGTAATGATGTTATTTTATCTGACGTATTGAATGTATATAATGAAAATGATGATTATGCATATGTTGCTTCAAATTCTTTTCCATCAAATAATAGAAACTTATCAAGACCTTACACTTATAATGTAACTGCAAATACTAAATCTTCAATAGCTCTTCAGTTAACAGATAAAATTGATGAAAATTATTATAGTACAATAAATTTTAGTAGTGCTGTCCCATTTATTACTGGAGATAAAGTTTATTATCAACCAAGTTCATCAGTTATTTCTGGATTAGAAACTGGAATTTACTATGTTGAGGTTCAAGCAGATAATAAAAAAATCAAATTATATGATTCAAGATCATTTATTGGTAGTAAAAATTATATAAATTATTTAAGTTCAACTTTTGATTCTCAAAATACTCATAAATTTATATTATATACACAAAAATCTGAAATTATTGGTGCCCAAAAATTACTCAAGAAATTTCCATTAAATCAAAATATTCAGAATGGAACTGGAGAATTAACTCAACCAGGTTCTGTTGGAATGTTAATCAATGGGGTTGAGATTCAAAATTACAAATCAAACGATAAAGTTTATTATGGTCCTTTAACATCTGTAAATGTTTTGAATGGTGGGGATAACTATGATGTTATAAATCCACCACTAGTTACAATCTCTGCTGGATTGGGAATAACTGCATTAGTTCAACCAATTTTAAGTGGAAATATTAAAAAGGTATTCGTAGATTCACAAGATTTTGATATTAGTTCCATCGTATCAATTGAAGTAAAAGGTGGTAACGGTAAAGGGGCAGTATTAGAACCAATTTTGAAAAAAAGATATCGTGAAATTTATTTTGACGGAAGATTATCTCCATCTGGTGGAGTAGATTATGAAAATGATACTGTAACATTTTTAACTAATCATAATTTAAATAGTGGTGATAGAGTAATTTACAATTCTAATGGAAACAATGAAATCGGTATTGGTGATTTTGGAGGATCAAATAATGACCAAAATAGAATTTTATCCAACAATTCTGAATATTATATAAAAAAAGAAAGTAATAATACTATTAAATTATATCCATCTTTTTATGATTACTCTTCTGGAATTAACACAGTAGGATTTACTGAGGTATATACTTCTGGGATTCATAAATTTACAACAGTACCAAATAAAAAAACAATATCAGAAATTAAAGTAATTGATGGTGGTGAGGGATATCAAAATAGAAAATTAATTGTAAAACCAACAGGAATATCCACCACAAATCACACAATCAATTTTGATAATCATGGATTTAACGAGGGAGATCTTATTGAGTATAATTACCAGACTACAGCAATTGTAGGACTTTCTTCGTTATATCAATATTATGTTTCAAAACTAAATGATAATTCTTTTAGAGTATTTAACGCTGGAATTGGAGGTACAAATCTTTCAAACTATAATAGAAAAAATTACGTCAAATTTTTGTCAACAGGATCTGGATATCAATATTTTAAATATCCAAATATTTCAGTTTCAATAACTTACTCTAGAGAAAGTTCTAGTGACTATAGTACTATTGTAGCAACTCCTGTGGTTAGGGGAAGTATTATTGATACTTATTTGTATGAAAGTGGTACAGGTTATGGATCAACTGTATTAAATTTTCATAAAAAACCATTAATTACCATAAAGACTGGAAAAGAGGCTCAAGTAAAACCAGTTATTGTCAATGGATCAATAAATTCCATTAATCTCCAATATGGTGGATATGATTACTATTCTGTTCCGGATTTAATTATAACAGATCCCACTAATTCTGGAGTAGGTGCAGAATTAAGACCAGTAATAGCAAATGGAAAAATAACTTCGGTAGAAATTACTAATCCTGGAATAGGATATTCAACTTCTACAACTATTTTGGTAAAATCTTCTGGCATTAATGCACTTCTAGAATCTAGAGTTAGAAGTTTGACCGTAAATAATAACAAGAAATTTGGGGATGAATTATTACTTGAAGAGGGAGGTAAGTTAAAGTATTCTGTTTCTGGATACTTTAATACTCTTAGAAATTCCTTTAACGATGTTGGATTAAATCATTCTCCAATTATTGGATGGTCTTATGATGGTAATCCAATATATGGACCTTATGGATATGAAGACGAAGAAAATTCTTCTTCTTCACTAAAAGTATTAAAATCTGGATATGAATTAAATATTGGTAATATTGAGGATAGACCAAATGGATTTGCAAATGGATTCTTTTTGGAAGATTATGAATATAAAAATTCTGGGAATTTGGATGAATATAATGGAAGATTTGGAAAAACTCCAGAATTTCCAAATGGAGTTTATGCATATTTTGCTACATTAGAAAGTCAAACTTTAGTATCAACATTTCCATATTTTATTGGAAACAAGTATAGGTCAAATTATATAATTGATAATTCTAATCTTAATCAATCATTTGACTTTAATAATTCACTATTACTTAGAAATACTTTTCCATATAAAATTTCTGACAAATATGCGTCTAATGATTTTATAATAGAGTCAAATGAATTATCAAATCAAAAATCGGTTATTGAATCAGTAACGGAAGGATCTGTAGAAAATTTTGACATTTTAAATTCTGGATCGGATTATAAAATTAATGATTCTTTAGATTTTAATAATACTGATACATTTGGGGGTGGATTAATTGTAAAAGTATCCTCAATAAAAGGAAAAGAGATTGTAAATGTTAATACTTTAGTGCAAACTTATGATAATGTAGTTTTTAGTTGGAAGAATGGAAGAGAAATAAAGGCGTTTATCAGTCCATATCATACATTATCCAATAAAGATTATGTTACAATTTCTGGACTTTCTACTAATCTAAGTCAATTGAATGGATCATACCAAATAGGAGTTACTTCATATTCATCTTCTTGCATTTCTTCGATAACTTCATCAACGGTAGGATATTCTACTGAAATTTACGTATCCCAATTACCTTCAGAACCAATATCAGTTGGAAGTAGCATTGTTATTGGTTCTGAAACATTAAAAGTTTTAGAAGTATTTAAAAGTTTAAATATTTTAAAGGTCCAAAGAGGTTCAACTGGAGTATCTCATACTGCAACAACACAAATAAATTTCTTACCAGATTATTTTACACTTACAAAAAATACTGATTATTTTAATTCATATCCAACCGATAAAGTTTATTTTAATCCAAAAGAAAGTATTGGAGTTGGTACTAATATTGGAGTTACAAGTTCTATAACTTTTAGTTTTGGAGTTTCTTCAATAACTAGAATAATTCCAACAAAAGGAATTTATATTGAAAATCATCCGTTTAAAGATAATCAAAAAGTTATTTTTGAAAAACCTACAGGTACTCCTCAATTTTCTATATCAACTACATCTGATCCCGCAGATGCAGTTAGTTTTCCAAGTTCTGGAAATTCTCAACTAGTATATATTGTAAACAAAAATAAAAATACAATAGGAATCAAAACTAGTATAAATTCTGCAGAAGTATTTTTCACAAGTATTAATGATGCCAATAATGATGAATATTCTTTCAGTAGTAGTTATGATCAAGTAATTGGCAATATAGAAAAAATCAAATCTACTGTTTCAGTTTCCACTTCCCATAATTTAACTAATGGAGATTTAATTAATCTGACCGTTATACCAAATCTATCAGTTGGTATTGGTACTTCAACTTCAGTTTATGTTAAAAGAAACTCAATTGATAATACAATTTTTATAAATCCGATTGGATTCAACTCAACTGGTATTAGTACACAAACAAATACTATCACAATTAATTCCCATAACTTAAATACTGGAGATAAAATTTACTATTCATCAACAGATTTAATTGCATCAGGACTATCTACGGGATCGTACTTTGTATATAAAGTTGATAACAACAAGATTAAACTTTCTGAGACATATATTGATTCCAAAGTTAATCCACCAATAGTAGTAAGTATTGCAGGTACTGGTGGAAAATATCAAAATATTTCATTGATAAATCCACAAATAAAATCAGTTAAGAGCAATAATTTAGTATTTAATCTGTCAGATTCTTCTTTATCTGGTTATAAATTTAAAATTTATTATGATCAGGAGTTCAAAAATGAATTCGTTTCTACTGCCAAAACTACAGGATTTACATTAATTGGTGTAGGAACTGTAGGAGTATCCTCAACTGCATCAATAACCATCAAATATGATGAAAATTACCAACTAAATTATATTATAATTTAGAAAAGTCTGGTTATATAAGTACTTCAGATAAAGACGTAAGTAATTATTCAGAAATATTATTTGTAGATAGTCAATACACTGACACCCATTCTATCTTTGGTGTGGGAACAACAACTTTTAATATTACATTGAATAAAACTCCAGAAAAATTAACATATTCTCAGTCTGAATGTAGTGTTCTAGAATATTCAACAACTTCTACATCAGCAAAAGGACCTATTGATAAAATTAATATTATTTCTGGAGGAACTGGATATAAAAAACTTCCATCACTTTCTGGGTCTAATTCTGAAGATGGAAAAGGTATCTATGCTATTCCAAAATCAAAAACAATAGGATATCCAAAAGAAGTTAGAATCATTAATGAAGGTTTTGAATATTCTTGTGACAAAACTTTACGGCCGAATGCTTATATATCACCACTAATTACAATTGAAAATTCAAATACAATTTCTGAAATTAATGTCTTAGATGGGGGCAAAAATTACATAAATCCTCCTTCTATTGTAATTGTAAACTCTGAAACAGGAGAGAAGATAGATAGTGGAATTTTAGAAGCAACTTTATCGGGAAGTTCAATTAATTCTTTAAAGATTATTCAAGAACCAAAAGGATTGCCATCATCAATTGTAAAATTATTTGCTACAAATAATACCAATGGTACTAGTATTCAAAAGGTTGAATCATCTTCTAGTGGAATTTTTACATGTGCAATAACTACCCCAAGTTTTGGATTTAGTACATATCCATTTAATATTGGTGATAAAGTTTTTGTTGAAGGAATACAAAAACAAAGTTCTACTGGAACAGGATTCAATTCTGAAGATTATAATTATGAATTTTTTACCGTCAGTGATTATGATAATTCTTCCGGAATTCTTGATAGGGTTACATTTAATATTTCGGGTCTAACAACAAATACTGGAATAGCAAAAACTATTCAAGATTCGGTTGGAAATATTATAAATTACAATAACTATCCCAAATTTGAAGTTATACAAAAAATATCTTATTTTAGAATTGGGGAAAAAATTATTTCTGATGGAATAGAAAGAGATTTAGTCATCTCAAATTATGAAAATAATTTTATTAAAGTGTATGGTACTTATAATTTATCTTTAGGTGAGGTTATTGTAGGAAAGGAATCTGGAAATATTGCAAAAATAAGTAAAATAGAACCAAATTTGGGAAGATTTGAAATTGATTATGCAATAGATAGGAAGAATGGTTGGTCAAATAATATTGGAAAATTAAACCAAGATACGCAGTCAATTTCCGATAATGATTATTACCAAAATCTTTCATATACTATAAAAAGTCCTATTGAATATGATAACTTCAAAACATCAGTAAATAATTTACTTCATACCAGTGGATTGAAAAATTTTGCAGATACTCAAATCACATCTAAATCTGAATCAGGAATAACGTCAGTTTCACAATATTTAAATATTGTCAATAATATAGTAGAAGAAAATAAAGTAGATACAATTTATAATTTTGATTTAGTTAATGATATTGATACAGTAAATAATTCATCAAAGTTTATAAAATTAAAGAATAAAAAATTATCCGACTATATTCAATGTATAAGTAATGTAGTTTTAAAAATAGATGACATAAGTAAAAACTTTTCTGATATTGATGGAACTCCATTAACATTTTTAAATGTTTTTAAATTAAATCCTTCAGATTCATATAATGAATTACTTTTTAAAATTTCGAATACTTCATATACACAGATACAATTAACAGAATTAATAATACTGAATAATGGTACTAATGTTTTCTTACTCGAACAAGAATCATTAACTGGAGTTGGAGCAGGAACTACTCATATTCCCGGAGAACAGATTGGGCAATTTTCAATTTATGAAGATGAAATAGGTGAAAATTATATTCAGTTTATTCCAACAAATCCATATGATTATGATTATGATATTAAATTAATTCGTAGCAAATTTAATTCATCTACTGCAGGGATTGGAACTACATCTATAGGATTTGTAAATTTGAGTGGCGTAGTAACAACTTCACAATCCGGAATAACAACTACAATCATTTCTATCCCATCATATAATTTTGAATCTTTATATGCAAATGTTAAAATAGTTGACAATTTAACTAATCAAATGAATTTTGTCAATGTTTATCTAAACTATGATGGTACAAATACTTACATTTCAGAATATTATTTTGACTCAGAATCTTCGACAAATAATTATTCTGGCAATTTGATTGGAACTTTTGGATCCAACATTTCACCTGGTGGAATATTGTCATTAAACTATACTAATAATTCAACAAATACTGTAAATATTAGTTCAAAAATTGTTGGATTTGGATCGACATCAGTTGGAGTAGGGACATATAGATTCAAATTACCTGGAGAAATAGATGGTTATGAGCAGACTGCAATGTATGAATCTAAGTATCTAAAAAATGTTTCTTCAGCATCTACAACTTTAACAACTTTAAATAAATTTGATTTTAATGCAATTAAATCTTTTGTTAAAGTAAGCATGGGATCGACTAGTTCTTTACATAAGATTTTATTAGTTCATGACCAAACAAATTTCTATATTCAACAATCTACATTTCTTTCAGTTGAAGGAGCATTAGGAATAGGAACATTGGGAATAGGAACATTTGGAGCAGAATATTCTGGTAACAATTTCCAATTTAAATTTTATAAAGATCCAAATATAAATTCAAATATTAATATTCTTTCATTTAATCAATGCATATACACTGCTACAAATACTGAAAATATTCCACCAAATCTTTCTTATGGAAAAGTTGATGAATCTTTTGAAATTGTTTCTTATAATGCAATTAATGGTGATAGAATTTCAAGATTGGATTTTGATTTAAAAACAAATGAAATACCAATATTTGCAAAAACTTTTAATCCTACTGATATAACAGTTTTAAATCCTTCTACTGGTAGATTTACAATTCCAAATCACTTCTTTAGTAATGCTGAGAGATTGATTTATACTCCCAAATCTACATTTATTGGAATTGGTGAAAGTGCTGTAGGAATAGGACATACGTTAAATTCTTCTGGAATTGTTACTGATAGGTTGCCATCAGAAGTGTATGTGATCAAAATTTCTGATAATACGTTTAAATTATCAACTAGAAAAGATTATGCATTATTGGGAATAGGTGTAACGTTTACTTCTTATGGACTGGGAAATGCTCACCAACTTGAAATGTATCACAAAAATGATAAATCATTAATTACTGTAGATAATATTGCACAATATCCACTATCATATACACCAATAAATTATAGACTTACCAACAATGGTGGACAAATTAATGCTACTTCAACTATATTTTCTCTAAGTGGTATTTCTTCAATAGTACCAAAAGATATACTTAGAGTTGATAATGAGTATATGAAAGTCATCTCTGTTGGACTTGGTACTACAAGTGTCGGCCCTATTACTAATTCAGGATCTTTCTCATTAGTTGAAGTTTCTAGAGGTTTTGTTGGTTCATCTGCAACTAATCATGCTGATACTACGGGAATTGGAACAATTTATAGAGGATCTTTTAATATTGTTGGAAGTAAAATTTTCTTTGTAGAAGCACCAAGAGGAAATCCACAATTAAGAATAGATAGAAGCAATTTATTATATGAAACTTCAGATTTTTCTGGAAGAGTATTTTTAAGAAATGATTATAGTACAAATCAAATTTATGATGATATATCTTATAAATTTACAGGAATAGGAAGAACTTTTACATTAACCAATCAAGGAATTAGTACTGTAGGATTGGGAACTATCGGAGGAAATGGGATTCTCTTTATAAATGGAATTTTCCAAACTCCAACAACAGATAATAATCCAGAAAATAATTTTATAATTATTGGAAATGACAATTCTGGAATATCAAGTGTTGTATTTTCTGGCATCCAAAATCCAGCTAATGGACAATTTATTACTTCTGAATTGGATGTAAATCAAAATCAAACACCAAGAGGAGGAATAATTGTTTCTCTTGGATCAACACTTGGATTAGGGTATGCACCTCTTGTTGGGGTGTCAGTTACTGCCGTAGTTGGCGCAGGAGGTAGTATTGTATCAGTTGGTCTAGGAACTACCGATAATCTTGGTTCTGGATATAATGGAATTGTTTCTATAGGTGTAAGTGTATATCAAAGTGGACATACTGGAACAGCAGCGTCTATAAGAGCGTCTGTTGGCGCAGGAGGAACATTATCTTTTACAATTATTGGCGATGGTGGAACAGGATACACAAATCCAAAAATATTAGTTTCTCCACCATCTTATGAGAATTTGGAAGTTATTGGAATTTCCAGATTGGGGATTGGATCAACAACAGACACAGGAATTGGATTATTATTAACAGTTGATGTTGATGCTGGTATTACCTCTTCTACTGGAATAGGATCTACTTATTTTGGTGTATCCTCATTTAAAATTGCTAGACAAGGATATTCATTTAATCGTGGAGATGTGTTTAAACCTGTTGGATTAGTTACTGATAGAAGATTATTGTCTCCAATATCAGAATTTCAACTGACAGTTATTGATACATTTTCAGATTCCTTTGCATCTTGGCAATTTGGTGAACTTGATTATATAGATTCAGTAAAAAATTATCAAGATGGAGTAAGAACCAGATTTCCATTATATTATAATTCACAACTACTTAGTTTTGAAACATTACCAGATTCTACTATAGATTTAAATAACTTATTGTTTATTGTTATTAATGGAGTTATTCAAGAACCTGGAGTTTCATATCAATTCGTTGGAGGAACATCTTTTGTATTTACTTCTGCACCAAAACCAGAAGATAAAATTGCAATATTCTTTTATAGAGGAACTAAGGGTTCTGATAGTAAACTTAATTTAGACGTGCCAGAAACTATAAAAAAAGGTGATACTATTCAAATATTAAAAAGAAATGATATAAGAGAAACAGTATCTCAAAATAAAAGAATAGTATTTGATTTAACATACTCTGATAAATTTGAAACTAATTCATATTCTGATCAAGGTGTGGATACTGTAAATTATAAACCAATGAGTTGGATCAAACAAAAAAAAGATAGTTTTATTAACGGTGAAATAGTTTATAAATCTAGAGATTCCATTGAATCATTAGTATACCCAACTGCCAAAATAATTAAAGATTTTTCTACTACTGATAATGAGATTTTTGTTGACAATGCACAATTCTTTAATTATGAGAATGACAATACTCCACAATTTAATGCTATAATTATTGATCCCAATTCTGTAAATACTGTTGGATTAACTACTAATTTCAAAAAAGAAGTTATAACTAATATCTCTGTTGTTCAAGGTTCTTCGGGGATCATTACTGGCATAACTACAACATCTGGAATAGGAGTTCCTTTGGCACTTAAATTTTATTTAAAGTGCCCTGTTGGAGTAGCGATGAGTGTCCCAACTGGTTATCCAATTTATATTTTTAATACAAATATTGGAATGGGAGTTACTTCAATTTATACTTCAGATTCTTCAGTTGTTGGAATTGCAAATACCTTCTTAGATAACATTTATAATATTAGTGCATCTTATGTATCACAAAATATTGGAATCATTACTTGCAATATATTATCCACAACTTCTACAATAGGTCTTACAACTTTTGAATCTATGGTCGGAAATTTCTCTTGGGGAAGAATGAGTGGATTTACTAGATCTAGTTCGCCAATTTCAATAGGTGTTTCCGGAAACATAATTGATGTTGGTGCTGGATTAACAACTCTTTCAACAATTCAAAGAAGAAGCACTGGGGAGCAAGGTATTGGTATACGAGGCACTGGATCATTACCTAAAAAAATATCCTAATGATGGATTATAAATATAGAAAAAACTAGTAATATGTCTGCAGTCGTAACAGATCAATTTAGAATTATAAATGCAAGTAATTTTGTGGATTCTGTAACAGATTCTGCAAATGCATATTATGTATTTCTTGGATTGACTAATCCTACGCAAGTTGGATTTGGGAGGACTGATGATTGGAATACTGATCCATTGTCACCTGTTGATAATTTAGACTACCTATCTCATTATCGTGATACCTCAATTTTTGGCAAAAGAATTACAAGTTCAAATATTAGAAGAATTATAAGAAAAATTGAATGGACTGCTAATACAAAATATGAAATGTATAGGCACGATTATAGTATTTCAAATCGAAGTCCATTAACTGATTCTAGTAGACTTTATGATGCGAATTATTATGTCATTAATAGTGACTATAGAGTTTACATTTGTATTGATAACGGATCTTCTGGTATAAATCCGTCCATTAATGGATCTTTAGATCAACCAAAATTTACAGATGCAGAACCATCCCCAGCTGGAGAAAGTGGAGATGGTTATGTTTGGAAATATCTTTTTACCATTTCACCATCAGATGTAATTAAATTTGATTCTACAGAGTATATTGTTGTTCCTAATGATTGGAATTCGGATTTACTTGATGATGCGGAAATACTTCGTATTAAAGAAAATGGAGATTCTTCTGCTAATAATAATCAAATTAAAAAAGTTTATATTGAAAATGGTGGAAGTGGATACAGTACTGGAACTTGTAATATTCTTGGAGATGGTAGTGGTGGCAGGGTTTTAGTTGAAACACAAGATGGAGTAATAGTTTCAACTAGTGTCGTTACTGGAGGCAGCGGATATACTTATGGTATAGTTGATTTAGGACCAATTCAACCTTCAACTATTGATAATCCAGCAAAACTTATACCTATTATTCCACCCTCTAAGGGACATGGATATGATCTTTATACCGAATTAGGTACTGATAAAGTCTTAATTTATGCGAGATTTGACGATTCTACAAAGGATTTTCCAACAGACACTAGTTTTTCACAAATTGGTATTTTGAAAAATCCAATTACATATGGTACTAATGATATTTTTAAAGATAATCAATATTCATCATTGTATTCAATAAAATTATCTTCTAGTTCTAACACTCCTACTATTGGACAAGAAATTACACAAACAGTTAGTGGAGGAACTGCGAGGGGATACGTTGCTTCTTATGATAGTGAAACTAAAGTTTTAAAGTATTATCGAGATAGATCATTGTTTTTTGGATCTACTGGAAATAGTGATCAGACCGACTATGATTCTGTAAGTGATGATTCTAAAGTTTTACCATTTAGTTCATCTGGGGGATCAATTGGACCCTTTTCTGGATCTATTGATACATCTTTTGGAAATCCTACTCCCACAAATAAAGTTACTGTAGGAAGTAAAGTAATAGACCTAGGTGTTACTTTTACTCAAGGACTGGCAAATCCAGAGATAAATAAATCATCGGGCGATATTATTTACATTGATAATCGACCTCTAGTTTCTAGAAGTTCACGACAAAAAGAAGACATTAAAATTATCCTGGAATTTTAAAGAAAAATGGCACAAAAAACAAATTTAAATGTTAGTCCATATTATGATGATTTTAATTCTGAGAAGAATTATTATAAAGTCTTATTTAATCCAGGGCGACCAGTTCAAGCTAGAGAACTAACAACTTTTCAATCGATTCTTCAAAATCAAATAGAATCTTTTGGTAGTCATATGTTCAAAGAGGGATCCATGGTGATCCCAGGTAATGTGGGATATGATGGACAATACTATTCAGTAAAACTTAATCCAACCAATTTTGGCATTGATGTTTCAGTATATATTAATTATTTTGTAGGTAAAAAAATAACAGGACAATCTTCGGGTACAACTGCAATTATTCAATATGTTGCATTACCTGATGGAAATAATGTGACAGATTTAACAATATATGTAAAATACTTAGATTCTGATAATAATTTCAAATTTAATCCATTTGAAGACGGGGAATCTTTATCTGCAAATGAAACTATAGTATATGGAAATACTACTATTAATTCAGGAACTCCTTTTGCATCATTGATATCATCAAATGCAACTTCTATAGGATCTGCAGTTTCTATTGCCAAGGGTGTATATTTTATTAGAGGGTATTTTGCTAATGTAGAAGCAGACACATTGATTCTTGATCATTACACAAATACTCCATCTTATAGAGTTGGTTTGAAAGTTGATGAATTAATTATAACCTCTAAAGATGATAAAACACTATATGATAATGCAAAAGGGTTCACTAACTATGCAGCTCCTGGCGCAGATAGATTTAAAATTAATTTGAGTCTAACAAAAAAACTTTTAACAGATACAAATGATACAGATTTTATTGAATTATTAAGAGTTCAAGATGGAAAGATTAAAAAAATTGAAACACAAACTCAATATTCTTTAATCAAAGATTATTTTGCACAAAGAACTTATGATGAATCTGGAGACTATTCAGTAAATCCATTCATTCCTTCAGTACATAATTCATTGAATGATAGACTTGGTAATAATGGAATATTTTTTAGTAACGAAAAAACTGATCAAGGAAATACGCCATCAGATGATTTGATGTGTGTAAAAATATCTCCAGGAAAATGTTACGTTAAGGGATATGATGTAACTACAACTGGAACAACAATTCTTGATGTTGATAAACCTAGAGATAAAGAAACTATATCTGCAGCAAATGTTCCATTTGAGATGGGAAATCTCTTAAGGGTTAATAATGTCTCCGGAACCCCAAAATTTAATAAAACAATAGCACTTTATGATCAAAGAAAAAATTCAACTTCATCTCCAAATGGAACAAAAATTGGAGATGCTAGAGTATATACATTTAATTTAACGGATGCTGCATATTCTAATGCATCCACAAAATGGGATTTATACTTATATGATATTCAAACATATACTAAAATAACATTAAATTCTTCAGTATCTTCATCAGAATTAAAGAAAACTTCATTTATTAAAGGAAAAAGTAGCGGTGCAAGTGGATATGCTACTGTTGATGGGAGTGGATCTGCAGTAATATATTTACGCCAAACTTCAGGATCATTTTCTGTTGGAGAACAAATTCAACTTGATGGAGTAGATTTTCCAAGAACAATAAAATCAGTTCAAACATACTCTACAGATGACATTAAATCGGTCTATCAATCGACTTCTACATCTGGATATGCAATAGCATTTCTTGCAGATTCTTATCTCGAAAAATTTACTTTGCCAAATGGGGTAACCTCAGTAAATATTGATGGAAGCACTGGAACTACTACTTCTAATGGATCAGTTTTTACTGGAATAAAAATAGGAAGTATTATTAGATATCAAGAACCTGGAACAACTGTAGAAACTTTTAATAGAGTAACTGGTGTCTCTGCTGATGGGCTTTCAATTACACTTGCAACAGTTACTAGCGTTTCAAATGTATGTGAAGGAAGTCTCCCATCTACTGGATTATATAATGTTTCAATTGGAATGCCAACTATAAGAAATAATACTGCAGGATTTTTATATACGCCGTTGCCCAATAAAAATATTGCATCTGTAAATTTATCAGGATCAAATCTTTCCATTTCTGCACAAGTAACTGTATCTGTAGCATTTGGTGAGGCAGAAATCTCTATTTCAGATTTTGGACTGACTAATTCATTTTTGCAAGCATTTGATGAGGAAAGATATTCACTTCATTATGATACTGGAGCAACAGAACCATTGACATCTGATAAATTTGTATTATCAGAAGATTTAACTACTGCAACTTTAACTAATTTATCTTTAAGTGGGGATGTTGTAGTTAATGCATCATTGATTAAAAATGGAATTACCAGTAAGAAAAAAGAATATAGTAGAAGTCGTACAATTAATATAACATTATCAAAATATTCACAATCTGGAAGTAATGCTAGTTCATCAATTAATGATGGATTGACCTATAATAGGTTTTATGGTTTGAGAGTTCAGGATGAAGAAATTTGCCTAAATTATCCTGATGTTGCAAAAATTATTGCAATTTATGAATCCTTTGATACTAGTGCTCCTGTATTAGATCAAATTGAATTTAGTGCTAGTGCAAATGTAATTACAAATGCGATAATTGGTGAAAATATCCTAGGAAATTCAAGTAAAGCAGTAGCAAGAGTCGTTACAAAACCATCTGCAAATACTTTAGGAATTGTATATTTAAATGAAAATACATTCTCTGCTGGAGAATCAGTAACATTTGAAGAATCGAATATTACTACAGATATTGTTTCAATAACTGAAGGAAAATATAAAAATTTAACATCTTCATATAAATTAGATAAAGGACAAAAAGAACAATATTATGATTATTCTAGAATTGTTAGGAACGATAATAATGTAGAACCTTCCAAACAATTGCTAATAGTATTTGATCATTATACTGTACCCGCAAGTGACTCTGGAGATGTTTTCACGGTACTAAGTTATGATGAACAAAGATTTTTAAGTGACATACCTTCCATTGGATCTAAAGGAGTTAGATGCTCAGATACTTTAGATTTTAGACCAAGAGTTCCAGTATTTTCTTCAACAACTGAATCACCATTTGATTTTGAATCTAGAATTTTTACAAATGATCCTAAAATTATTTTATCTCCAAATGAAAGTTCTTTAATTGGATATGAATATTACTTACCAAGAATTGATAAGTTATATGTTAATAAATTTGGAGTTTTATTACTTCAAAAAGGTGTTCCTGCAAAATCACCAAAACCCCCAACTAAAAATGATGATGTAATGGAAATTGCAACCATTACTTTACCAGCATATCTTTACAATCCTTCGGATGCAAAAATAACTGCTGTTGACAATAGAAGATATACTATGAGAGATATTGGATTAATAGAAAATAGAGTAGAAAATTTAGAAAGAGTCACTTCTTTATCATTACTTGAGGCATCAACGGCATCACTTCAAATTCAAGATGCTGAAGGAAAGGATAGATTCAAATCTGGATTCTTTGTGGATGATTTTAAAAATTATAGTTTGATCAATATGGATGTGTCCAAAATTCAAATTTCACAATCTAGATCATCTATTGGTGGAAATGAATTAAGACCTATTGTAAGTAGAAATACCCTTAAAAGTCAGTTAGCACCTGCAAAAAATTTAATTGATGAGGAATTAGATCTATCAACTAATTTTGAATTATTAGATTCAAATGTACAAAAAACTGGAAAAGTTGTAACCTTAAAATATAATTCTATTGGATGGATAGAGCAACCTTTTGCAACTACTCAAGAAAATGTAAACCCTTTCCATATTTTAGAATATATTGGAAATATAAAACTTACTCCTGAAGAAGATCGTTGGGTTAGAACTGTACAATTGGCAGATAGACAGGTTTCAGCATCAGTAAATCTCAAATTAGATCTTGGTATAGTTAATATAAATGATGTTAATAGGACTGGAGAATCTACCGGTAGTGGAAGTGCAGTAAGATATGAAACTGAAATATTTGATCGTAGTAACGTAGTAACAACTAGTTCTTCCAATACAAATCAATCCACGACACGAGCATTTTTAGGATCTTCTATAGATCAATATATGAGATCTAGAAATACTGAATTCTCTGTATCTTCCTTAAAAGCAAAAACACAATTTTATCATTTTCTTGATGGAAATAGTTCTGTTGATTTTATACCAAAACTTATAGAAATTGCAAATGATACTACATTACAAAATTATGGATCATCAAAACAATTTGAAGTAGGTGAAACTGTTATTGGAACTTATGGTGGACAAGATTTAATTACTTTTAGAGTTGCTTCAGGAGATCATAAATATGGACAATTCAATTCTCCATCTAAAACATATCAAATAAATCCATATTTTCCAGATGAAAAATTATCTTCTACATATAGTTCTTCTTCAAAAGTTTTAAATGTTGATACTTACTCTTTATGTGAAGAAGCACAAGGAAAATATCGTGGATATTTAGTAAAGGGTATGAGACTAGTTGGACAAACTAGTGGAGCAGTTGCTTATGTCAAAGATCTCAGATTAATTACTGATAATTATGGAGATTTAATCGGAACATTTTTCTTAAAAGATCCAAATACAGATCCTGCACCTACAGTAAGAATTAATACTGGTAAGAAGACATTCAAATTAAATTCAAGTGCCACTAATGAAGCACCACTTCCAGGAAATAAAGATCTTTCTAGTGCGGAAGTACTTTATACTTCAGAAGGAACAGTCGAAACCTTTGAAAATGTAGTTACTACTACAATAACTACCGTTGAAACGACACAAACTCAAACATGGAAAGAACGTGTAACTCACGCTAGATATTATGATCCTCTAGCACAGACTTTTGCTGTCGGTGGCAGAATTGAGGCACCTTCTGCTATTAATACAAATGATGATTCAAATGGTGCATTCGTAACTGCAGTTGATTTGTATTTTGCCACAAAAGATGAGGGAAATAATGTAGTAAGAGTAGAAATAAGGACTGTAGAATTTGGAACTCCAACGAGAACTGTTCTTGGAACTCCTGCTACATTAAGACCCGAAGATATTTCTATTTCTAACAATGCGGAAGTTGCAACTCATGTAGTATTTCCAGAACCAATTTACTTAGCCCCAGGAAGACAATATGCAGTAGTAATTATTGCCGATACAAGTGACAAGTATTACTTATGGACTGCAGTGATGAAAGAGAAGACAGTTAATACAGCATCATTACCAGATGCTGATCAAGTGAAATATACCAAACAATTTGCCCTCGGAAGATTATATAAATCTCAAAATGGTGCAGAATGGACTCCAAGTGATGATCAAGACTTAAAATTTAAACTTTATAAAGCAGAATTTACGTCAAACACTGGAACAACATTTTTCTATAATCCAACACTAGATGAGAGTAATGGGTATGTCCAAAAACTCAATAATAATCCGTTAACAACATTACCAAAAACTGCTTCTATTGGCATCACAACTTCATATATTCTTTCTGATATATTAACACCAGGAAGAAAAATTGGAGAAGACACAATTACATATAGATATGGAACTATTGTTGGTACTGGAAGTTCAGTTTCTTCTATAGGACTTACTACTGGTGGAAAAAATTATGTTAGTGATAGTAATGTAAGTACATTTAATATTACTGGAAAAGGATCTGGTCTAACTTTAAATATTTCAGCGACTAATGGGGTAGTTAACGAAGCAATAACTATTGTATCTACAGGACATGGATATGCAATTGGAGATGTAGTTGGCATTGTTACATCAACTGTAGGTACAGGAAGTGGATCTGGTGCAGGTGCAGTAATTACTATTACTGGAAATAGTAACAGTATTGATACTTTATATCTTACTGGAGTTCAAGCACTAGATTTTACTAATAATGGAAGTGCGAGATTGGTATATTATGACAACTCCGGAAATAGGATTTCTCTTGCTAATACTTATATAACTAGTTCTTCAGTAACTCCTCAAATAAGTCCAACAAATACAAATTCGGGCAATTTCTTAAAGGTTGATCATTTTGATCATGGGATGTATTCAAATACAAATCAACTAATTGTGAAAAATGTTCAATCTAGTACTTCTCCAGTTGTATTAACTTCTGAGTTACTTGCAGAAAATATAACTTCAATTAGTATCGGTGCTGGAGACACTACAAATTTTGCAACCTTTGAAGGAATTCCAGTAACTCCAACTAATCCAGGATATGTAAAAGTTAATAATGAAATTATTGGATACAGTAATGTTAGTGCTAGTGGAGTTTTGACGATAATTTCTGGTGGAAGAGGAATTGATTCAACAATTGTTTCTACCCATTCAATTAATAGTTTAATGTATAAGTATGAATTAAATGGAATTTCTTTGAGAAGAATTAATAAAACACATGATATTAGTGACTTAAATATCGGATTAGATGGTTATTATCTGGAAATTGATACTTCAGCAAATGGAAACTATGGTATAGATCGAAGTGCTGATGCATCTGGTCGTCCTCAACTTTCATTTACAAGTCAACAAACTGTTGGCGGTTCTGAAGTTTTAGTAACAGAAAATATTCAATTCAATGCACTAGTACCAACTTATGATATTTTAACTCCAGGATCCACAACTTTTGTAAATGCAAATATTAGAACTGTAAGTGGTACTAGTGTAGGTGGAGATGAAACTTCATTCTTAGATGAAGGATTTGAACCTGTACAATTGGGTCAATTAAACAGTTTAAATTCTACAAGAATTGTATGCTCTAAAATAAATGAATCCGTAAAACTGACTAATTTACCTAGAAATAAATCTTTTACCACTGGAATAACATTTTCTTCAGAAGATAAAAATTTATCTCCAGTATTATTCACCGACATTGCATTCACTGAATTTTATAGCAATAGAATTGATAAACCAATTTATGATTATGCATCAGATGGGAGAGTTAATTCCATACTTTATGATCCACATGCTTCGGCATATGTTTCACAAACAATTTCATTGAGCAATCCAGCAAAATGTCTGAAAGTTATTTTATCTGCATATTGTCACGAATCTTCGGATTTTAGAGTTCTTTATAGTTTAGATAGAGCAGATTCTAGTGAAATTTCACAATCATTTGAACTTTTTCCAGGATATGATAATCTAAAATATAATGATAATGATGGATATCTTGTTTTGGATCAATCTAGAAATAGTGGAAGACCAGATGTTAAAGTTCCTTCTAGTTTAAATGGAGAATTTAGGGAATATGAATTCACAGCAGATAATCTAGATTTATTCGTTGGATATCGAATTAAAATTGTAATGTCAGGAACAAATCAAGCATATGTTCCAATTATTAAACAACTTAGAACATTAGCAGTAAGATGATAAAAGTTGAAGGATATCCCAATTTATATCGGGATGAACAAACTGGTGCTATTATCAATCATGACACAATAGCATATAATAACTATGTAAATTCTCTTCATAAAAGAGATTCTCAAAAAAGAGAAATTGATAACATAAAAAATGAAATAAGTGAGATAAAATCTTTATTGAAACAATTACTTGAGAAAAATGGATCCCTCTAAAATAGAACTTACTTCAATATCAAAACTTTTTGAATATGAAAAAATTTCAAGAGAAATAGAAAATTGTGAAGATGTTGAAATATTGAAAAATATTTCCAAATCTTATGTAAAACTTTATTTTGCTCAACAAGAATGTTTATCTCAGTTGAATATCAATACATAATATAAATAAAAAGAGATCTGGTTCTTATAAATGGCTGCAGTATATGTTAGTAATTTAGTCATTAATGCTGGAGCAGATTTTAGCCAAGTTTTTACATTAGAAAGCACGGCCACAAACTCAGTATTAAATTTATCTACTTATACTATTACTTCGCAGATGAGAAAGCATTCTGCTAGTTCTACTGCAATTAATTTTACATCATCAATAGTAAATGCATCTGAGGGAACTATAAGAATTGGATTGACTAGTACGACTACAAAAGTTATAAAACCTGGAAGATATATTTACGATATTAATGCATATAATTCTACCGACAACACTACAACCAGAGTTATTGAAGGAATGGTTTTAGTGAGAGAAGGGGTAACTAAATAATGTCTAATATAAGGGTAAGAGTTGGTCAACCAGATTTACATGTAAATGTTGGCCAACAGGATGCTATAAAAGTATTAGCATCAAATACTGCCGTTGTAGGTGGAATTGCTTCTCTCGCTGTTCAAGCTGGATTTGCAAATACCTCAGCATATGCATATTATGCAGATGTATCTGGATTATCGGGAATTTCTACATCTGTAATTGGTGGTATTGCATCAGTTACTCATCTCAATGTAAGTGGTATGACAACTTTTGTTGGAGTAACTACATTTCTTGGTGATGCGTATTTTAGTGGCAATATTACTGGAAATTTAACATCAATAGATGGAGGTAGATTCTGATGGCAAAACCAGCATCGAGACAGGAGTTAATAGATTATTGTCTAAGACGCCTAGGTGCTCCTGTATTGGAGATTAACGTCGATGATGATCAAGTAGATGATTTAGTTGATGATGCCCTTCAGTACTTCCATGAGAGGCATTTTGATGGTGTCGAAAGAATGTATTTGAAATACAAAATAACACAAGAAGATTTGAATAGAGGTCAAGGTAAGGGAACAAATGGAGTAGGAATTGTAACGACTACAGGGTCTGCAAACATTAGTGGAATTGGAAATACAACTTTTAATTTTTATGAAACTTCAAATTTTATTCAAATTCCAGATTCTGTAATCGGAATTGAAAAAGTCTATAAATTTGATACTAGTGATATTTCTGGAGGAATGTTTAGTATTAAATATCAATTATTTTTAAATGACCTTTACTACTTCAATTCTGTTGAACTTCTCCAATATGCAATGGTTAAGTCATATTTGGAGGACATTGATTTTCTGTTAAAAACTGATAAACAGATAAGATTTAATAAAAGACAAAATAGAATGTATTTGGATATTGATTGGGGAGCACAAAAGGCAGGTACATTTTTTGTGATTGATTGTTATAGAATATTAAATCCAAATGATTTTACTAAAGTTTATAATGATAGTTTTCTCAAAAGATATCTTACAGCATTGATTAAGAGACAATGGGGACAAAATTTGATTAAATTTAGAGGAGTAAAACTTCCTGGTGGAATTGAATTAAATGGTAGAGAAATGTATGATGATGCAGAAAGAGAAATAGAAGCAATAAGAGAAAGAATGTCAATGGATTATGAATTACCACCTTACGATTTTATCGGATAATGGCACTTAATCCCTTTTTCTTACAAGGATCTCCAGGAGAACAAAGACTCGTTCAGGAATTAATTAACGAGCAACTAAAGATTTATGGTGTGGAAGTTTTATATATTCCTAGGAAATTTGTAAGGCAAGAAACTATTATAAGAGAAGTTACTGCATCAAGATTTGATGATAATTTTGCCATCGAAGCATATGTAAGTAACTATGATGGGTATGCTGGGTCTGGTGATATTTTGACTAAATTTGGAATGAATTTAAAAGATGAATTAACAATTATTATATCAAGAGAAAGATTTGAGGATTTTATAGCACCATTTTTAGATAGTATGGATAATGATGAAATCATCCTATCTACAAGACCAAGAGAAGGAGATATTATTTATTTTCCATTGGGAAAACGATTATTTGAAGTTAAATTTGTAGAACATGAGCAACCATTCTATCAACTAGGAAAAACTTATGTTTATGAGTTAAGATGTGAACTCTTTGAATATGAAGATGAAATTGGTGGATTTAGTGATGTAAATTCTGTCGTGGAAGAGATAGATGGAACTTTACAAAATCAAGGTTATATAACATCTCTTCAATTATTTACAAGCAATCAAACAGCTACTGCAGATTCAGTTGGAGTTTCATCTGGATATGTTAGAAGGGTCATTTTAAATAATGACGGACATGGATATACACAAACTCCAAACATTTCATTTACATCCGCACCTGTAGGGGGGCAAACTGCTTCTGCAATTGCAATTACAACTTGTAAAGGTGGGGTTTGTTCCATTAAAGAAATACTATTAACTGCTGCTGGATCTGGATACACTGTAGCACCATCAATCACAATTAGTGGTATTGGATCTGGGGCGGAAGCAATATGTGAATTGGTTACTCAATCTAGTGGGTTAAATGTTGTTGGAATTGCAACTTATGGTTCTGGGTATGCAAATGCTCCAATTGTAACTGTTAGTTCTCCAAGTCCAGGAATTGGAATTGTAACATCTAAAGTTAGAGCATTTATTACAAATGATGGACAAATGGACTTTCTTGCTATTGAAGATGCTGGAAAAGGATATGAATTTCCACCGACTATTACTATAGCACCACCACCATTGGTAACTGGAATTGGTACGTATTCATTTAATGAAATTGTCACTGGATCTATTTCTGGCACTACTGCAAGAGTCAAATCTTGGTATAAAGATTCAACTACTTTAGAAGTTGGCGTTATTGATGGACAATTTATTCCAGGAGAAGCAATTGTTGGATCGGCATCATCAGCACGTTATACACTTAAAAATACTTCCAAAAGTGAATCTGCAGATAAATATGAACAAAATGATGAAATTGAAAGTGAGGCAGATCTCATTGTAGATTTCTCAGAATCAAATCCATTTGGTAACTATTAATGCTAGGAACTTACTATTATCATCACATTATACGAAAGACAATTATTGCTTTCGGTACGGTTTTTAACCAAATTTATATTAAGCACCAAGATGCTAATGATGAAATTTATAGTGAACTGAGAGTACCATTGGCATATGGTCCAACACAAAAATTTCTTGCTCGTTTAACGCAGCAAGCAGATTTAAACAAACCTGTTCAGATCACTTTACCAAGAATGTCATTTGAAATGACCTCTATTAGATATGATCCAGCAAGGAAAGCAAGTGTTACCCAATCTTTTAAGGCATCTGATGGGCAAAATTTAAAAAAAGTTTATATGCCTGTCCCATATAACATTGGATTTGAATTAAGCATTATGTGCAAATTAAATGATGATGCTTTACAAATTATAGAACAAATTTTACCATATTTTCAACCAGCATTTACTTTAACTGTAGATCTTGTAGATTCAATCGGAGAAAAAAGAGATATTCCTTTAAATTTAGATGATATAACCTTTAAAGATGACTATGAAGGAGATTTTTCTACTAGAAGGTCATTAATTTATACATTAAAATTTACTGCAAAAACTTATCTCTTTGGTCCTATTTCTGATACTACAGATGGACTTATTCGTAAGGTACAAGTTGATACATATACTAGTACAGATACGGTAAATTCAAAAAGAGAAATGAGATATACTGTTGTTCCAGAACCTATTGATGCAGGTCCAGATGATGATTTTGGATTTAATGAAAATTGGGAGTTCTTTAACGATTCCAAGTCTTATAGTCCAAATCAGCAAACAGATATTTAATGGTTAATTAATATGGTAAATGATTTTGAATCCATTGATAAAGCACTGAATACTGAAAGTAGTATCATTGAAGTTGATGCAAAGACATCGGATGTTGAATTAATAAAAACAACTCCCGATGACATTCAAAAAGATTATGAATATAGTAGGGCACAATTATATTCACTTATTGAAAAAGGTCAAGAAACTTTGAATGGTATTATGGAACTGGCAGCAGAAACTGCTAGTCCAAGAGCATATGAGGTTGCTGGTCAAATTTTAAAAAGTGTTGGTGATACTGCAGATAAATTAATTGATCTTCAAAAGAAAATGAGGGGAATTGAAGATGATAATGCTAAAACTACTAATAATGTGACCAATAATGCAGTGTTTGTTGGATCTACATCAGAATTGCAAAAATTACTGAAACAAGGTTTTCTAAATAATAAAGAGAAACCTTAAATACATAAATGCGACTGAAATCCCATAAAACAGTTGAACAAATTGCCAAAAAGCATCGTCTTGATGTTTCTTTTGTGAAGCATCAACTTGAAATGGGAATTCCAATTGAACATGAGCATACCCGCGATAAAGTTTTAGCAACTGATATTGCTCTTCAACATTTGGACGAAATTCCAGATTATTATACTCGTTTGAAAAAAATGGAGGCGTCTGCTAAAAAAGAACATAAAAAGTTCAAAGATGTGAAAGAAGATGCAGTGACTGATCTTCAAAGAGGTATTGCAGAATTACCTGACGCCTCTTATGGATCTATTGATAATTTGATGAGACGCATTATGAAGAAAAGAAAAATGAGTGCTAAAAAACTTCATAATGATTTTGTTGATAAGCATCATCAAACTCCAGATACTTGGGCAAAAAGAAACATGAAAGAAGATCTTCGACTTTGGTTTGGAAAAAATGATGAAGGTGGCGTTGGTGGTGGTGGATGGGATAGATATAACAGTAAAGGAGAGAGAATTGGCAAATGTGCGAAGGAAAATCCAAACGAACCGAAACCGAAGTGCCTAAGCAAAGAGAAAGCATCCCAATTACGTTCTCAAGGGGGTGCAAAGGCGATTGCAAATGCCGTGACAAGAAAGAGGAAACAAGATCCAATATCGGATAGATCAGGTAAAGGAGGAAAACCGATCATGGTATCTAACAAAATTAAAGAAGAATATATTCAAGAAAAAAATGTACCGACAAATCCTTCACTTTGGTCTCGCATGAAGTCAAGAGCAAAATCAAAATTTGATGTTTATCCAAGTGCTTATGCAAACGGTTGGGCAGCAAAAGAATATAAAAAGGCAGGTGGTGGTTGGAAAACTATTAATGAAAGTAATCTCACTCAAGAAGCAGCAAATGCAGCACAGCAAGCAGCGATTGCAATTAATATGAAGAAAAAAGGAATCAAACCAAAATCAGAAATGAAAGAAGATTGTTGGGATGGTTATGAGCAAAAGGGTATGAAAAAGAAAGGTAAGAAAATGGTTCCAAATTGTGTACCAGTAAAAGAGGAGTATGGTATGAGATATTGCCCCAAATGTGCAAAAGAAGAAACTCGCAATGAGTGTAAATATGGACCAAGATATTGGGATATGTTCTCAATGCCAATTACTTTAAAGAAGTATACACCAAATACTCCACATCCTGGCAATTTTCCAGAATCATATGATCATGAGCACTCAATGGCTCGTTCAGAAATTTCCACAATTGTTTCTGCAGCAAAAAGACTTCGTAAAAAAATGAAAGGTGAGGGTAACATTGAGGCATGGGTTCAATCAAAAATTACTAAAGCAGCAGATTATCTTGACGCTGCCGCAGATTATGTCGATAGTGGTGAGATGAAAGAACAGGTTGCAGATACTGATTCAATGTCAGATAAAAAACCCTTTGATATTGCTGTTGAAAAAATTATGAAAAGAAAGGATAAAATGACTCCCAGACAAAGAATTGTTGCTTTGAAACAAGCAGGAAAACTTCAAGGAATTGATGAACAGCAAGTTGGTGGGTCTGTAAAATTAAAATCTGGGTCTGGTCTTGGAGGAGGAGTTCTTTCATATCCAGAAGGTAAAGCACCTAAAAAGCACGGAGATAAAGAACCAAAACTTCCCAGTCTTCAGCAAGCACATTATGAACCAGAAAATGATCTAGTTGAATATTCAAATTGGAGAGCAGACTTTGGATTGTCTGAAGATTGGCAAAAAGTAAATCGTCAAGATAAAACTGATGGATTAAGTCAAAAAGCAGTAAATGCTTATCGTCGTGAAAATCCTGGTTCAAAACTTCAAACTGCCGTAACTGAAAAGAAACCAAAAGGCAAAAGAGCAAAACGTCGCGCTAACTTCTGCCGTCGTATGTCGGGAATGAAAGATAAACTCACTTCCACAAAAACTGCAAGAGATCCAGACTCAAGAATCAACAAAGCACTTCGTCGTTGGAACTGTAACTAAAATGAAATCATTTCAACAGTTTATTTCAGAAAGTATCAATATTGCCGGAAATTTTAACGGCAATCTTTATATGAATTCTTCCCAATCAGAACCAGTAAAAGAATCTTTCCTTGCTGATGTAGTTTGGCAGGGTAAGATCTATCGCATGGAAGTTGAAGGTAAGATGATCAGCAAGAATGAACTTACAGAACAACTTCAAGGTGAATATCCAGGAGCAATTGTTCATAACATTTATCCAGCATCTAACCAAAGTTCTTTAAAAATTAAAAACACACAAAGATATCAACCAGAAAAATTGACTTGGGGTGAATGATTAATGGCACAATGGAATAAGAATACACAGGACTTTCTAAACCAAGAAAGGACACTTTTTGAAGTTTATAATATCGCAGATCACTGGGGAAACCAAACAGATTGGAGACCTCAATTTACCAACAACAACAGATTCAAAATATCTCCATATCAAACAGTATTCTTTAACACCTTCCAGTATGGTAAAGAGACTGATGTATGGGATGAAAGAGTAGTTGGAGTTGGAACTGCAACATTTAATGCAAATGCCAGTAATGTTATAATGCAAGTTGGTTCCACTACAGGAAGCAAAGTAATTCGTCAAACCAAGAATGTGATGAGATACATTCCTGGTAGGGGTGCAACTCTTGCGTTTGCAATTCGTCTTGATAATCCACAGGTAGGAATTCGTAGAAGATTTGGTCTATTTGATGATCAAAATGGTATTTTCTTTGAGGATAATGGAGGAACATATTCTTATGTAATTCGCAGTAGTGTAACTGGA
>Ga0129336_10000232_pt1 | contig 30615 bp, 55 predicted proteins | sample CPB6_02_DNA_FD_96878 | JGI IMG/M metagenome (GOLD analysis project Ga0129336, IMG submission 96878) | Freshwater to marine salinity gradient microbial communities from Chesapeake Bay, USA - CPBay_Sum_0.6_0.2_DNA | ecosystem: Environmental > Aquatic > Marine > Coastal | place: USA: Chesapeake...
CTCCGAATATCCCAATACCAGCTTCCCTGCTGTTCTGACTACGGACATCATTGAGGGTTTCGGCTACGACCCGGTGTTAGAAGGTCCCCAAGCCACCACAATCCCGCCGTACCAGTACAGCCAACGTGACGGCGTGGTTGAGGTCGACGGCAAATGGTACACGCACTATATCGCCGGCCCCGTTTTTCAGGACTACACCGATGACCAAGGTGTAGTACACACTGCTTCTGAACAGTATGAAGCATATTGTTTTACAAAAGATTCAGATCAGGCCAAAGTTGTTCGCACCGACCGAAACTCTCGGTTAGCTGAGTGTGATTGGACGCAACTTCTCGATAGCCCTTTGGATAATCAGGGTAAAATTGCTTGGGAGTTATATCGAGAGGAGTTACGTAATATCCCCCAGCAACCCGGTTTCCCTTGGGAGATTACCTGGCCGCAGAAACCATAATTCGCTGTCGATTTGTTTTTATAAGCTCCTACGGGGGCTTTTTTTATGGGTATTTGTTTTGACTGCTTCTATACTTTATTGGGTCTTGTGTTTATCCATGGGTCACGGCAAGCATTGTGTCTTAGAACTATATAATGCTGATCGTGATAAATTAAACGATGAGATTTTTATACGCGATTCTTTGGCCGGTGCTGCCTTAGATGCTAACGCTACTTTACTGGACATAAAAACACACTCATTTAGCCCTCAGGGTGTAACCGGTTTCGCGCTTTTAGCTGAGTCCCATATATCTATCCACACCTGGCCCGAACACGGATATGCCGCTGTGGACGTGTTTACCTGCGGAGTTACGACTGATCCGGAACGAGCTTGTGAGTTTTTAGCTGAATCTTTTTCCGCTAAATCGCAGCATATTATTACTTTGGATCGTTACTTACCAAGTCTTGTTTCTGCTTAATGCCGTTTGCTCCCTAAAATAGTACTAAGGCGCACACTTTTGAGTGAGCGAACAAGACCTTCTGTTCGAACTCAAATGTTTACAGCGAAGCTCTGCCCGTAAAAGATTCAGGAAGGATATCTTCGAAGCGTGGGATGGATGCGCTTATTGCGGTCGTCACAATCCGTCTACGTTAGATCACGTTGTTCCCCGCTCTAAAGGTGGATCAACCTGTAGAAGTAACTTAGTTGCCGCTTGTGCCGACTGTAATCTTCAAAAATCCGACTCAGATTTTTTTAGCTGGTTTCGAGCCCAGACCTTCTGGCTCTTAGACCGTGAGGAGAAACTTTTAACTTGGGTAAACCAAGATCATATGCAAGTGGAGTCTGCCAGAGAATATAAAGAACTCTGTCAGACTCCATTAATATGTTCGTCGACTACTGCTTCGCCAGACGAGTAATGATACCAGCGAAGATCTCGACGATCCGGTAGTAGGTAGCTACTGCGGAGTCATCTTTTTTGGTTGGCGTCACGTTGACGATAATCAACGCCAACGCGTGGACCGCCAGTAAAATTTCGACCAGTGTTTTAGCGTGTGCAATTAGGTTGTCCATAAGACCTCCTGGATATACCTATATTACTCCCTTTTGAAGTTGCTTCTTATTTCCATTGCTCCGCCAAGTAATTCTTGCGCTTTTGATCCGTCAGCAGGGTGTTCGATATAAGTTGTCGTTGGTGCGTCGACTTTAGCCCAATCTTTTTTTATCTGCTCTACCTGTTTATCTACGTCGTTTAGTGTCGTATCTATCTTCCATAGCACCCAATCGTGTTTACAGTAATTTAATATTAATCTTACAATTTTATACTTTTTAACTTTTGGGAACTGTTCCGCTATATCTTTTAATAATTCATACAGAATTGCAAACCAAAAATTGTACTTAATTTTTTTCATTGATCTTACTTAGGATCAACTGATCTAATTTATCGTTAATATGGTTTAAACGGTCTTTAATTTCTGTTAAGCCTGAATTCAGATCTGCTTTGGATGCATAAGTCATCGGAAAATCTGTCACTATCTTTTCAACATCATCTAGTCGTTTTTTAACAGAATTAAACCTATCGTTTAATACTGTCTGCCTCTGTTGATGCGACCACGTGAAAAACCCGAGCACCGTGGCAGCTATTGCTACTAAAGCTTCGGGACCCACAGCTCAATAATCTATCTTTTTAAATTTTAGGAGTTTGTTGTTCTTACCGACCATAAAATATCGTTTAAACTAACAATATTCAGAGGGCTTTACAGTGAGCCAATTTACTAAAAATTCGGAGCTCGATAACCTCCTCGCTAGCGGTGTTTCTACCTCTAGTTACCGAGCGTATTCGACCTCATTCGATCAGCGCCGTACTCTGAATGCCAGCGGTGTGGTGATTGTCACCGCGTCTCAGCGTGAATACGCCGCTGACGGTATTTATGGTATTTCTGATTATTATCAACTGACCGTCAACGCTACCGGCGTCATGCGTGTCAACATCCGCGAGACCAACTCCTGCGGTGACGTTATTGTTCTGAATTCATCTGGTGATGAGGTTCTGACCGCTTCGCCTTCGAAGTTCAGCTCCCGCGCCAACTCGGTGACGACCGCCAACATCAACTCTTCTGGCGTCTATTACACCTACATCCAACTCAAGGGTCGTAGTGGAGCCGAGTACAAAGTCGGTCTCGACGTTACTCCTGCGTGAGCCATAAGATCTCCCAGAAAGGGTTAGATCTTATAAAAAAATTTGAGGGTCTCCGCCTCACTTCTTATCAGTGTGAGGCGGGTGTCTGGACTGTTGGTTACGGTTCAACTGGACCTGATATAGGAGCTAACCTGACGATTACCGAACCCGAGGCAGACGCTCTGCTTCGGGATGACGTGGCGTATTTTGAGCAATTCGTTAATGAAAGTCTGAAGGTTCCTGTTAATCAGAATGAGTTTGACGCCCTTGTAAGTTTCACTTTTAATATCGGCGGATATGCCTTTAGATCTTCTACGCTGCTTGCTCTTTTAAACGACAAAACAGATCGAACTATTGTCGCGTCTGAATTTTTAAAGTGGGTAAAAGTCGGTTCAAAAGTAAGCGAAGGCTTAAGAATCCGGCGTGAACAGGAAAAAGCGCTATTTTTAACCAAGCCTCTGCATCCTCTCTTGAGCTCTTCGATCGTCGCAAAACGAGACACGTGGCTTAAGCGTGAGCCCCTGCAGGCTGCTGATTTACCTGCAGAACGTAAGTTATTCGTCCCTAAAGGGTCTGCGCACGCCTGGGACCTTATAACTATGGTTCCCGGTAAGTCAGACTATAGGTTGAAGTTAACCGCGCAACCAGATCGAGATTGGTGGTTCTTCCCAGACCACTGGAAAATTATTAATGATCCAGTATCCGTCGAGTCGGAAGATTTTTCCCACGCAAATAAGCTGGTTTTAAATGTTCCTTATTTCAGTCAGCGAGATAATAAGGTAGATCCGATGCGCACTTGCTTTAGCAGCAGTTGTGCGATGCTATTGAAATATTTAAAACCTTCTAGTATTACGACTGATGATGATTACATCAAGGTTGTATATGCCTATGGGGATACTACTGATGCTTCTGTACAAGTCAAGGCTTTAAAGGATTTTGGCGTTTCTGCGGAATTTCGGCAAAACTTTGGGTGGAGCGATATCGATTCTCAATTGACACGTGGCATCCCTGTTCCGATTGGAGTTCTCCACAAGGGGCCGGTTTCCCGTCCCACGGGCGGTGGACATTGGATTGTCATTATCGGACGCAATGAAGACAATACAAAGTACGTCGTGAACGACCCCTTTGGTGAAATGGATCTAGTTAATGGTGATTATGTATCCTCTAACGGCAAACAACTTTTATATTCCAAGAAAAACTTAGGTCCCCGGTTTATGGTTGAGGGACCCGGAACCGGCTGGGTTATTAAGGCTTCCAAATGAATTCTTCAGCTTGGGACAATATCGCGCGGTGTGCTGACACTCGTGCTCAGGAGAAAACCTTTAATTGGGATGAAGATTCCAGTCCTCTCGGGGATTTGACGACCCGTGAGATGGCTCGAATGCTAAGTTATCGATCTGCTCTCATCGAAAACATTGTCCGAAACTTCCAGCAACACTACGAATTCCCAACACTTTGATTGGCAAGTTGTTCTTGATAACTGGAATGTTCAGGAAGAACAGGATAAAGCTGATTTTTTAGAGGTTTTATATGATCTGTATAAACCCGAAGATCACACCTATACCGGTCTTTGGAAGCGTTTCGAAAAAGATGCCGCGTGGACTCTCCGCGATTATTGGGCTCGGGGTAACGTTAAAACTTTTCGTTTAGATACCGATGAATCTAAAATAGAAACATCTACTAAGTAGTTGTGTCTAGAGATTACGATCAGGAGTACAAAACTTACCACGGTACAGACGCTCAGAAAAAGCGGCGAGCCGCGCGTAACAAAGCTCGTCGCCGGTTAGAGCGTGAAGGTCGCGTCCGGAAGGGTGATGGGAAGGATGTCGACCACCGTGATGGTAATCCTCTAAATAATTCTGACGCTAATATAAGAGTATTGAGCCGTAGTACAAACCGGAGCGAACAGTAGATGGCCATCCTTCCCGGCTCAGACGCACGTGGGAACGCCCCGGAGGCTATGGGTGGCCTCATGTTCCCCCCTGGCTTGGACGGCTATAACGTTGAGCCTACCCGTGGCGTACGGCGCACTCTGCAGCTTGATGACGCCAATCGCATCGCTGCTCAACTCGAGAAAGATCGCGGCGTTTATATTCGTCCGCCTATTGGACCCGTTGAGTACGCCGAGTCCAACATCAAAAAATCCACCGCTCTTACCGGCGTTGCTGGTTACAACCAGAAAAATATCCCGATGCCCAACAGCCCTGACGACATGAGTCAGGCTCAGTACATGGAATCCATCGCTCAGTCGGTTCCTGAGCAGCGGATGCGAATGCGTCAGGCTCTCTCCGTGGGCAAACAGAACTTCTTAAATACTCCAACAATGCCTCAGGAGTATCCTTTAAGCTCACACAATATGATGAACAATCTGCTTGCTTTAGCTAAGCAAAAACTAGGTAAGTAATCATGCGCGATTCCGATTTCCCTATTCGTCTTGCCGGTCAGCGTCTGGGTTTAGAAGCCTATAAACTGTCCGGTATAACTCCTTCGGAGATTACACGTCGTCTCCGTTACCAAGAAACCTTTCCCCGTACCTGATCATGCGTTTCGCTGGCCCGATGATTTACGAGAAACCCGAGGAGATGGAGTACACAGCCAACCGCTTTGCCGGCGCTGTGGCAAAACAACACCCTGGGTTGGTTGAACGGATAACCGCTGCTATCGTGCCGGGTAAACAAACCGGCGAGGATGAGCGTTCCGCTTGATTCCCTTCACAAAGTAACTCTCGATTGGGTGACTCCGTCTGCTGAGCGCTGCATTGCCAAGCACGCTCGCACTTCCACGGTTGATCCTGATCGAGAGGAGTACAAGGGGCTTCTACGCTACTGTATTAAGCACGGGCACTTTAGTGTGTTCGAGCAAGCTTGCGCCTGCTTCGAAATTATTACGAGCCGTAGTATTTCAGCTCAGATAATCCGACATAGATCGTTTTGTTTCCAGGAAACGAGTCAGCGATACTGCAACCCTAATGAAGTCCTTGGTTCGAAAATCGAAAACGTTTGCGAGTTCGAGCTTCGTTCCCAAGATCTTAAAAATCGTCAGAACAGCATTGCCTATGACGATACACAGATGGAGGAGAAGTATCGCTCGCGCATACGAGATCTATATCACCAGACCTTGGATCTCTACGACGACATGGTTTTGGACGGCGTGGCAAAAGAAGTCGCTCGTAATATCCTCCCGATGAGTTCCCCGACACGGATTCATATGCAGGGCAATATTCGCAATTGGTTGTTTTATGTCGGTCTGCGTTCCGTTCCGGGGACTCAGCTAGAGCACCGATACATCTCAAATTGTATCGGGCGCGAACTTCGTTTCCTCATGCCTGACATCATTCAGGCGATCACCGAGGTTGCTTTCGAGGAGCGGTCCCTGGGTCTTAAGGGTTGGCGCTACATCGATGAGCTGAAGTTCGCCTAAGGGAAAGCCGGGGTTCATGGCCCCGGCTCTTTTCCCTATGCGCATACTTTATATTATAACAGATTATTCCACGGGTCAACCTGCTCGTCAGTCGGCTGAGTTTTGGGGACTGCCGGTGTCGGAACAAAAGGCGCGGGCCGAACCGGTGCAGCAGTTTGCGCTTGCATAATTTGGATCGCTTGCCTCAGGTTCTTATTCTCTTCGACCAAAGGATTCATCTGCGCCTGCACCCATGCCTGCGCATTCTTAGTTAGTTGATCGAGAGCGTTTTGCGGGTGTGGGAAGGAGTAGACCAGACCCTGATCGTTCTCTACCCGCTGCCCTTCCTGGCTTTCTGCCAGCGTCTCTAGGAACGCGATGGCTTTGTCCGCCGCTATTTCGCCTAGAAACGAAAGCTCATACGGACTGATGACGCCGTTGTATTTGTCGTAAAGATACCTAAAAGCTTGAGCCACTCGCATAGCTTCAGCTTTCTGCTCTTCTGTTTTCCGTCGAGCTTCGCTTGCTACTGCTGCTGCAGCTAATGCTGCACCCGTGGCACCTACGGTTGCTCCGGTTGCTTTTGGTTCTACAAAAGCGCTTACGGTTGTAGCGCTAGCACCTGCGATGATGATGGCTGCAAAAATACGATTAATCATCTGATTGCTCTTTTGGTTGGTCGTGCTCTTCGAATGCGGCGTCCCAACTGTTGGGCGAACTGGCCCAGTCTATAGGTGAGGGCAACCTATTCTTACCGGAAGCTGCACGATCAGTCGAGATATCGAAGGGTTTTAATCGTATTCCGGTGACTACAGCTTTTCCGTTGATGTACTTAGCTGTGATTCCGGGGATCTTGATTACGTTGTTGGTTGTCTCCTTCAGTCGGTCGACGAATCGCGGCTTAGCGCTGTGCTTGTAACCGTTAGATTTGCAATAGTTCACGTAGGAGGCATACACTTCTGAGTATGCGTTCTTAACGTATAGACCTCGTTCGGACTCATCGATGGTTGGCCGGAAGGCACCACCGCCCAGGATCGTGTGGGCATTAGGTGCATAGAGGCAGCAGTCAGCCATCCATGCGCAGATCGGGTTGTTGAATACCAGAGCGTCGAGGTTAGAGGTGTTCAGGTCTGGGCAATACTTAACCGGGTTTGCGAGTACATCTCGCATCTCCTCGTAAGGCATATCGATCAGCCATTTAGCCACGCCGGGCAGTTCTGCTGCGAATTCACCTTCGATTCGGTCGGGGAACACACTGATCAGGTTCCGCCGCTTCGAGGGGTCCACCACCCGATCCATAACAATGGTCAGACGGCGGCGTTCGAGACCAGAGCTGATGTCTGAGCTGCTGATGTGCTCGTTACTCGCGATAGAGACCAGCAGTTCGGGTTTGAAGTTGACGATCTCCTTTCCGTACTTCCGCTCTGCTCGAAGGGTATCGCTCGATGACGTGAGCTTCTTAAGGGTGTCGAGGCGCTTACTGAACGATGCTTCGTCGGTCAGGAGCAGCAGTCGTTTGCCGATAAGGCTATGGCACTCGAACCTGTTTGTTTCGATGGTTTCTAGGTCAGACGTGTGCGTTCCGGTGTAGCCGGCCAACGCGATCAGAACCTGCTGCAGCGTGGACTTACCCGAACCGCCAGGGCCAATCAGGTGGAGGAAACGCTCACCTGTTGTGTATCCCGTCAATACAGCCCGAAGGAAAGCACGGATAATGATCGTCTTGTCCTTCCCGACTGCCCAATCCAACCACTTAAGAAACTCCGGGCAGCTTCCGTTGGTGTCGTAATCAAACAGCAGCTTGGTTTGGAAGTACAGATCCTTGTGATTTCCGGGCTCGAAGTCGAGCGTGGCAGCATCGAGAACTCCATTGCGGAAGGGAATCTTGCCCCGGTTTGATTGCCAGATGGAAGCTCGGCCCGCTTTTACGGACTTAAGAAGCTTGGCTTTTAGGAGCTGATAAACCGAGTTCACTGTTGCCGAGCTGTACTTAGGCAGTACACCCGCTCGCACAAATGTATCTAAGGTCTTTACAACTCTGCGTTTGATATGCTGTTCATCATTAATAAACCAGACGCCTTCATCTCCATCGTAGTGAAAGAATTCATCCAGGCTTGAATCGAATAGGAAAGAGTCTCCATAGTTATTTACGATAATATCTGCAATATCGTTCTCACTAAACTGCCTGTTGTTGTTCTGGATCTGTATTAGCTGCGCAGGGGTATCGGGGGTTGGTGCCGTTGTCATTTGTTTTGATGTTGATGTTGATTTTGTTTTGTTCTCGACCTTCTGGTTGGCGGGTTTCTCCGAGGTCAGCTCGAAAGTGAGAACGGAATTAACAGGCTTCGGCCGCGTGGCCTTGATCTGATCCTTAATGTCGTCAGGACAATTCGATTCAAATACATCCCGACTGTAATATTTTACCTTTTTCCAGGCGGCTAATTCACCGTCCTGGGAGGCCATGGTCACTGCGGGTCGCAGGTTCGGCGCGTCGTAAATGCTGCCGAGGATCCGGTTGAATTTGCCGTCTAGCTCCGGGGCGTACTCGTATATACAGTAGAAGAGTCGGTTCGAAATGTCAAGAGGTGCCTCGGTGACCGCGATCTTTTGTTCCCTCAGCCAGTTGCTCCATCCGATCAGTTCTTTCAGCGCCATCGCCATAGCGAAGGATCGATCCTCCACCGCTCCTCCTTCGAGGATGTGCCTGACCTGGGCGCTCAGCAGCGGTTCGAGCTGTAACCCATCTGGGTCAACGTCGATCTTTAGGCAATCAAGGGGATCGGCGTCCTCAGTTTCAGTCTTTGGTATCGCTACATAAGCCTGGAACGCCTCTTGAATCTTTTTAATTGGTATGTATTTATCTGTGAGCTCTATAAGTTCCGTGCCCTCTTTAGCTCCGTAGAAGAGGTTAACTGTCGATGTCGCCCTGAAGTCTGATCCAGGAATCTTTTTGGCGATTTCCTGCGTGAGCCACCTGTGGAAGCTCGGGTCTGTTATCGGTTGCTCTAACCCAAAAACTAATCGGAATCGAGGCCAATCTTCAGCGTTACTGGGTGAGTAGTAGGCGAACGATAAGTACTTTTGGCATATCTCGATGCCGCTAATCTCTTCTACGGTTAACTGAATGTCTTTGATTTTATTACCGTTTTCATCCTTACCATCAGCTTGATTATCGATATCGATGATAATTAAGCCTGCTTTTATCGCATTAGTTTCTCCTTTTACTCGTTTTCCGCCCACAAGGTGCCAAGCACAGAGCCCCGCACCCGCTAAGACCTCCTCGGAAATGGTTTTAATATCCTTCTCACAGGCTTCCCAGTTAGAGTTAAATGCTCCAAAATTTCCCCCTTCCGGAATCTTGCCCAGCTTCGGGCTGATGTGCTTTTTGACTTCGAAATTCCGGGAGTAGAGAAAGTCCATAGTCTGAGCGCGTGGTGCCATTGTGGCACGACTTCCCAGTTCCCGCAGCGGAAGTGGGTATTAAGGTTGGGAGTTGTCCTCGTAAAATTTTCTAAGAACTTGAAGCCAAAGTTCTTTGTGTTTACTTACTTGTTCCTTGCTGAAAGTAAAAACTTGAACAGGGTATTCGGGTAACGGTGTAGACACAATAATCTGCGTCTTATCTATCTGAATACCTAGGCAACTCTCAGCTGCAATTGTATAAGCAGCGAGCTGGAGTTGAGTCTTTTTGAGTTTGAATACCCCGCTTATAAGTGCTTTCCTCGTTTGTTCTGGGATGTCCGCTTTCGCTTTGGGGAAGTTTGCGGAGTACGGGCCGACACTCGTTTTAAAGTCCCCGAGAATAATCTCTCCGTTACCGTCCTGATAAATTACGTCGCAGCATCCGGCGTATCCCCAACCTGTTTTGCTGTCGTAGTAGTGGATGCGGCCTACGCCATCTTCCCCTACATAGTTAGACCATTGGGGTTGGTTGAACGGTTTTTCACTCCACAGTATTTTTCCACGTTCAAATAGCTCATCTAGTTTTTCAGGCATACCGTTCCAAAACGGCATGTACTCGTTTGGGGGGTATACTTCCAACCCTCTTACGTAATTTTCTACCGCGTTGTGGATAAAACTGCCCCTTTCCGCAGCTTTTTCCATCGCACCCGGATTCATGATATTCCAGTGCGCTAATTTTTTTCTTGTTTCTTCCGTTTGTGTTGCCGACAGTATGCTTGTTACAGACGGGAGCGGTATAGGTACGCCTCCGCATACATAGTGTCTTAATCCTTTGATCGTTAGCCGTGTTTGGGACACTGTAAGTGTGTCAACTTGCTTCTATACTACTCTCTCTTTTGAAAAAAGCGTCTATTTTATAGAGAACTTTTTCGCTTATTTTAGTTTCTCTGTTCAACCAGAAAGCATCTTTAAAGTTTATTTTGTACAGATTACTTTTAACAAATAGTATTGTTGCTGCTATATCATGAGCTATTGCTGCGTGTTCCTTGAGTTTATAGTAGCCTAAATGAATTCTACCTTTACCTGGGTACATTATATACGCTGCGTAATTTTCGTAGCCGTTTACTTTAGATACACCTCTCAATTCTGCGGTGCTCCATGTTTTACGATTATGTAGTTGTTGTAGAACTGTAGCTAGCCGAAGATTAGTTATAGAATTATTTAAACCGTTATTGTCTATATGATCTATCGTATAACCACTAGGTATTAATCCGTTGCTTTTTATCCAGATTAAATTATGTACTGCATATTGTTTGTTACTTATTTTTTGTCTCCAGTATCTTTTGTTTCCTGTCAGATACCCGAATTGTGATCCTTTTCTGTGCCTTTTAAAATTTTTGGACCATACAGCTCCGCTAATGGAGTTTTCGTCGATCGATAATAGCTCACTAATATCTAATAGATTAACCATGAGTTAAAATTTTATCGGGAATTTACCTGGATTTATACCTCCATCTTTTTCGTCTTCTTCATCATCATCTTCTTCCTCTTCTTCGTCTTCTTCATCATTTACAAAGAATTCCGAGACGTGATAATCGAACTCGCGTTGATTAGCGTCTAATTCTTTCGATAGACACAGTCCTGCACTAAACGACTCAGTAACGATTTCTGCGCAGTTTTCAGCTTCTCTTGGGTTCCCTTCGGGGTCGATGCACTCCTGCAGGAGTTGATCAGATATAAGAATGGCGCAGAGTTTGTCCAGCTTGTGGTTGGTTGCGACGAGTTGTTCGAGTACATGACGTTGGAAGTCTTCAAACTTCTGTGATTTTGATTTTGTCATTGCAGAGGAGGAAGTGGGTCTACACGGTCCCAGTCGAGTCCAAAGGTTACCTGAGTTCCATCGTGCCAGTTATCGGGTCGTTGAAACACGAACCAGCAAGAGGTAACCGAGTCCCGCGTGGAGCCGATGGCCCTGAATTTAGGACGCGGACTGAGGACAATCATATTCGAAAGCTTATTTTTAAGTAAGAATGTCCGACGCTTCGCAACAGGCTCTATAAACGAAAGTCTATCCAGGATTGCTATGCCTTTTCGTGCGATCTGTATACCGTATTCTAATATGTACTCATTAAACTCGTAGGATCCTAGTGTAGACGCTATGACCCAGTCGTAGTTCTTGTTTCGTTCTCCCACCCACCAGATCGGATCCATAAGGTTGTCCGGGTTGGTGTTGGTCGTCACCGAGAAATTGTGAGCTCGAAGTTGATCCGATAAAACATTCAGCGGATCATGCGGAACCAAGACCGAGCCTTGTATATACGAGTGTTTAACAAGCGCATGTGTGACTCCTTTTGGGACTGTGTAGAAGGGTTCCACGAGAATCTGTTTTGATTCCAAAGTTTACCGGGGTTCGGCCGGCCTGCGGATCATTATGTACCTAATATGACCAATATGCCTCTTAAGAAATGCTGAATCTTCAGTGGCGTACCCCAGAACAGGACTTCCTGCACCAACGTGTAATGCAGGATGCTAAGAAACTGGATAAAGACCAGCTACTTGAGATTTTCGCAGAAATCCATAGCCAATATCTGTTAAGGAATCATTTGTTTAGTCGTTTAGCATCCTGGTGTGCTCAGAATGGTGTACTGCTTCCTAGCTTTCAGGAATTACTAGAACCCAAAAATGTTGATCACCCATTTGAATAGGCGCAAAACCGATTCGTTCTAAGTATTTACTCATCGCGCTCCTTTTCTCCGATGTGGGCATAGAGATTACGGAGTCACCTGCCGGCAGCTGCGCCACAGCTTTCTTAGTTAATTCAAAAGCCGCCCTCAGGTGCTGGATACCAGCTCTTTTGTTATTTGTCCCCGCGTGGGCAGATCGTCTGTTCTTTCGTCTCCAATACCAGTCGCGAGCTCCCCTCTGACTTTTCGAAGTTGTCACGGCGATGTTCCAGACATCATCGTTAAAGCGTTCTAGAAATATAAAAACCCAAAAGCTTCCCTTTTTTACTTTGAGGGTTTTAAGTTTTTTCCGCATAATCAGACATTAAAAAAGGGGCGGTGTCCGCCCCAGTGTGCCTCAGATTTAACTCAGAAGTCGATTCCAAGAGCTTTTGCTTGTTCTTCAGTCAGCTCCACAGCCTTCTTCCCGCCCGCTGCCGGTGGTTCTGGCTTTGCTGACTTGGGAGCAGGCGGAAGACTCGCCTGAGGATCAGCAGAGGCGAAGGTTCGATCAGATCCGGATGGATTCGCTGCTGCAAATTGAGCTTTGATCTCCGTGTGATCAGCGCCCAGCGGCAATTCGACAAGATTTGCCCCAGGGATGTGAGACCTGAGCGCAGCCGAGATAAGCCCAGGACCTTTGTCGTTAAGCCACGCATCGATGTCCGTGATCAACTGGGTTTCTTTATCGTCTGCGGGGGGACGATCCGCGAACTCTAGTGCGTTGAAATTAATCTTCGCACCATCTGCACCCGTCATAGGATCACGTTCGTTGAACGAACGAGTCACAAACTTAGTGGTCGTGACCACTGAGGCGCAGTTGATTCGATTGTTGTAGAGAGTTTGGAAATAAGATATGAAGTTTTTCTGGCTGGATTTACCAGAAATCATCGAGGTCGTCACACATCGCGACGGCAGCAGCCTGTGGTTAGGTGATACACCGATGTATGCGATTCGGAGGAATTCCTCCTGATTCCTCATCCCGAGGTTTCCAAAATAAGGAGTGAATCCCAGCAGAATAAATTCAATCGGGATACCGTTGTCGTTTCGATCCACGATTGCTGAATCGGGATCAACATCAGATTTCCAACGTCGAGCTTGGAGATCAATCCGTAGAGTGTGAGGCGGGACGTTACAGAGAATTTCGTCCTCAGAAAATTGACCAGCGATAAACACCATGAGTAGTTACCAGAATCAGAGAGAGAAGTCGATCGAGCCGATAGCTGCGGGAGCCACTTTTCCTTTTTCAGGATCAGCAGCTTTTTTAGGGGTTTGTTTGGATTGCTTTGGGAGATACAGAATTTTCTCAACCGTATAATTTAGATAATTCTTGTCCTCCTTTTCGCTTGTCGAAACTTTACCCACAGCAATTGTGGGCGTGCCCGGCGCAAGTTCAGATAACTGTTGAGAAAGTTCACCGAAAGCCGAGAGTTTAAACCAGTTAGTTTCTTGATTCTCGTTTTGCCACGCTAAGGATCGATTGGTTACTGAGGTGTCGCTGAGCTCAACAACGTCAGTTTTCGGACCTAAACCCCCCGTGGCAATGAAGGTATTAAAAGCAAGTAAATCATCAAAATTTTCTTTGCTCACTATGAGCATGGGTTGCATTTGAAGTGTTCCTTCTAGGGTTGACTTAGTCGGACCTATTGCTAATACTGTGTCATTTTCTTTTAGGTTTGCGATTAGTTTACCTACATAATGTTTCTCGTTTTGAATTAATTGGATTTTCGTGCTGACCTTTCGATCGCTAGCTGGGAGAACTTCTCCCAATACATTGATTTTTTCTTCTTCTGTTTGGGTGTCAGACGTAATTTTTACGCCCAAGATAAAAACGTTCATCTTTGAGTTTTCGGTAAATGGTTGATCTGTGAACCTTGAATACCTGAGCTACCTGCGAAATGCTGGCGCCTTGGCCGATAGATGCTAGGAGTAATTTCTGGTCGCCGCCGGAAAGCTTCGAGTTTTTTTCCGCTTTGTATTCGAAGTGGTATGGGTTTATACAATGTATATTATTGCACTTTTGTTTTATAGTTTGATCTCCGCTTCGTACATCTAAGTAATCTGCTATAATATTCCTGACATAAAATCTTTTACTGCACACGTATATACACGGGTGTCCGTTTGCCTTTTTACCGGGCCAGAGACTGCAATCCCTATAACTGAAATTATTTGACGCTAAATCACTGAAGAGTGTTGAGAGCTGTTCGTGTCCCGTCGTATCGTCCGCATATGTAAGCGTGTAGTTCTGAGTTTTTAAAGCACGAGCGATATCCGAAGCTTGAGCCTGCGCGTGGTTTGAGTCCCCTCCATGTATCTCTATGATTAACTTATGCTTACATACATTTAGTTCTAACTTGTAATGATTTGTTTTTTCCACATGCCAAAAAAATACCCCTCAATTTTACTTGAGGGGTTTCTTTGTTAGTTCTATCGTCCTTTGCCGCCGCCGCCACGACCGCCGCCACCACCGCCACCACCGCTATTGCTGGCGGAGAAAGCAGCCGCTGCCGCTGGAGGAGCTGTGTATGTAAACGGGCTAGCTATAGTTGTTGCCTGTCCGCCAGTTGTTGCGGGTGCAACCGAAATACCAGCTTCTCGGGCCACGGCTCCTTTAACTTCCTGTTTAGTTTCTTTACCTAGTTGCTTGGATACAGCGGTTTCTAAGAACGTTTTAGCCGCTGTGGGACTAGAGGGGAGCTGCCCACCGTAAGCACCCGTTGAACTTAATTTAAATCCGGCTTCCTTTATATCTGCTTGGACTGCCTGACCAATCTGTGATTTGGGCATGGCAGCAGCAAAACCGAAAACACTGGCGGGGTCATAACCAGCTTTCAGGGCAGCCTGTACATCGGCTGCTGTAAATTTCGCCGCACCTAGTTGTGTATAACTAACGCCTCCAACTGTACCGGTATATTGTTTACCGGCTGTTGTAGTAGGTGTAGTCGGAGTAGTAGGTGTAGTCGGAGTAGTAGGTGTAGTCGGAGTAGTAGGTGTAGTCGGAGTAGTCGGAGTAGCGGGTGCTGCTGCAGCAGAACTTCCTTGCCGATTCAAGATGTCGATTATTTGACCTAACGATCCGGTCACTCCGGACAGATCAGCGGCAGCTTGATTGACATTTGCCGTCGCTGTGGGAGCACCTACATTAATTGTTGTCGCTCCTCCTTCTCCCCCTCCCACGGGGCCCATCATTACTTCCTTTTGGACTGGGGTTACGTCTCGTCCTAATCGACCGCCTCTTCTGGTTTTAGCACCATAGCTCAAACGGAGAGTTGGAAAGTAGTTAGCTAAAACCGATTCAGTCTGCGCTACTCCTTCTCCTCCAACCGAGGGCAGGTCAAAATCAAATTGCTGACCGGCAAAACCAAAAGAATAACGACGGGGAGCCACGTAATTTCTCGAATCTACTTAGATTATAGGGCTTTACTTATTCTTATCCGTCTCCTGAAAAAACCTGCGGAGATTGTGACCTTTTTTGAGGACACGATCCAAGACGTTTGAGGAGATGATTGCCTCTTCGTATGTTTTAAAGATCTGAGCCTGTTCGGGTTCTTCTACATATTTAACTACCTTGTCGTTCGCTAGTATGTTGCTAGCAAAACCCCCGTCAGGCCCGATAATTACCCACGCCTCGCGGAACCTTAAATTGGTGTGCGAGGCCATCTCGCTCTCGGTGTAGAGCCTGTTTTTCTTGACTATTTTAGTCGTATTTTTTGCTACGCTCTTAGTTTCTTGTTTCTTAATATTTACGGTGATTTTATGTTGTCTTTTGAGCGAACGAGCGTGGTTGCTCGCTTTTAACGGCGAATCAAATGACTCAGGTATTACAAATACACACTCTTCGCCTGTAATTGCACCGTAGTATTTACCGTCGCTTTTAACAGTAAATACTTCTTTTGTCGGTTGTAGCGGGATCTCGATAAGGTTCATCATTTAGCTGCCCATGAGTCACCGATGCTCGCATCGGCTGATGCCGGAACTGATTTAAGAACGTTTTCTGCCGCGCGAACCATAGCATCTTCCAGAATCTTTTTGTACTCCTCAGCTAGCTCCTCTTTAACTTCTAGCACCAGTTCATCGTGAACACAGGCAATTAGGTGTACTGAGTCGTCTAAATAGTCGTTTAAATTAGCTATCGCCATTTTTAAAATATCCGCACCTGAGCCCTGAATCAGTGTGTTCGCACAAGCCATCATAGTTGCGTCGTCGTAGCTCAGTAATCGTCTGCGACCTAAAGCAGTCCGCGTGTACGTCCAGCCATCTTCGACCAGTGCAGCTCGCTCTTGGTGCCACTGCCTAAGCCTGGGATACGCGTTGTGGAAAGCCATGTGCGCAACTTTGGCCTCTGATAAAGTTATAACTTTACCTGATTGTGCAGCATACGTTTTATATTTCCTGTAGCCCATACCATAGAGCAGAGCGAAGTTAAGTGTTTTACCGTCTTGTCGCTCATCTTTTGATACTTCGGTTATATCCTTTTTATATATGAGACTAGCTGTAAGTGTGTGTAAATCTATGTTCTCGTTAAACGCTTTCCTCATCTGAGGGATATTTACCAGTTCTGCCCCTAACCTCAGTTCGATCTGAGAGAAATCTGAGATAACCAGTTTGTAACCGGGTGCCGCCACAAAACATTCTCTGAAGTCTTTGGACCTCGGTATCTGTTGGATGTTGACGGCAAAAACTGTTTTTTTCTTCGTTTTAGCGGTTTTAGGCGCACCACTGGACGTGAACCGACCTGAGTTTGCACCCATCTGATTGTATCCAGAGTGTATCCTGTTAGTTATGGGGTTTACATTATCTATTAGTTTATTTACGTGCTCTAGCCTTGTTTCAATTTTTGCCCGCTCTCGGTAGAGGATCACCGTGGGGTTGTCGCTATCGAATTCAGCCAAGGCAATCTGATTTAGTGTTGGCTTCCCTGTCGAACCGTCAACAGGCAACGCTATTTCCGCTGCTTGGAAGGCTCGGACAACCTGAGCAGTTGACCCAGGGTTGAACTCTTTCTTAGCTTTCTTTCCGACCAGAATCTCACCCTGAACTCCGCGTGGGAGTTTGTGATCTTCCGGGAGCGTGTCGTCCAGCGACCGGATGAACTCGTTAGTTTTTCTTTCTAAATCACTTTCGATTTTTTCTCTTAGGGTCTTTAATTTTGTTACGTCGATTCCAAATCCTCTGTAGCACATCCTAGCTACGGGACGTATACATTTACTCTCTATACTGTAGATTCCGAGTAGTTCTTCTTCTTTAAGCTCAGCCAATTGATCCGCAGCTATCTTGGGAAGAATATCAACGTCTTTTGCGGCGTATACAATTTGATCCAGCGTCAACGTATCTACGCTCCAATCCGTTAAGCGCTGCTCTTTATCGATTTCTAAATTTAATCTCCGTTCTGCCACAGCTTTTAAGCCGCAGGACACGTCGGCAAAATATGGCTTGTTTATTTGCGGGCTATACCTCTTTTCCTTGAAACCCGCTCGTAGGATTCTCTCGGCAACATACGTATCGAAAATTTTATTTTTGAAGTCGATACCTAAGTAGTAAAAGAACTGAAGATCGAAGTTGAGGTTGTGCCCGATGAGCATTTCCCTCGTTTCGATGAGTTCCTTCAGTTCCGTTTTTATGTTCGCTTTAAAGAGATCAAACACATAAACCGTTCGATCTTCTTCATCAGGGTTGGCGTCACACAGCTGCAGGAGTCTGGGTTCAGCGATCCCAGCTTGGAGCCCCGTGGTTTCAAAGTCTGCGCAGAGTTTGTCGGAAAGCTTTAGTTCCTCGATGGCGGCTTGAGCTTCGTCGGTTTTTGTCAGGTATTGAATTTGCATGAGAAAAAAAACTAAAAAAAGAAAGCCCCAGAGGCTGGGGCTTGATGATAGGTCTTTTCTTTTGAGGTGTCTAGGTCACATGTTGCGAGCTTTGAAGAAATTGTAGATGTAACTATCTACGTCTCCCCAGAGGGCCTTCATCTTCTCGCCCTTCTCTGTTGCTTTGATTTTGTAATAAACCCGTTGCATACTGTGTGCATTTGCGCTTGTGTTAGCGCGAACGGGACCGACCGAGATTCCGCTCTTCTGCTCGACCAGATCGTTCTTACGGCACCACAGTAGACCTTCACGCAATCCGATGTAAATCGGGCTGACGTGGAAGGTCAACTTCCGCTCAACACCGGGTTGGAGCTCCAGGGGTTGCCACATCAAACCCAAACCGGAGTCCTCGGATTTAAATCCGCGAAAGAGTACGGACTTTTCTGAGATGTCGCTTTCACGCCAGACCCGGTTTACGTAATTGACTGCTACATCCTTAAGTGTTGTCCAGTCGTTTCGAGAGGTCGATGCGATTAGCAATGCCGCCCCGGTAGCCCAGTAATTATTGGAGTCGTGCAGCTTAGCGATCAGATCTTCGATGGTCGCACCCGCCGCCATCTCGGGGACTCTCGATGCGCGAGCAGGCTTCGAGACCATCGGGGCTGCCTTTGGGTCATCCTTATGTCGTACAGACATCTTGAAGGCCAGTGTGGCCAAGTCCGGGCTTTCGTGCTTGACCGCCATATCGAACAGCTTCTTGCTGTCGATTTTGCTGATGTTAATTACCTTAGCCAGGTCGATCTCAAACGGTCCGTTTTCCTTGTTCTGAGCGGCTTGCATGAGAGCCATGGCTTCGCCGTGCTCGATGGGTGTGCTCTGCAAAAGAAATTGAAAGGTCATGTCTATTAGGCTTGACTCGTCAAGATTAACGAAGAACCCTTGAGAGGTAAAGTCCTTCCGTTTATCTTTATTTTTCAACTACTGAATTTTGCCGCAGACCCCTTTTGGGGTTATAGCTTTTATGTTTTCTAATTTCGTTGTGCCTTGTTGATCTCGTTCTACAACATCCAGCCACAACTCGATATCATTCAGTATTTTAAAACTAACTTCCTGTAAATCCTGAGCTTCTAAAACTACATTATTGTATAGCTCATGTAGTTCTTGAATACCGAAAGCCTCCCTCAAATATTGCTTCATCGGTATACAAACGTCGTAACTCACCCCTTTTGCTGCCGGGATAACTATAGATATGATTTTTGGTCTATCAATCAACTGGATTATTGCGCCTTCGTACCACAACCGTGTGGGCTTTAAACGACTTTCCTCAAATAAGTGAGAGGGGGCGTAAAACTCTCTGATTAAAAATGTTTCTATCTTATGTTTTAAAGCATCTGCTGTTATTTCTGGGGGGCAGTACTGTTGCAGTATTTCTTCTAATACTGTTTCAGTTTTAGGGTAGGTATTCTTCAACTTTTCGCCACAATGTTTCTCCGTTGACTTTTCCGTAACAAACGAAAAGTCCAGCTCCCGTAGCATACAGCGATCCGACAGTGGCGTCACGGCTGAATTTAGCAAAGGCGTCCGGGCACCAAGGGCTTATATCAATATCCTCTATTGCTTTTAATGTTCTTCTTAGTTTGTATTCTTCTCTTATTTTTTCTAGTTCTTCTAGAGGATTCATTTGATTTGGTGTTCATCGAAGACATTTCTGGATAGAGTCTACTGTTGTTTCGTTGTTACGTAAGTCGACAGAGTAGACCTCGTCACTAAAGTCTTTACAAACAGCGGGCACTGCCATGTTGATGCAGATCGTAGACCACTGTGTTCCTGTTTCATTTTTGAAGTGATTCAGTCTCCTCTTGAAATTATCGTTTACTTCTGAGTTACCGTCAGTAATAAGCAATACATCAGCGCGTTCTCCGACGACCCCTTTGCTGACCGCGTGGGCAATCACCTCATTAAAACTTGTACCTCCCCCGAGTGTCCAGTCACCGATGAATTCAATGAGCTCTTTGTTGTTTTTACGATCGCCAGCCAGTACAACAGATTCCTGTATACGTGTGTCGAATAGATGTATACGTACTTCACGTTTCTCCTTCATTGCTTCTTCTGCAACAACAAAAGCGATTGCTTTGCTCCAGATCTCCGCATCTCCCGACATCGAACCCGATACATCGACATACAGTACGATCGGACCCTTACCCTGATCTTTTAGGTTTGCTGTGTAATCCTTAGTTAATAGAGTCTTTTGGGAGTATTTTAATGCAAACAGAGCCCGCCCTTGCGGTGTGTTAGCTAAAGCAATTTCCGTAGGGAAAGCTTTAGTTAGATCATCGCTGAATCGTGCGCCCGTGATTGCTTCGTAATTCGCAGATGCTTTCTTTGCCCTTTTGCGTTCCTGCCATACTCTCCTGAGCGCCCCTAACCTTTTAACAATCTGTTTAAGGTTTCTGTTATTTTTTAGTTTCTTAGCCAGTTCCCGTTTCTCAGAAAGGTTTCCTGCTGAGTGACCCTTACCAGAATCTTGTCCAAACAGCTGACTAATACTTTCGTTTATATCGTCGCTGTTCTTAACAGCTTCGTCTACGACAGCGTGGGTCTGAGGTTGGATAGCTTCACGAGCACTCTGGATTGCTTCATTAATAGCTTGGTTTAAAGCTTTCCCTTGAGCTCTAGCTTTTTGAGCTGCTTCTTTATCTCCAGCAGCAACAGCTTTTTGATAGTCCTCCCGTAGTTGCTGTAGCTTATTCCCTGCGTTAGTCAACAGTTCAACGTTGAATTGATTTTGCTCAATTGCTTCCTCAATAATTTCGGAGATACTGTTGATAATGTTGATAGCGTTGTTGCCCGCATTAAACTGCTGTCCGACACTTCTGTGCAGTAGTTCTGGCCACGCAGCTGCTTGAGTTAAATCGCTCATTATTGCCCACCAGATGCCGTTCTCCGGTTTATAGCCTTCAGGGATTGCTGTGGCATCACCATTACAAACCTTGCGGTAGTAATCCTCGTATGCGTCTTCGGTTACCAACCATGTAACGCTGTCTGCGTTGTACAACCTTTCGAATAACTCTTTCCCGAACCGTGACAGTTGTTTGATGTTGTAGTGATCTACTAAGTAGTTAACAGTAGGACGAGCGTCACGAATAAAATCATTCCATAGGAAATCCGCTAAGGCGGAGCACGCCAATGTGAGCGGTTCGTTATCTACGAGTCTTACAAAGTCACTCTGTTTGTTTAAGTTCATGTCACTTGGTGATGTCGTTGATGGCTCGGGCCAGTGTTTCGCAATGGGTTTGCAACTGCTGTACAAGCTTTACACCCTTTGATCGGGTGGATACGCTCATTTTGAATGTATTTCCATCGAGAATCTCATTTACTTTTTCCACGACGGTAGTCATATCCCTGTGATACTTACGAAGGGATATCACATCATCGTTTAGTTCCGATAGTCCACGAGCCTGCATTCGATGACTGCGACTTGAGAACTCTGCCATAATTCCTGCTGCTGCACGTTTGGCATCTGCAAAAATTCGATCGGCTGTGGGGATCTCCTGCTCTAGCACTTCCCGGATGATCTGCTGATCCTCCTGTGTTTGGTACACAATGTGAACTAACGAGTCGTGCATATGCTCTGGGTGAAGTACATCGTCACCTTGAACAACAGCCCACGCTCTCAAGAATTTGAGGATTTGAACTCGGCGGCGATCTGAGATTACGATGCTACGGGATTCGAGTGCCTGCCAAACACAGCTAAACTTTTCCAGGAACTCATCGGAGATTTTAATTTCTCCTGTTTGTTCTTGCAGTTCCTTTAGTTCCGCTAGCGTTAAGTGCTCTCCTACCTTTGGTCTGTCCTCCATCCCCAGCCCCCAAGCATCCAGAAGCCCCTTGGACGCTGGTTTCTTAAGTGCTTCGACCGTGGGGCGAAACAAGAATCGATCCGCAAACGCTTGCAGTGATTCTTCATCCGGCCAACTATTTGTCGCAGCGATTATGGATTGGATTGGTGTTTCTATATTTATCTTACCGTTATTGAATGTCCGCTCGTTCAGTAGCGTCAGCAAAGAGTTGAGGATGGCAGAGCTTCCGCGAAAAAGCTCATCAACAAAAGCGATGTGAGCGGAGGGCAGGTAACCCTCAATGTCTCTTGTATATTCGTCGTTCAACAGTTTGCTCACTGCGACTGGACCGAATACCTCAGATGGATCCGTTGTAGGAGTCAATAAATAACCGAAGTAGTTAGCTTCAGTAATGCCGCCACACAAACTGCGGACTAAGTCGGACTTTCCTGTGCCCGGTTTACCTAGTAAGAAGGCGTTCTGTTTACTCAATAATGACGCGAGAAGACCATCGATGATGTGCTCTCGCTCAAGTGTTGCGGCGTTAAGCGCTCCGCGAAACGATTGAAGCTTCTGGAAAAGTTGGTCCTGCATTGTGTAGGTGTTAGAGAGTGAATGGTTTGGGGCGTGGGAAGGGCATGTAAGCACAACCAACCCAACAGTTTTCTGTTAGTTTTCCACTGACCGTAGCCAGTCGATTGATCGCAAAATCGTAACTTACGAAAGTCACAGCATCCATTATGTTGTCTGTGTAACTTTCTAGGTCACTGAGGTAACCCTTGTCGGATTCGATCACGTGAACGAGGCGGTCCATTAGAAATCCACTTCAATGTCGGATGCATCTGTATTATTTTCCGTTACTTCAGCGATCAACTCATCGAGCTTACCTCCAGCCGCTTCGATTAATTCCTTGCGCTGTTCCAACAACTTTTTGAGTTTCTTGGAGCGTTGCTCGTAAATGTCCACCTCTAAGTTCACATCCTTCATCAGAAGATTGAGACTGTTGGAATTCTCAGCAGACTTAATCCTTTCGCAAAGTGTCTTATAAGACGACGAAAGAGCGAGAGACTGCTTGAGTTTTTCGAGACCTTTCGATTCGTCCCTTGAGTTACATATGTTCTCAAGTTCCTCGCGTATCTCAGTTTGAACCTGATAGAACTTTTCCGTAGCGTTCTGCCGCGTGGCTGTGTTGGGAGATTGCAAATCCGCGCCACTCTGTAAAAGCCGCTGTGAAAGCTCCGCGAGCTTATCGAAACCAGTAACTGAGTCACTAATGAGTTGTAGTTTCTCTGCTGTGATCTGCCAACTCCCACGCTTCTTCTCCGATCCTGTTTGTTGTTTGCCAATTTTGCTAACGATCCGGATGTCTAGATCATCCAGTAGCTGAGCCCCGAGGAGTAAAGCTCTATCTGCCGCACCTTGTTTTGCTGCTTCCAGAACTTTTTCGGTGTTGATGGCATTCTCAAACTGGATAAATGAATCGATATCTCCTTCGATTGGTTTGGTTACTTTTTGTAGTGATACGGGTAAAGGACCTAGAACACTAATGCGAATCGGTGTTCTGTATTCTTCCTTCGTAGGGAAGATTCGCATGTAAGCATCAAAAGCTACAGCGTATTCCATGTCATCATGGAACAGAGGCTTAAGGATATTTTCCGTAGTTGTTTTCCACTTACTAAACTCTTCGTCCCAAAGATCTTTTAGTCGAGCGTTGGCTTCTTCTGCTTGCGCTCTAATAGTTTTAATCAGAGCGTTAGCGTCAGAAAAATAATTAGCAGTGACAAAATGATTATCGCCGAAGTGAATGCAATAGCTATCGTACAGTTCACGCTGTAGAACACGAAGTCCGTCAAGTTCCTTCTTGAGGGCATTGCTGAGATGCGGTCGGATACTAACCGTATTGCTTGCTTCAAGGGTGTCGATAACTGATTGGGGAAGCTTTAGATCGTCGAACTTGAGCTGTACAGACTGTCTCACATCTGCTGAGATCTGACACGACAGTAAATAATGGGTTGTCATTGTGTTAGTTAAATGTTGGTTCAGGGTGAACAAAGGAAACACCCCTCGTAACGAGGGGCAACTCAAGATAGCTATGTGCGCTGAGTGCGCAAGGTGTCTTTAGGATTTCTTAAGGCGGCTGAAGGCGAGCACGATTTTATCAGTTGTTTCATCGCATTCCTGGGCTGCTACCAGCTGCTCTGCCGCGTGTTTCAGCTGCAGTTTTGCCAGTTTCAATTCGTGTTCGAGCTTCTCTACTTTCGCTGCAAGCTTATCGAGCTTGGCGTGCGGCGTGGGCTTGCGGTGAATCCGAACGACGATGTTGGTATTCAACTGCGGGAATTTAAATCGGCTGTTTTCTCCGGAGAACACCGAGAGATCAAGCCCTTCGCTCTCTGCGATCTTTACATCTCTCAGCAAATTATCCCGCGCAGCGTCGTAAGGAACACCGAAAGAATCATTTAGTTGTGAGAGTGCTTCATCCATTTCGTTGTAGCACTCGGCGGCGATTTGACCGAGATCGATCAAGTCAGATGTACGGATGGTCATGGGGTTTGATGTTGATGTTGATGTCGCACCACGTTGAGTAGGGCTCGTGTGCCGCCCTGTGTTCACACTGTAGCACTAAGGGAGTTTTCTGTAAATAGGTGAGTCGGTGCCGAGGGATCGAACCCGCACGTGCTGCGATCAAACTCCCACGTAAAAAGCGCAGCAGCCACCAGGCGCACCGTTAACTCATCGCCGTGGATACACAGTGACCCAGGAGGCATAAACTTCCCGGTTCTGCTTTAGAAAAAGCTTTTTAGCTTCTTCCTGAGTGTCGGCAGCGATCTTTCCATCATACTTCCAACCGTCTTTTCCTCGTCGAACAAAGACATCAAACTCATGGATTATCTCGGGGCGCTTGGCTTGCATTGATGTGCAGCATTATTTAGCCCATCAATCATACCAATACCCCGAGATAAAGCTAATTTGGTTTAAGTAAAGCTACAAACATCACAGGTATTACAGAAGTAATAGCTCGTCCGTTCATTAGCTAAAAAAGGAATACCTTATTAGAGTTTGGTTTACTTAACGTAAATTTCGCGACGAAAGTTTAATTTAGTGTCGCGGCGTGGTCAATCCGTTAGTCCACAGGGTTTTCCTCTCGATAGGAGAGATGCTCCTCCGCTGCTTTGGATACGTTTAGCCCTCGTTTGTAGCTGAGCTGGATTGACGGACTCAGTTGCAGGTTGTTGTCGTTTTCGAAGTGCTTATACCGAATCATTAGTTCGTCTCTTACCTTGTCGAGAAACTTGTAGTAGTTGGGATCAAGAAGGGCGTTCTGCACTGAATTTACGGTGTTGTTCGAGAGCATCGTGGAAGATCAATTGCAATTGTTGGAAGTAATCAAGACTCTCCTGAATCGGTTCTTTTAATGCTGTTTGATCTAGTTCCTCCAGGGATGCTTTGTACTGTTTCATGATGTTCTTTATCTGCGCGGAGACGCTTTCCGTTTCCTCCTTAGTTAGATAGACAGGGATTCTGTAGTTTGAGAACTCTAGCATTGGAGGATGGTAGTGACACTTGAGTGTAGTCTGTGCGTCGGCTCCGCGCAAGCGGTTGGGTCAAGTCTCTCGCTGGATAAATGCGACAACACATTGATGCCTCGGTCTTAATTCGATCAGATCGCCGTGATCGTATCGGTTGCACCTGACACCGTTCCACCCGATAAGATTCTTGGCGCGTCGCACCACATTCTTATCCTCGGCTTCGATGTAGTGTTTCTCGACCCAGCTGTAGTTAGCTTGGCCGCCGAATGTGTCAGTGATTTCGATGAAGTAACCAGCCATTGTCTTAGTTAAATACGTAGTGATTAAGGTTTGGGCGAACGAGCCACATCTCGTAAGCTCGGTCGATGTAGATGATTCCGCGCTTTTCGAGTGAAGTTGCGACGCGGCGAGACACAGCATCGGTGTGGATGTGGAAGGCATGAACTATCGCAGGACCATACAGGTTGATACTGCGACGCATAAAGTTGATCATCTGCTTCTGCAGATAGCCAAAAGGTCTGCTGTTCATTGTTAGTTACCGGGGGTGATTGTCAGATTTTGTCGTTAGGAACTAGAAACCAAGCAACGAAAAAACCGATAATGATGCAATAAGGGGCGATGGGCAGTGTCGTTGTACCGCCCAGCACCATCAAAACGAAGGACAGAACGAAGAAAAGATTGTTTCGTTGAGATTTAGTCATCGTCAGGAGCGAATGCGAAATTTTCGTGAAGTTCACCCATCACACAGTTGACTATGCTCTCCACAACACTTTCGGTTGTCGGTGACTCTGTGTGTTTGTGTGCCCGAGCGTGACCACGTCGGACACCATCTTCGATTGATTGCTCTAGCAGTTTGTAAAAACGAGGTTTCATGCTCATGGGACAGAGGCAGGGAATGATGATAGTACCTGCTGCAGAGAGGAAAGGTAGAGGTTATGGCAGATCTGCTGCGCCTCTGCTACTCTGCTCTCGTTTGTTCCACATAACATCGTATGGCGCGTCCGATTCCAGTCCCTGATGAGGTTGCTGAGTGGTTGGCATTGTCTGATGTTGAGGATTGTGAGACTCAATCTGGTTTGGTTTGGCGTAAAGATCGCAGCCGGTTTAAGGCGGGGCAACCAGCTGGTTATCTGTGGCTGGATAAGAACTCAGGTAAACATGTTTGGGTGATTCGGTTTAACTACAAGACGCTGTTAGCTCGTCGTGTTGTTTACAAGCTCGCGTACGGTATTGATCCGGGAGAGCGTAAAGTCTTCCACAAGGATAACGATTGGATGAACAATAAAGCCAGCAACTTGTACCTAGAGGGAAGCTAAGACTCTCCGTAGGAGTCGATCTGTTCTCTGAGTTGGGCGATTGCATCTTGCAGCATATAAGATCTTGCGGATGAAGGTGAATCATCGAGAGCACATTCAAGTTGCCAGAGTGTGTCCTTCGCGTCTTCGATTGTTAGGAACGTGTTGGTGCAGTAGGTTACACCGTATTCGTCTTGTTGAGTGATGTTGATCATTGTGTTGTTGGTGTTAGTTAGTGAGGGCGGCCCAGCGTAGCTGGATAGGTTACTTATCGCGCCACGATTTACATGGGACACGACTTACATAATGCAGGGCTGTGGGATCAGATAAGTTATATTCTCGTGCCATACGATGAGCTTCCTTAGGATCGTTGAACTCGTCGATTGTTTCCACAGTCTTGGGATCTTCTCGACGTTGGATGTAGAACGGCATTGATCTAAACTGGTAACAAAGTTGTGTTGGTTCAATGGAACAGTTAGCGGCTGAGTTCCTTAGCAAGTACATCACCGAGAATGTCGGACCCTTAGGTGCTATTGGTCGGATGCCTTTAGGTGTTGTTGGTTCACTCGCTGGTGTTCCTGGTGTTGGCCCTGGTGGTGAAGTATCGCCCGGCATTAACAAACCCGAATTGTTGGGAGGTTTAGCCGGGCTTGGTATCAGCTCGCTGTTCGGTTGATTGCTACATCAACCCCGGACGAATGAGTGACGGCTGTTAAGTTCAATCTCCCAATCATCTTCTTCGATTGCGGTGCCAAACCATTTGTGATTCTTCTGGTAGATACCAGCACCGCAGAGATAATGGAGGATCACATTAAGGCGTGACTTTGTAGTTGGTGTTTGCCAACCGCAATCGCAGATAGTTACAAGATCGTGTGTGATCTGAGCGATTGGGTTGCCATGTAGGTACACATTGACGCGCTCGATGTTGCGCTCGCCGTGTGGGAAGTACACTGCAGTTACTTCAGTGTTGCTGGACTTCCAATCCTTACGTTCACGGATTGCATCCAGCATCTGCTGTTCAATCTTTCTCATGATGGGTTGTTGGGTTTGGTGTTCAGGTAGAATGAGTGGAGTGATCTCAGGTTATGATGCGGTTCGCTGGTGAAGTGTTCACGGCTGAGGAGAATGATCCCGCTATCGCATCAAACTATGAGGATCGTGCTAGACACAGAGAAGAGGCTAAGATTCTATATAACATGATCATGAAGGGTGAACTAGGTGACCCCTCTAAGTATGCTGATACGTTGAAGGAGTTACAGGATCAAATAAGTGGCTTGGGGTTTAAGGGAGTTTGATACAGTCAATCGAAAGTTTCGTTGTACAACTTGACGATTTGTTTGTACATTGTTTCGCACTCTTCGAGTACAGCAGCACAACCAGATTCGGTTAGGTAGTATTCCTTATCCTCTCGCGCTTTCCATAAGTGACTGCGCCAGTGTGCAGTTGAATCGTGCAGCATGTAGCGCAAGTGTCCTAGTTCTTTCTGATCGAATGTAACTTGAACCTTGATAACTTTGCTTTCCATGATGTTTGTGTGATTGTGTGAGTTGGCTCCGCGTTAGCGGTTGACCTTAAAGTTGTGTGGGATTGAGCGTGCAAGTGTTGACCAAAAGGTCATGCGCTCCCTCTTCCATAATTCCACAGCGTATGTAGCATCGTTCGAGTTGTAGTATCCATAAGTGTGTGCTTCTTCCATGCGCTTTCTTGCACAATGTGCGATGTTGTAGCGCCTGAGGCTACACAATGTTGCTGGAGGTTCGTATTCATAAGTACACCCATCAGTGTCTATGTATTGAGGCAAAGTGTTAGTCATGATGTTTGTGTGATTGTGTGAGTTGGCCCCGCGCTAGCGGGAGAGAATTAGAGCTTCGATGTCGATAAATGAATTTGTGTTGTCGTAGTAAGTAACATCAGCCGACAAACCTTGGCGTGAATCATAGTTAGCGTAGGTAACTTTCATAAACTTACTGGTCATAAGGTAAGCGTAGTGAGTAGTAAGGAAGTCGAAGATCTCGCTATCGGAATTGATTTCTTCTGTGTCCATAGAGATTGTCAGATTGTCATTGGATAGTTCTACATAGGACTCCAAGATGTCTGCAAACTCTTCGACTGATTTACAGTCAGCAAGTCCCTCAGGAATCTCATCCTCGTGGTTAGTTAAGTAGTCATAGAGTTGGTGACACAGATCGTTGCCATCAAGAACGCACTTAATTGTGCAAGTTGCAGTTGCTGCGTGTTGTGTGTAAGACATTGGGTTGTTAATGTGATTGTGTGAGTTGGCCCCGCGTTAGCGGTTAGGGTTGCATGTTGCTGGGTTGATGTTCACCGTGGTGATGTTGCCTTCGATGCACAACAGCGCATCATCAAGTTGGCGGATTGTATCTTGCGAACGATCTGCAAACGTGTTGGGGAAGTCTTTAGCTAAAGCCAACACACGTTGGCGATAATCAACCAGCGCAAGTCTGAGAATTGATGCATCAATCGTTGTCATTGTCCTTGTAGGTAACTGTGTAGGGATGGTGTTGACTGTTGGGGAAGTCTTCATTTACTTCAGGAAGGATGAAGTTGAAGAAGCCAGTCTCTGTGGGAGTGATATCATTCTCCTCACAGTATTCCAGATAGTCTGAGGGTTCGTAACAGTAAGTGTGCGTTACTGTTATCTCCGCGATGTTAAATGTTTTCATGAACCCTCAGGGCACAATGGGAATCGTCCATGTTTGATAATCCGGCATCATGTTTACAACTAGAAACCGTCAAATACTGATTGATTGCGTCGATTGCTGTAACTGACAGACCCAGAATGCCGGCGTTCAGCACTATGGCGGCGATGATGATAGCTGAATTTCTGAGCATTTGATTCACCTGACGTAAGCGATTGTGATGCCACGGTGCAGACAAACATCTTCGATGATGTCGCGCTTGAGTGTTTCCTCCGTGATGAACTGTTGGGTTTGTTCAGTGTCACGATCAACACTGTTAGATAGTGCGCGGATTGTGATCAGACAATTGTCATGCCACTTGCGCAGTTGATCATCAGTCAACATGCATACGAAAGAGTGGAACGTTGTGATGATTGTGTCCACTGATTCTTTGCAGATACGATTGCGGAATGTGCGGTTCATGATGTTGTTAATGTGATTGTGTGAGTTGGCCCCGCGAAGCGGTTAGGTTGCACTCTCTCCGAACATTTGTTCGAACAGAGATGGTTCGGACTCGTACTTAATCTGTTCGCGCACACGATTAAGCTCAGCCAGTAAAGCCTCGTGCTTAAGTTTCATCTTGTGCAGTTCATTCCAGCTGTGGAGAATGTCACGCTGCAGGGTGAATTGTTTGTTCACAAGATCATCCAGGAAGTCGAATGTTTCGTTTGTCATAATCAAACAGGGTTGCGGAGGTGTTCATAACCGGGGACATCATGTGCCCAGTTTGGTGACGGTAACGCGCGGCGCAGTTCGTTATACAAACCAGGCTTGATGTCTACACGTTCGGCATTGTATGCAGCATCGCGCCAGATACCTGGCACAGCATGATGCCCTAGGTATCCCTCATCCCACGCTGCAATTCTCTTGCCGTCACTAACTAGAACGTATAGCCGGCGTGGGTTGCCGTTGCGATCATTGTGTGTGCAAAGGTGTTGGAAGTACATGATCAAATTGTGTTGGGTTAGTTACAGTTAATCAGGAGCAATAGCGGCCCACGACAACACGGTCGCAGTCACCTTCCATCAGGCGGACAACTGTTCCGCTGAAATATGAATCGGAACTGTATCCCTCCCAGTGTTGAAGCTCACTGGTAGATTCTGCAGGTGTGCGGATAAAGTCGCACAGATGGTAGAACTCACCGCGATACTTGAAGAACCCGTAGTTATATTCGATGCTATCGGGGTGCATCCAGTCGAATTGTTTGCGGATCTTATCTTGATCTGATTGGCTGAAGTCGCACAAGTGCATCAGATCGCGTGGCTGATTGTTCGTGATGATGTTCATAACATTCACCAGCAATAGAGCTGGCAGCTGACAA
>Ga0129336_10000234_pt1 | contig 30611 bp, 35 predicted proteins | sample CPB6_02_DNA_FD_96878 | JGI IMG/M metagenome (GOLD analysis project Ga0129336, IMG submission 96878) | Freshwater to marine salinity gradient microbial communities from Chesapeake Bay, USA - CPBay_Sum_0.6_0.2_DNA | ecosystem: Environmental > Aquatic > Marine > Coastal | place: USA: Chesapeake...
GGTGAAGGGGCAGACGTTGTCTTCCTTGACCACCTGACCATCGTGATCAGCGGCTTGGCTGACCTTGATGAACGCCGGGCTATTGATGTCACCTGCACCAAGCTGCGCCAAGTGGTGGAGCAGACCGGTGTTGGCATCATCCTTGTGTCCCACCTCAAGCGACCAGAAGGCCGCGGCCATGAAGAAGGGGCACAGACCTCCCTGTCGCAACTGCGTGGCAGCCATGCCATTGCACAGTTGTCAGACATGGTGATTGGTGCAGAACGCAACCAGCAGGGCGATCCTGCAGAACGCAATGAGCTGCAGCTACGGGTTTTGAAGAACCGCTTTAGCGGTACGACAGGCCTGGTTGACAAGCTCCTCTACGACCAAGACACAGGCCGTCTGGTTGTACCCATGTCCTCTTACTTCGGAACCTAACCATGGCTGTGAATCGCCTGGGCCCTGCCTGTCCCGCCTGCGGTGCGCTGTGTACGGATGTGCTGCAAACAGCACGGACCAAGGAAGGTCACTTTTTCAGACGACGCGAGTGCCCATCTTGCAATCACCGCTTCCAAACCATCCAACCCAGGGAGCTGATCCACGACGGCACTTGTGCTACGTGGAAAAACCGTGCTGTGTCGATTGACTGGTACAAGGTCAAGAACCTGGCCGCCTGGTTGATGCCGACCAATGAAGCGTGATGTCTTTGCCGTTCCCGGCTTGTCCGTTGAACGGCAATGGGACCGTTGGAACGGTGCCCTGTTTATTGCCTACAAGCCGTGTGTATCCAAGTGCTTCAGGACCCGCAAGGAACTACTCAAGTTCGTGGCATGGCCTGCCAAAACACCTACAGGTGACAAGTTGCGGGAATGGCTGGACAGCTTTGAGGATCACCAGCCACCTGTTGATGATCCACAACCGCAGTCGTCGCTAACCGATGAACAGCTAGCCACAGGCTTTGGCCCTGAGTGCCATGACATCGACAACGACAACACCCGCATGATCACCTGATGAACAACCTCATCACCCTGTCCATCTGCATCTTTAGTGCAGTTGGCATCGGGATCCTTTACATCGCAACCATTCACCCGTGACCCTGATCATCGACGCCGACTGGCTTGTCCATTCCGCTTGTGCCGCCTGTGAGGTGGACATCCGTTGGGATGAATGGATCAACACCCTGCACTTGGAGCAGGCTGATGTCAAAGACTTCATTGCCATGCGCCTGAATTACTGGCGTGACCTGACCAGTGACGACGCAGTGGTCATGTGCTTCTCGGACTACCCGACCTTCAGGCACGACCTGCACCAGGACTACAAGGCCAACCGTGTTGGCAAACGTAAGCCCCTTGGCATGCGTGACATCAGGTTGTGGGTGGAACAGAACTATGAATGCCGCACCTGCGTTGGCCTTGAAGCTGATGACGTGATGGGTCTGCTGGCCACAAACGGCAGCTACGCCAACCCCATCCTGGTCTCCATCGACAAGGACATGAGAACAGTCCCTTGTTCACTGCTGGCCAAAGATGACCTTGAGACTGTGTCGTTGCTGGATGCCAACCGCAGTTGGATGAAGCAAGCCCTGATGGGTGACACCGCTGATAACTACTCAGGCCTTAAAGGATTTGGCCCTGTCACTGCAGAAAAGACACTGGGCACTGCTGCATCCTTGCCTGAGATGTGGGACAAGGTGGTTACTGCTTATCAGAAAGCAGGCCAAACCTTGTCCGATGCTTTATTTAATGCCCGCATGGCTCGCATCCTGCGGCATGGGGACTATGACTTTCATACGGGTGAGGTCCGCCTTTGGGATCCCGACCGTGACCCTGCCATGAAAACCAATGGATGAATCTCTTTGGCCGTCTATTGATGAAGCCGTGCTGAAACGGCTTGAAGAGATCTTCCCGGAGCTTTGCCCCTCAGAGGACTGGACTGACCGGCAGATCTGGATTTACGTGGGACAGCGCAACGTGGTACGCATGTTGCGGGCCGTCTACATTGAACAGCAAAACACCGAGGATTAACTATGTGCGGTGGTGGTGGCCCCAGCGGTCCTTCTCAAGCTGATTTGGATCGTCAACGTAGGGAGCAGGAAGCTGCTATGCAGCGTCAAGCTCAGGAGCAGCAAGCGGCTTACAACCGCATGCTGGAACAGCAGCGTCAATCTCAAGCCCAGGCCCAAGCCAATTTTCAAAGGCAACTGGCTGCTCAGCAAGCTGCTCAAATGCAAGCCGCTGAACGGCAGCGTGCTGCAATTGAATCGCAGCAAGCACAAGCACGAGCAGCGCAAGAACGAGCTATGGCAGAACAACGTGCTGCTGCGCTTGCAGCCCAAGCAGAGGCTGAGCGACGGTTTGAAGAGCAACGCAAGATTGCCCAAGCGCCCCCTGCCCCTGCCCCTAACCCCAGTGCCACTGACATCAAGCCAAGCCTTGAGATTGCTACGCAACTGCGGGCCCAAGCGCGTGGTCGTCGCAAGTACCGCACTGACGTATCCGCCGCTGGAGCCCCTGCAGCTACTGCACTTTCTATTCCTGGCGTGACTGCTGCCTGATAAGCGATGGAACTAAACCTTTCTGCCAACGTCGACCGACAGCGTCAGCCGTATTTCGATGACGATGAGCAGCAAGGCAAGGTTGCTGCCAGCTATCACAGGTTGTCCTCTAACCGCTCTGCATTCCTGCAGCGGGCACGGGACTGCAGCAAGGTCACCATCCCTGGCTTGATCCCTGATGAAGGCGGCAGCGACCGCGGTGGACTAAAGACCCCCTACCAATCTCTTGGTGCTAGGGGTGTCAACTACCTGGCCAGCAAACTACTGATCACTCTGTTCCCGCCCAACTCAGCTTTCTTCAAGCTGGAGGTGGACGACCTGGCACTGCGCATTGCAGAGCAAGGACCAGAGGTCAAAGCAGAGCTGGATCAAGCTCTGGTCCGGGTTGAGCATGCAGTGATGTCAGTGCTGGAGACGGCCAATGGCCGTGCCTCCATGCATGAAGCCTTTAAGCACTTGCTGGTCGGCGGCAACGTGCTGCTGTATGTCGACAGTGAAGGCATCAAGGTCATTCACTTCAACCGCTTCTGCGTTGTCCGTGATCCCATGGGCAATGTCGGCAAGATCGTGGTGGAAGAGGAGGTCTACCCCGAGGTCCTGCCATCTGATTTCCTTGCTTCCATCCACCAGGAAGAGCACAACGACGACGAGGGTGGGTACGGCAAGAAGTCCGTCAAGATTTACACCTGCGTCGAATACGAAGAAGGCAAGTGCCACTGGTATCAAGAGGCGTTGGGCAAAGAGATCCCTGGCACCCATGGCATGTGTGATGCAGAGGTCAGCCCTTGGGTACCCCTGCGGTGGGGTCGCATTGATGGTGAGGAATACGGCAGGGGCTATGTAGAGGAATATCTGGGTGACCTCTACGCCTTGGAAGGGTTGTACCAGGCAATGCTTGAGGGCTCAGCTGCTGCAGCCAAGATCCTGTTCTTGGTTAACCCTGCCGGTTCTACCCGTCCTCGCACCCTGCAGAACGCACCCAATGGGGCCATCGTTCAAGGCAATGCGAATGACGTGACGGTCATTCAGAGCCAGAAGCAGCAGGACTTCAACGTGGTCCTGTCGACCATCCAGCGGATTGAAGAACGTTTGCAGTTTGCCTTTCTGCTAAACACTGCCATCCAACGCCCTGGTGAACGGGTGACAGCGGAAGAGATCCGCTACATGTCCCAGGAACTGGAAGCCGGTATCGGCGGCTTGTACTCCATCCTGACTCAGGAGTTGCAACTGCCTTTGATTCGACGGTTGATGCACCTGCTGCGGAAGCAACGCAAGCTGGCACCCTTCCCCAAAGTAGACGGCAAGTCGATTGTCAGCCCCAAACCTGTCACAGGTCTGGAAGCGATTGGCCGCGGCGATGACCGCAACAAACTGGTGGACTTCCTGACCATCGTTAATCAAGCGTTGGGTGCAGAAGTCATGGCCAAGTACATCAATGTCCAAGAAGCCTTGGCACGACTGGCTGCATCTGAGTCGATTGACACAACCAACCTGGTCAAGACAAGTGAAGAATTGGCAGCAGAAGATCAAGCAGCGCAAGAGCTGATGACACAGAGCCAACAACGTGAAATGTCAATGGCTGGTCTTAAGTCACCAGCCTTGGCCAAACTGGCTGATGGTTACGTCCAACGACAACTCGCTGAAGGAGGAGCTATTGATGCCCCGCTCAACCGCCCCGAAACAACAGGAGCCCCAGCAGGAACCCCAGCCGGCTAACGATCCGGTTTCATTGATTGGCAAGTTTGCTGATGTCCCTCAACCCCAAGCTGAGGAGATCATCATTGGCAAGGTTGCTGAATCTTCTGCTCCTGCCCCTGCCCCTAAACCCGTCGTGACCATTGACGACGACGGTTCCATCACCATCAAATAAGACCCAACACCATGCCAGAACCCGTCACTTTCATCACCCCTGAAACGCCGGCACTGTCTCCTGAAAACGAAGAAGCACTGAAAGCAACAGAGCAGTCATCTGAACAAGGTGACCAGCTGTTAGCTGGTAAGTACAAAAGCGTTGAAGAGCTAGAGAAGGCGTACAAAGAGCTGCAATCCAAACTGGGTGGTCGCCCTGCTACTGCTCAAGAGGAAGGCAGCACTGAACCTGCAGACGAGGAGGACGGCGAAGAAGGAGAGGAGGAAGAACCACCTGCCGGTAATGCCCGTGAACTGTATGGGGAGTTCATTGGCAGTCGTTTGGAGGAAGCCAACATTGACTTCTCCTCCATGGCTGACCGGTGGCAACAAACCGGCAAGCTGGAAGACGCCGACTACGGCGAGCTGGAAGGAGCAGGCTTCACCCGTGACATGGTGGATGCCTACTTGGCCGGCTTGAACTACAAAGCTGCACAAGACAGCCAACTCACAGCACAAGAGATCACCAGCATCAAGGCTGAGTACGGCGGTGAGAAGGGTTACAGCGATCTGATTGCTTGGGCATCAACCAACCTGCCTGCTGATGAGGTGGATGCTTTCAACACCATCGTCAATTCACAGCCTCTGTCGACGGTGAAGCTGGCTATTGCTGGCTTGCATGCCAAGTACACAGCAGCAGTAGGTCGTGAACCCAAGCTGATTGGTGGTCGTTCTTCACGGTCAAACAATGACCGTTTTGAATCCACCGCTCAACTTGTCGCTGCCATGTCGGATCCCAGGTACAAAGACGATCCTGCATATAGACGGAAGATTGAAGACAAGTTGTCTAGATCTTCTATTCTTTAATCGCCAAGGGAGAGTTTGCCCCGGTCCCAAAGTCCGGGGCTTTTTCTTTGGCAATACAAGTGCTTACACTGCGTACACCTAGACCTTCTCACGGAAGCGACGGCCCTCTGCGGAGGATACCCCCAGTGGAAGGAGGCGAGGTCGGGGTAACAACCCAACTTCTCTAGGAGTACAGCAATGGCTGCACCTAATTTTGACGCTTCGCGTCTTGGCCTTGTCAACAACGCAGGTGGCGGCACCTGGGCTGGCGACAACGCCATGTTCCTGCAGATCTATGGCGGTGAAGTGCTGACTGCCTTCCGTAAAGCCACCGTGTTTGAGGCCCTTCATAAGGTCCGCACGATTGCTAACGGCAAGAGCGCCAGCTTCCCGATCATCGGTCTGAACTCGGCTGCTTATCACACCCCCGGCAACATGCTGGTTGGGAACCAGGTGAAGCACGCTGAGGCCGTCATCAAGATCGACGACAAGCTGGTGTCCCAGGCTTTCATCGCTGACATTGATGAAGCCAAGAACCACTACGACGTCCGCTCTCAGTACACAACTGAGATGGGTAACGCTCTGGCTTACACGTTCGATAAGAACGTGGCTGCCATGATTGCCAAGGCCGCTCGTACTGCGACCCACTTCAACACCGATCTGCCTGGCGGTACCCGCATCAAGATCGTGGCTGCCTCTAAGACCGCGATCACCGGTGCCCAACTGGCCACTGCGCTGTTCTCTGCAGCGCAGAAGATGGACGAGAACAACCTGCCTGAGAACGAGCGTTACTGCGTTCTGGCTCCGGCTGAGTACTACAAGCTCGTCCAGACCACCGACGTCATCAATCGTGACTGGGGTGGCGCTGGTGCTTACGCAGACGGCACCGTGCTGCGTGTGGCTGGCATCCAGGTCATCAAGTCGAACCATCTGCCCACTACCAACCGGACCACGACCACTGGTGAGCAGAACGACTACACCGCCAACTTCACTGATTCCGTGGCTCTGGTCTGGAATCCGGGTGCTGTTGGCACGGTGAAGCTGATGGATCTGCGCACCGAAATGACCGGATCTGATGTCCATGCCCTCTGGCAAGGCACTTTCATGGTGGCTTCCATGGCACTGGGTACCAACATCCTGCGTCCTGACTGCGCTGTGGAGATCTACACGGCAACCAGCTGACGGTTCAACATGGGGGGACTTAGGTCCCCCTTCTTCCTTTTTTTAGGAGCGTCTCATGGCATTAACCCGCACGTCGTTTCTGGAAGCCGTGAACACGGTCTTGCGGATGGTGGGAGAAGCTCCGGTCAATAGCACCGATAGCGGCTTTGGCTTGGCAGAGCAGGCCGAGGATCTGCTGCTAGAGGTCAGCCGCAAACTGCAGATGGAGAACTGGTCGTTCAATACCGACTACTCGTACAAGCTGCTGAAAGACAACAACGGGTACATCTATGTACCCAACACAGCTTTGCGGGTGGAGGTGAACCCGTTTGACTACCCCGGTTATGAGATCACCCAACGGGGTAACCGGCTGTACGAACGGCGCAACAACACCTTTGTCTTCACCCAAGACATCGTGGCGGATGTGACCCACGCCTTGGATTGGTCAGACCTGCCAGAGCATGCCCGTCGTTACATTGCAGTGAAGGCTGGTCGTGAGCTGCAACAAGGAACGATTGGTGCAGCAGAGCTGGATCAGATCAATGGGTCAATGGAGCTAGAGGCACGGTCAGCCTTTATGGAGCTGGAGACCACACTGTCCAGTCACAGCATGTTGCAGGGCAACCCCAGTGTCGTGAGTGGATATTTCAGCTACATCCCTACCAATGCCCTGCGTCGCTCCTGATCCATGGCCCTTGTCAGCAGCACCATCCCCAACCTGATCAATGGGGTGAGCCAACAGCCTGCCGCATTGCGGTTGGCATCACAGGCTGAAGCAGTCATCAACTGCATGCCAAGCCCTGTAGAGGGTTTGAAGAAGCGACCGGCTAGCAACTACATCAAGCAGCTGTTTGCTGGATCAGCAGGCAGCGGTCGTCCGTTCTTCACCATTGTGGATCGAGACGGCAGCAACCGTTGGGGGATCTTGCTGCAAGACAATGCCATCAAGGTGTTTGACCTGGATGGCACGTTGAAGACTGTGGCGACACCCAATGGCACCAGTTATCTGGACGTTGCCGGTGAGCCCAGCCAAAAGTTCAGGGTTGCATCTATTGCGGACTACACCTTCATCGTGAACCGTGAAAAGACGGTGGCGATGAAGACGGATGCTGGCGACAAGAGCCCGACCTATGGCACCAAAAGCATGGTGTTTGTGAAAGCTGCTGAGTACAACACCACGTACACCGTCAATGTGGCTGGTACTGCGGTGTCGTACACCACGCCTGCTGTTGGCAGTGGTCAGCCAACTACGCCAACTATTGCTACCAGCCTGGGCAACAATCTGGCTGTGTCAGCATTAAATCCAGTCGCCACTACGCTGACCACTAATGCAGCGGGTACAACGACGACGGCTAATTTTGCTAGCACTACTGGCGTTGTTGTCGGTCAATACATTCGGGACGCTAACGGACGCATTCCGTTGCAAGCACGGGTCACAAATGTAACGTCAACCCAGGTGACGTTTTCTCCCGCCGCCTCGGCAAACGTTCTCGCTTCAGATACTGTCACATTTAGGACCGATAATTACATTATTAGCAGCACGGATTACATTATTGAAATTGAGAAGCAGGATGGCACTGATTACACGTTAAAGGCAACAGACGGATACGACGGCGAATCAATCATTGCAATCAAGGGTACTGTTTCTGACGTTACCAAGCTGCCAACCATTGCACGGCATGGCTTCATTGTTGAGGTGCAAGGCAATACCAGCACTGAGTTTGACGACTGGTATCTGATTTTTGAAACGACTGCAGGCAGCGGTTTTGGCCCTGGTGTGTGGAAAGAAACGGTGGCACCAGGGATTGATTACAAGTTAGATCCAACAACCATGCCGCATGTGCTGGTCAAAGAAGCCAACGGCACTTTTACGTTCAAGCAATTTGATTGGGGCAACCGTCTGGCCGGGAATACGACTTCTGCCCCGAACCCAAGCTTTATTGGCGGCACCATCAACAACATCACGATCTTTAGAAACCGCCTGGGTTTGCTGACTGATGAAAACGTGGTGCTGTCAGCAGCAGATGCGTATGAGCAGTTCTTCCCAGAGACCGTACAGAGCACGCTGGATTCAGACCCGATCGACCTAGCAGCTGGCGGCAATCAGGTGAACATCCTGCTGTCGGCTGTGCCGTTTGCCAGCACGTTGCTGCTGTTCAGCAAGCACGGTCAGTTCCGGCTTGATAGTGGCACTTCATTGACCACACAGCCTTTGACGCCCAGGTCGGCAACGATCACGGCCATGACAGCGTTTGAGCTGTACGACGGCGCTGACCCTGTCACAGCAGGTCGAACAATCTTTTTCCCGGTACCGCGGGGTGAATACAGCGGGTTGCGGGAATACTTTTTACCAGACACGACCAGCCCTGTACCAGCTTCAGATGAAGTCACAGCAGCAGTACCGCGGTACATCCCTAACAGCATCGTCCAGCTGGCAGCCAGCGTTTCAGAGGAGATGGTGGCAGTCCTGACCAAGGACGAAGCCAAGCGCATCTACATCTACAAGTTCTTCTTTCAGGGTGATCAGAAGCTGCAAAGCTCCTGGTCGTACTGGGAGATGCAGGGCAGCAAGACCGTGCTGGGCCTGCAGTTTCTGGATAGCGACCTGTATGCCGTTGTGGAGTACGCCGATGGTGTGTACCTGGAAAAGCTGTATTGCCGTCCAGAGCATGTCGACACCGGGTCGGACTATGAGTTGCTGGTAGACCGCAAGGCCATTGAGACCAGCTGCACGGTGGCGTTAACCAACCCTGCTGGTTTGGACGTGCAATCCACGATCACCCTGCCGTACCCACGCAATACGGGGGCACAGATGGTCGTTGTTGGCCGTCAGGTCAATGGCAACAGCATTCAGCCAGGGCAAGTGATCTTCCCTATTTCCCAAGGCAGCAACACGCTGACGGTGCGGGGCAACTTGACCAGCGCCAAGTTCTTTGTTGGTGAGCTGTATCCCATGCGGTATGAGTTTTCAACGCCGTACCTGAAGGAGCAACCGCAGGGTGGCGGCATTGCAGTCATTGGTGGACCCAGGATGCAAATGCGCACTTGGACTGTCATCCACGACAAGGCTGGGCACTTTGAACTGTGGATCACCCCACGGGGTCGCACGACCCGTAAGCACCCCTTTGACGGCCTGGTGATGGGCGATGGCGGTACGGGCCTAGGAGAAGTGGCACGACAGGTCGGCAAATTGCGAGTACCGGTCCTGGCGCAAAACATCGACACCAAGGTGGAGATCTACAGCAATAGCCCACTGCCATGTCGTATCCAGTCGGCAGAGTGGGAGGGCTACTACTTCAGCAGGACGCAACGCCTGTGACTTTTGTTGGTTACACCCGCAGGACCATCCCGGCAGACATCCCTGTGATTGCCGCAAACATGCGTGCGGTGGACGCAGCAGAGGTCCAGGCGCAATCAGGCAGCAGCCCACAGGAGGCATTGCTGTATTGCTTCCTGTACAGCAAGCCATGCATGACGATCTGCAAGGCTGATGAGACCCCGATTGCCATGTGGGGTGTCGTACCTGAAACGCCGTCTATTGGGAGGGTATGGATGCTGGGCACTGATGAGCTGGTACAGAACAGAGCAGTGCAGCTGCGGTTTTTGCGGGAAGTGCGGGCCTACTTGAAAGAGCTGTTTAAGACCTACGCTGTGCTGTGGAATTGCGTCGACATGCGCAATACGGTCCACGTCAGGTGGATTGGGTGGATGGGCTTTACCTTTGTGGCAAAGCATCCAAACTATGGGGCAGAAGGCCGCCCGTTTCTTGAGTTCTGCCAGGTGAGTAAGTCATGTGTGACCCCGTAACCGTTGGTGCTATCGGCATTGCGACATCGGTCATCGGCACCGGCCTTGGAGTTTATGGCGCAATCTCCAATGCTCAAGCCGCTCAAGAGAAGGCTGACTACCAATACAGCATGCAGCAGGCACAGGCTCAATTTGAGTTCAGCCAGCAGCAGATGCAAATGGAATACGCTTTCCAAGAGCAGTTGCGTGTTGCGGAATCAAACTATCAAACACAAATAACACAGCGAAACTTCGAGTATCAGAACCAACTGCTGCAGTTTGATTACGCGCAACAGGAACAGCAGCGCCAGTTTGAATATCAGCAAGCTGTCAACCAACAGAACTATGACTATCAAATGGCTCAAGCCGAATCACAGCGGGCCTTTGAAGAGCAGAAGCGACTGCAGCAAGAGTCCGTTATCCAGCTGAATGCTGACCTGGCGGGTTATGCGTATGCCAACGACTTGCGGCAGCTGGATGTGCGGTTCATGCAAGAGGAGGCAGCAGCAGCACAGCAGAAACTGAAGGGGGCACGAGAGGCAGCGCAAGCCAGGGCTGAGATCCGTGCATCAGGCAAGACCGGCAACACGGTCGACAACCTGATTGCTGATTTCTACCGGCAGCAAGGCATGTATGACTTTGCCGTGGGTCAGAACCTGGCATTTACAGGCCTCAGCCTGCAGGAGCAGAAGCGTGGGGCGCAGGCCACGTATGCCGGACGCATGGCCGGCGAGCAGTCGTACATCAAACAACCCATCGTTGACCCGATTAAGGGCATTGCTTACCAAGGCAGTGCTGGCCCTGCTCCACTGATGGGTCCAATGCCGATTAAGCAATCTGTGACTAGAGGCGTGGTTGCACAAAGCCCGATCTACAAGTCGTATGTAAAGACCACGCCGTATTACATCGAAGCTGCTGGTGCTTTGGTTAGCGGCATTGGCAAGGTTGCAAAAGCGTCTGTTGACTACAGCACAGCTAAGGCAAGTCAGCCAACTAAACCGTCCACGCCCGGTCGCACCAAGTAAGCCATGGCACGCCCTTCTCTCGGTCCTGCATACGGCGACACCGGTCGTCCTACATCTCCTCGTCTGCTAGGCGGCACACCTCAAGCCAGTAGTGCTGGTCCTATTGGCCTTAACCAACTAGCAGCACCGGCTATTCAAGCTGCTCAGCAGCTGGTCAATACCTTCTCCCAACCAGGGCAAGGGCCAACGGTTGGCGGCCCTGCACAGATGTTTGCCCCACCGGCGCTGCAGGCTCCAACGCCTACGCCACGGGCAGAACTGCCGCGGCCTGCAACAGTACCTAACCCGGTAGTGGGCCAGACGGTCATCACTGCACCGCGGTATGCGCCCTATGTGGACAACATGGGCGCCTTGGCGCAGTCACTGGCGAACTTCAGCAAGTACTTCGATGACTTCAGCAAGAGCATGACTCTGCTGGATCAAAAGAAAGATGCTGCAGCAAAGTCCGCTGGTGCATCACTTGCTGCAGGGGCACAGCAGTACGGCGGTTTTACCAGCCTGCAGGAACTGCAAAAGACACTGGAAAAGCGTGTAGCAGAGAACGCTCCTGGTGCTGAGGACATGCTGCGTCGTTTCCAAGCAGCAGATCCACGCACTTTGCGTTACGCCACAATCAACCTGCAGGACGCAGTGTTGAAGAACAATTTGGCGACCCTTAATGAACGGGTTAGCCAGACCAAGACACTGCTAGATGGCACGCCGGTCAATGAAGTGCCGGCCAATGACCAGCGGTTCCAGCAAATGATGTCAGCCCTGGCAATGCCCCAGGGTGCAACAGGCATCTTGCCTGAGGTATGGCAGGTCAATCAGCAACAGATGTCGGCCATTTATGGCTCCATCTCTGCCAACCAAGAAAAGCGTTACGGCCAGTACAAGACGACAAAGGCACAGCAGGCCACTGAGGCACAGATTGACGCCAACGTGAACAACCTGCTAACAGGCACCACACCTGTCGAACAGGTCTCTGGCAACCTCAGCCTGCTGCTCAATGACTTCTACAACCAAAGCGGTCAGACGACTGAGGAGTACCAGAAGTACAAAGCCAACCTGCCGAAGCTGCTGGTTGCTTCCGCTTTGGCCTGGTCAAACGGCGACATGGCCAAGATCAGCAAGGCTGCGCAACTCCTGCCTGACGCCTTGGCTCGTGTAGCAGCAGGCCCTAACGGTGAATCACTACTGGATCAGATCGGTGGGGTGCGTGCTATTGACGGCATGCTGCAAAACCTGCTGAAAGACACCTCTGGTCGTCGTGAACTAACAGACAGGTTTAAGCAATACGAAGGCCAAGACCAGGCCGATGCTGATGCTCAGGCAATGCTGACCCCAGCGGTCATTGGCGACCCTGCCAGCTTGAAGGTTGCAGGTGAAACCTTGCGGCAACAAGCAGCACAGCGTTTTCCGAACAACCCAGAGAAGCAGTTGGCGTACATGAGTCGTGTCGACAAGCTCCTGTCTGGTTACGACAAGGCGTACATCCAACCAGTTCAAGACGAGAACGCAGCACGGGAATACAGCCGCTTGGCAATGGATCCCAATTCAGGAACCAAGCAGGACATTGGTCGTCTGACGCAGATGTTCCGCAACAAGGAGCTGTCGGAGTCGGACTACAGAAGCCTGATTGGCACGATTGGCAGCCGCAATAGGGAAGACAACAAGGCCAACTATCAAGTGCTGCGTGGTTTGCAAAACGACCTCAAGAGTCGTCTGGAGACGCAGTACAAGATTGCTGGCTCTGATGGTGATGCCAACTACACGGCTCAGGAAGCACGGGACCTTGCGATTGCAATGGGCACCTTTTACCGCCGTGGCGATGAAATGATCCGCAAGAACCCAGGCGTTGACTTGTCTCGCCAGCTTGGGGACATGTATGCAACTGCCGTAGAACAGTCAGTACGCAAGCCAAAGGACAAGGCATTTGCTGCTGACTCCCCTGCCCGTTTGCTGCAAGGCACACCCAGTAGCCGCGCAGGCAATCTGCAGCTGCGTCGTCAAGCTGAAAGCAAAGCTCTGTACCCACAGGAGCAGCTGCTGCAGCAACTGAACCGGGTGGATGCAGGGACAGAGCTGGATCCTGCTACCAAGCAGATCATCAAACGATCTGGCATGAAGCCATCGGAATACTTCCGCAAGCAGATGCAAAACCATGGCTTGCGGTTGGATACAACCATTGAGCGCAAGCTGGAAGAACTGGACAACAGCGACCTGGTGTCACGGGCCCCTGGCGTTAGTGGCGATGGCCTGGCAGTGATGCCTACCAGCTATGTGGACGTTGCCCAGCGGATGGGCCAACGGTGGGCTTCTGCCATTCAGCGTGGCGTGTTGGCGCCAATTAACACTGCATTGGTGCCACCTGCCGCTGCAGGCGAGATGCCATTGGCGACAGTCGGTCCCGCCAGACTTGGGTCAACCAATTTGATTGGTGTTATTCGCAGCCTGCAGGGAGCTAATCAATTCCGTGGCGTCAGCCTTATCAAGAACAAAAGGCCTGGCGATTATCAAAGCCATCCACAAGAAAACTGGTTCTTTGATTTCAACCCAGCAGTTGTTCCGTTAGCTGTTAAGCGTGCAAGACAGCTGTCTGCGCAAGACATCAATGCCCTTGCCTTTACGGCATTGACTGAGGCCGGACCAACACTGAGAGGCAAGTTGGAAGTAGCAGCAAACCTGATCAACCGGTCTGCTATTGCCGGCAACAAACCGATTGTTGACATAGCCAAAGCACCTGGTCAGTACGAAGGGGTCTTTGGATACACAAGACAGCAAGTGATTAGTGCAGCAGAGGGGAGACGAATCTTTGGACGCCGATACGATCAGCTGAGAAACCTGCTGCAACAAGGGAGCTAACCATGCCCTACGTCGTTACCGTCGACCCCAAGACCGGAGAGAAGACGGTCAGCTACCAGGAGGGTGAGCAGCGAGCAGCCAAGCCACAACAGCAGCAGCAACAGGGTTTTAACCCTTTGCAGGCCATTGGGGGTGCAATGACCAATGCCATGCAGATGTCACCCATCGGTTTGGCAGCAGGCAATGTGCAGATGGTTGGTGGCGCCCTTGGTGCAGGTCTGCAGGAGTACGGACGTACAGGTGACCTTGGCAAGGCTGGCATCAAGGCACAGCAGACCTACCAGGAAGCGTTAGAGGCACCGACACCTGCTGCAACGGTTAGCCGTGTTGCGGTCAACGCTGCTCGCAACGTGGCCCAGGAACTGAGTGATGTCACGACAGCAGACCTGCCTGCTGCCCTTGGCGTTAAAGGCGCTAGGCCTACCACTGCACAGCAACCAGACGCTCCATTCCTTGGTAGGGGCGCACCACTGCCCAAGTTGAAGAGCAGTGGCCCTGGTGAAGACCTGGCTACTGGCATCGTGCAAGCAGCCATTGAATGGTTCCCTGCAGCCAAAGCTGTTGGCCTGGTTGGCAAAGGCTTGAAGTTGGTGCCTGGTGTGGCCAGCGCCGGTGCTGCAGTTGAAGCCGGCAAAGCCGCTTATACGACCCAGAAAGCAGCAACCATTGCGGCACTGCCAGCCAAGGCGCAGAAGCCTGCAGCTGCAGTTGCTGGTGTTGGTGAGGCTATTGCCAGCAATGTGCTGAGCAAAAGTGCTGCCACCGGCGCTGTCGTTGATGTCTTTGGTTTTGATCAGCACGGCGGTCGTTTGTACGACCTAGCCGATAACCTGCATCAGAAGGTTGTTGGCACACCGTTAGAGGTGCCGTTCTTGGACTACTTGAAGTCCAAGCCAGGTGATGTCGGCATGGCCGGTCGCCTAAAGAACGGCATTGAAGGCGCAGGCTTGGGTGCTGTGGGGGAAGGCATCTACAAGGCCTTCCGTGCTGCCAAGTATGTAGAGCGTCTGCGCAATGCACCGGCTGAGCAAAAGCCAGCAGCAGCGGCAGCAGCAGCACAGGCGACTAAGGATCTGGAGGATTACGGGGCACAACAGGCCCAAGTGGTTACAGCACCGCGGGCTGTTGCGCCTGAAGTTGCCACTGTTCCGACTGTTGCGGCCCCTGGGGTCATTACCCCTGAGGTCATACCGCCTGGCGCCACAGGCCCTGGTACCGGTCGGACTCTGCTATCTCAGCAGTTCCGCGAGGGGATGAATCGCCCAGGTCAAAGCATTGGCGAATACACGCAAACCGTTGAAGGCATGGTTACCCGTCAAGGGGAATCACTGCAGCAGCGGGCCGTAGACCTGGGACAGCGGGCTCAAGACTTGGGCGCTGAGGCTGCAGCCATTCAAGGCGCTACAACCCCTGCCCCTGTTGCCAAGGTCAAGCTGACTGCGACCCAGCAAGCCGAGCTGGAAAACATGAACACAACGCTCATGCAAGAAATGGGCGTCAATTTCAATCAAGGTCTGACCAGAGAACAGCTCATAACACTGGAGCAAACCATCCGTATTGACTACGCCTCTCCTGAACAGGGCGGCATTGAAACGGTTTCTGCTGCTACTCGTCGATCAATGCTTGGCTTGGCCGACAAGTTCAAGAAGGTTGCAGACGAATTGCCTGCTGCGATTACTCCTGAGCCGAGTGTCCCAAGTGCGGGAACTCCAGAACCTGCAGGTGCTACTGCTGCTATCGCTGCTGAAGCACCTGTCGCTCCTGCTGCTGCTGCTGTTGCTGGCCCCACCCCAGAAGAAATCCGTCAGATAGACGAAAGCCTGGCCATGGGTATGGCCAACAGAACCCCTGAAGAGCGTGCAGCAATCAGGGATCAGATGCTGGTCCAGAAATACGGCACTAGCTCACCTGCTGAGCTACCCCCTGCCGAAGGCACAACAGCACCCGCTGCACCTGCCATGGCAGAAGCCGGTGGTGCAGGCACCCCTCCCCCACCCCCCGTTGAACCGCCTACTGCTGTTCAACCTTCAGTGCCAGATGACAACTGGGCACAGCAGTTGGTTGATCAAATGGCAGCTAACCGTGAAGCCTTAGAAGCTGGCGACCTACTGCCTGAAGACATCCTGCAAAACAACGTCCAGAAGATTGTCAGCCCGTCTGGTCGTACTCAGTACGTGCCAGCTCAAGCCGACATGGTGCAGGCCTACCGGGCGTTTAACGACACATTCACCAGGGCTGATGCCACTGGTATCCCTGCCATGAGCTTTGAAGCCATTGAACGGGATACACAGCGCAAGCTGGTAGAGCTGAACTTTGATGGCCCCTCTGTCCTTGACAACCTGAAGCGCCTGAGTGGTCCCCTGTCGCAGTACCAGGACAACCTGGTAGCCCTACGGGCAGCAATGCTCTACACGGATCACACCAACCTGCAGGCCGGTGTTGCTGCCAATAAGTGGCTCAATGCCCAAGCCGACGACCTGGCCAACATGAACCAGCTGACAGCAGAACTGCTGACTGCTGCAGCAGAACAGAAACGAGCCAACGTCGCTCTGGACTCCGTCACCCGACCCATTGCTCAACTGCTGGCCAGCCTGCAGAACCCACGGCCTACACCGGGCACACTGCCTTTTGGTGAAGTGGAAATGGAACCTGCCAAGAACCTGCGGCAGGAGCTGGAAGATGCCATGGATGCTGAAACCGGCATCACTGTGGCTGACAGCATCGGCACTCCAATCAGCCCTGAGCTGCGGGATTCAATCCTTACCGGCGAATACACCCCGCAGGCCATGGCAGAACTGGATGTTCTGGCCCGCGGTATGGCGCAAACAGCTGTCACCCCAGGTCAAGCCATTGGTTTCTGGGACAAGTTCAACAAGTCCGTTGGTGTTGGTGCCCGTGGTCTTGTGATGTATCGCGCAGCCCAGCTGCTGTCGTCTGGTTTGACGTTCTGGCGCAACGTCATTGGCAACGGTGTTCGCCTTGTACAACTACCTGCCACCCAGGCCCTTGGTGCTGCAGTACAGGGTGAGTTCACTCGTGCCAGCCAAAGCATGTTGATCTATGGCCAGTACGTGCAGAACCTGCAGAACAGCATCCGACTTGGCGTGGAGTCGTTCAAGGTTGGCCGCGGCCTGTTTGACCTGGATGCCAGCTCTGCTGATTTCTTAGACCGCCTGGCAGCACAGGACGCAGATACCAACCTGGCCCGTCAGATCGCGACAGAGCAAGGTGAATGGACGTTAAACACGATGCCGTGGATTGACGTGCAGGACCGTGCGCCATGGGCCCTTGCACAACGCCGGATCTGGCAACTGCTGAACCTCAGCACCCGCATGCAGGTCAGTGCTGACACGTTCTTCAAGTCCATGGTGGGACAGTCGTTTGAGTACGTGCGCAACCTGCAGCCCGGTTTGGATCATGCGGTGCAGTTGGGCATGAAGCCTGGCAGTGCAGAGGCGCAGATCTTTGCCCGTGATTACGCCAAGGCTGCAGTGGATAAGACCCTGCGTGATGTCACGGTTGATGGCCGCACCATTCTTGATGCTGTGATGGATAGCCCGCATGCACAGACAGCAATGCGGTGGGCCACATACACGGACGACATCATGGCCCAGATGCAACCGCGCACTACGACGCGGGGCATGGAGCTGGCAACAGCTCAAGGCCTTGAAGGTGAAGCAGCTACAAAGTTTGCACAGGAGTACGTCGCCAAGGGCAGTGAAGACACTCCGATGTTCACCAAAGCGTTCAGCTTGATGCCTGCTGCATGGCAGAAGCTGATTGACTTCAGCCCAGTGTTCAGCGTTGTTCAGCCGTTTAACCGGACACCAGGCGACATTGTGAAGTCAGCAGCCAGGTCGACTCCTTTGGCTCCATTGGTTGATACCTGGTGGCGTGACATCAACAGTGAAGATGCTTTTACTCGTGATCGTGCCATTGGTGATGTGGCACTGGGCAGCACTGCAATGGCCCTTGCAACGCTGGCCGTTACGCAAGGCAACGTTGAGTTCACTGGTGGTGGCCCTATTGATCCGACAGCTCGTCGTAAGTGGTTTGACGAAGGCAAGCAGCCCTACTCATTCCGTGTGCGGGCTGGAGAGGATGAGAACGGAGAGCCGATCTACAGCGACTGGGTTGGCATGCAGGTGTTTGAACCCTTTGCCACCTTGTTTGGTGCCATTGGGGACTACGTGGAGATCTCTAACAAGCTGCCTGTGGAAGCCAGGGAGAAGCTGGGTTCCACTTTGGTGTTGGACGTGATCGGTGCTGTAGGTGCAGGCCAGCTCAGTAAGACCTACTACCAGGGCTTCATGCAGCTGTATGAGGCGTTCACGGGTGTTGGGCAGGTCGACATCAGCCCCAATAAGCGCAACCCCATTGCCCGGTATGTGGAAAACATTGTTGCCTCCATGGTTCCAGGCAGCAGCGCCCTGCGGGCTGGACGTCGCATTCAGGACCCGACACTGCGGACAGTGCCGCCCAGCAATGAAGGCAACATGGTGATGAGCCTGTTCAACGAAACGCTTGGCGAACTGAAGAACATGATCCCTGGCTGGTCGGAGTCTCTGCCGCCGCGGTTGAACTGGGTCACGGCTGAACCACAGGCGCTGTCAGGCGTTTTTGCTGATCAGTTCCTGCCGCTGGATCAACCGTGGATTGCTTACCTGTTTCAGTTTGCGCCGACCTCTGCGTTCCCGATCAAGGCGGCGACCAAAGATCCGGTCATGAATGAAATGGCCAAGCTGTCGGGCAAGGGTGCATCGTTTATGGGACCACGGGAAAGCGACTTTGGGACTCAAAACCGCTTGGATCCTTACCAGTTCAACGAGTACATCAGGTCTGTGTCGCTGACCAAGGACGAGTTTGGACGGACATTGCATGACGCCTTATTGGAAGAGATCCAGTCGGAGCGGTACCAGCTGTTGCCAGAGGACTCAATCAGCCTCACTGTGATGGGTGATCGTGCTGCATCGTTGAACCGGATCGTGACGTCGTTCATGAAGCGTGGGCGGGAGGACTTCTTGTCCAAGCCCATTGCCAAACCCATCGTGGACAACCTTGAGTGGGTTGAAGGCCGTAACCGGGACGTCCAATTCCGGCTTAAATACGGTCAAGCTATTGATCCTCAGACCTTTGTGGAGAGCCTGCGCTAATGGCCTACTCATACATCACCTACACCGCAAACGGGTCGCAGACGCAGTTCTCGGTTCCCTTTGGTTACATCCGCAAGGAACACGTTTATGTGTCTGTTAACCAGGTCAGCCAAAGCTATACCTGGGTTAATGACAGCACGGTGCAACTAGCGACAGCACCAACAGCTGGCTTGAAGGTTGAGGTGCGTCGTTCTACACCAGCTGATGCGTTGCTGGTGGACTTTGTTGACGGGTCTACGCCTGTTGCTGCTGACTTTGACACCAGCTCTCTGCAACACCTGTACTTAGAGCAGGAGCTGCAAGATAACCAAGGGCAGACCATTTCTATTGACCCAACAACAGGTCTCCCAACTGCAAACAACAACCGTATCACCAATGTTGGTACACCGGTCAATGCAAATGATGCTGCGACCAAAAGTTATGTCGATGCAGCTGACGCCACTTTCCTAAAGAAGGACGGCAGCGTTACGGCGACAGGCGCTTTGCCCATGGGCGGGTTTAAGGTCACAAACCTTGGCACCCCTACTACAGGAACTGATGCCAGCACTAAGGCGTATGTAGACGCCAACATTGCTAGTGCTGCAGCCGATGCAGCATCAGCAGCAGCCAGTGCTGCATTGGCCAATGATTGGGCCACCAAAACCACTGGGGCGGTTGCTGGCGGGGAGTTCAGCGCCAAGTACCACGCACAGAACGCAGCATCGTCCGCCAGTACAGCAAGCACTGCCTCTACCAGTGCGGCAAGCAGCAGCGCAGCTGCCAGTGCATCTGCCGTATCAGCGGCAGCCAGTGCAGCAAGTGCCGCGGCATTGCTGGATAACTTTGATGACCGCTATTTAGGCCCCAAGGCAAGCGACCCAACGCTGGACAATGACGGCAACGCGTTGGTAACCGGTGCGCTGTATTTCAACAGCACCACCGGTGTTATGCGTGTTTATACGGCCAGCGGGTGGGTAGATGCCACAACAGCGATTGTTGGCGTTCTGAATATTTTTGAATACGTCGCCACCAATGGGCAAACAACGTTTACTGGCGCAGACGCCAATGGGGTAAGCCTGTCGTACACAGCAGGAGGGTTGATTGTTGTCCTTAACGGGGCTGTATTGCGCCCTGGAGATGACTACACCGCTAGCAATGGCACCAGCGTTGTTCTGGCATCAGCAGCAAGCGCAAATGACGAGTTGCAAATAATGGCCTTTGGCGACTTCAACGTTGCTAACCACTACACCAAAGCTGAATCAGATGCGCTGTTCCAGCCGTTAGATGCCAATACGGCAAAGCTAAACGTTGCTCAAAACTGGACCGCTAACCAAACGCTTGGCAACCAAGCGGATCTGCGGTTTGGCGAGGCAACTGCCAATGGCACCAACTGGGTTGGCTTCCAAGCACCTGCGTCAATTGCAGCTGATGTGCTGTGGACGTTGCCTGCCGCAGATGGGACCAACGGCCAAGTGCTTAGCACCGACGGCTCTGGGGCATTGAGTTGGGCGGCTAGCACTGCTATTAGCGACAAAATTCAAGAAGGCAACACAAGCGCCGAAGTCATTGATACTGGCAGCGATGGCCAATTTGTTGTTACAACAGAAGGTTCAGAACGCCTTCGCGTCGACAGCTCCGGCAGGTTGCTGGCTGGCACGTCTTCGACTTCTCAGGCTTGCACTATTCAAGCTCAAGGCAATAGCTCCACTGGCGCAACTGGACAAGGAATTATCAAGCTATCTCGTGGTGAGTCTTCACCTGCAAGTGGTGCTGCGTTAGGAGAAGTTTCTTTTGCGGATAGCGGACACGTAGCAGCAGCAAGCATTGCAATCTATCGAGATGGCGGAACTTGGACGTCTACAACAAGCCAGCCAACGCGATTGACGCTTTCAGTTAGCCAAAACAATTCGGCATCACAAACCGAAGCCCTTCGCATCACCAACGATCGAGTTATTTGCTACAACCAATCCACTCCTATCACCAAAGGTAGCAGCGCAACACTCACAGTTGATGAATTGAAAACTGGCATTATTCTGGCTTCTGTAAGCGGTATAACCCTCACTCTTCCTCTTGGCAGCTCAATGGAAGGCGGCTTCAGTGGTATCTACACCAACATGACTTTTGAGTGGTCCTTGATAAACACTTCAAGCGGTAGCGTTAATATTGTTGGTAACACAAACCACACAATTGTTGGCTCAAGCGGATCGCTCGCAGCTAATACGTCTGGTCGCTTTGCATCGCGGAGAACGGCGGCTAATACTTTTGTTAGTTATCTTTTGGGCTAGTAGCTCTACTTTCTACCCATAAGTCAAAGACCGGTTTGGCACTAAGAAGGTGGCTGAAATTGAAGCTGTTTTGCAAAGGTAACTTAATGAACAGCTCTATCCCATTGCTGCTGCAAGCATGCCGTGGCAGTAGAAAGCGAGAATGGCACAGCCGGAGTGGCAAAAAGTAGCGCAATCCTAATAAGCTGTTTCTAAGGCCTTCGCCTAGGAACAGTGGGTAAGTCACGGGATCTAGCCAGCAGCGTTAACGCAGGCAGCATTCCAGGCAGTCGCCTGGAGAACGATGCAATCACTGCCAGCAAGATGGCAGCCAACTCAGTGGATAGCAGTGAGTTGGCTAACGCAAGCGTGACCCCATCAAAGTTAAGTGGTGGGCAGTCTGGCTCTGCTCCTGTATTTGCAGCCCGTGCTTGGGTGCTATTTGACGGCACCAAGGACACCAACGGGACCACAAGCACTGCCAATACAAACCGGCAGATCTTGGCCAGTGGGAACGTGACCAGTGTGCTGCGAAACGGAACTGGTGATTACACCATCACGTTCACCACGGCCATGGCTGATGCCAACTATTGCGCCGTGAAGTCTGCTGGTGTTTCCAGCGGTTATGGGTACGAGATCTTTGACCAGGTCAAGACCACGACCACATTGCGTCTTGGCTCTGGCCGTGACACTGCTAGTGCTGCTTTTGATGGCCAAATGAATGTGGTGGTGTTCCGTTGATGGCCGTTAAATCCAAGACTGCTCTGGGCCGAGTGGAGTTCAAGTCCAGGGCCAAGTTCAAAAAGACGAGCATTGGCAACTCCGTCAGGAGCAAGCCCAAACCTGGCCGGAAAAAGAGCCGCGGCCAAGGGTCTTAATGCCCAAATGGCTATGGCGATCAGTGGTGGGCGTCTCAGCAGCTATTGCTGTGATGGCTACAGCTCAATGGGGGGTCTGTCGTCTGGTCATCTTTCCGAAGGTATGGCCGTGGTATGCCAGGTACATCGGGACACCGCAGGGCAAAGCGATTGACCCGACACCAGTGGCTGGATGCAGTGACGTGGATGCACGGACCATCACGGTAATGATGAGTGTATTGACCACATTGATTAGCCTGAGTCGTAGGGCTGAGTAGTTGGCGAAAAGAAAATGAAGGGACTAAGGGGCTGATGGCCCCTTTTTTATTGGCCCGGTAGGCTTTACAGGAATGAATACCGCCGTAACGGTGCTAGAGGTCGTTTCAGTCCTTGGTGTTGCCGCTGTTGGGGCGTTATGGAAGCTAGCTGTCGAGCATGGCTCCATGAAGCGCGGCATGGACGACATCTTGAATGAGGTCCGGTTGTTGAGGGAGGACTTGCAGAAGGACATCCAGCTACTGGAAGCGGATCTGCGGGACCACGAAATCAGGATCCGCAGGTTGGAAATAAAGGAATGAACCCAGTCGAACAGCCACTGGAGTTAGCCCTGAAAAAAGAGGCAAGGTTCCGTGAGCTGTTGGACATGCACTCAAAGGAAGAATGGGACTGTTTGCTAGATGCAGCAGCTTTGTTGAATGATGCGCTTTATACGCAGCAGGTGATGAACCGGTGGCTTGCCAAAGAGGCTGCGGATAATCTGAAGGAAGCCTGGGAGGCTCAACGCAACCATGACTCAATTCACTGATTACGTCGCACTGGCCTTAGCCCTTCATGCGGCGGCACTGATCTTTGTGAACATGACCCCGACGCCTAAGGACAACAAGGCTTTGGGTGACCTGTCCAAGCTGGTTGTACGGATCTACCGCGTGGTGGAGATCTTGGCTGGCATTGTCAGCCGCAAAGCAAAGCAGTGAAAAAGGCCAGCCGGGAAGACCTGAAGATCAAGAAGGTCATGCGAGAGTTCAAGGGCGGCAAGTTGCGGTCCTCCAGTGGTCAGAAAGTGACCAACCAAAAGCAGGCACTGGCTATTGCGCTGAGTGAAGCCCGCAGGGCCCGCTGAGGCCCTTACTTTTTCTTGGCGGTCTTGGCTGAATCCTTAAACGCCTTGGCGGTTGGTGCGCCCTTCTCGCCGGGCTTACGCATGCGTTCGCCAGAGCCGGCTTCAATGCGTTCCCGCTTGCGGTGAATGTTGATGTAGAGGCCTTGTCTGGGGTCAGCCATTAGTCAAACTCCTGTCGATGCAGTTGAAACGCCACAGCGCCGTCTTTGTGAACAGCGTAAAGCGTGCCACCACCGTTGGCGTTATAGGCCTTGAGCAAGTAGCCGTAGAGGTCTTTGTGGGTGTCGGCGTACTTAGCCATCAGGTCAATCAGTACAGCCAGCTGAGAACGTGGAAGCAGGCGTTTCATCGGCCATCCGATCAATAGCTTTTTTTGCCACCGCCTTTGCCGCCTTTGCCGCCTTTTTTCATGAGCCTGAAGAATCAGTAATCCCAGCGTACCCGTGGCTTGCCAGCACGTATGCCCAGATGGACAAACCCGCGGTCTGCGCCGTAACCAACTGAGTAAGGCCAGTACTGATCACAGAAATCTTGAACCCGATGGATGCTGGCACCGTCGACGTAGAAGTCCACAGCGCCAGTGTCACGACGGTCGTAGAGGTGTTCGCTGTTGGTGGCACCTCCGCAAGCCCGGTTGATAGCAGGGGGCCTGTAGCCGCTTGTGATGATCACAGGCTTGCTGCCAAAGGCAGAGCGCACACGCTCTAAGAACTGCGCCAACACCACTGCTGTGTCGCATTGGTATTGATACTGAAAGCGACGGTCCTCGCTGTTCAGTGCAAACTCGCCGTAGGTGATGTGCGGCGTGATCTTGATGGAGAACGACGACGCAGGGGTAAATACAACAGCTTGTGTTGGCTGTAAATCCTTGGGTTTTGGCGCTGCACGGTATAGCTCAGCAAACTCACTGACCTGATCTGGCGTCAGCTTTTGCTGCAGGGCGTTCCAAGCCGCCATTTGGTGTGGCAAGGCTTTGTATGCCTTGGCAGCGTCAGTCAGCCGGATTGTGCCCATGGATTGCGAGGGGGTCTTTGGGGAAGATCTGGCAGTTGGAGACCTTAAAGGGCAGCCGCTCCCATACATCACAGCTCATGGCGATCTCCCATGCCATGTCTTCCGTTTCAGCCATGACAATGGTCTGGAACGAACCCTTTTCCTTGTTGCCGTCGTAGCCAACAAAGACACCAGGCAGACGAATCACCCAGGCCCTAGGCCGTGGAGCGAGATCTGGACGGGATCCAACTGCCATTTGCTGGTGCCTTAGGAAGGTCCGCAAGAGAAATGCCAAGAAATTGAGCATCGAGTGCGCCGTGCAAATTCCCCATGAACGCTTCCAGTTCTAGATCCCACAACTCCGACTGTCGCTCCCTGATGGCTCTGTCTTCATCAATGGCCAGGGACTCGTTCCAGTACTCAACAGCACCGGCCAGGGCGTCTAAGCGGTCGTCGTGCTGCAGGCAGTTCTTGTCGACGGTGATGTGGGTGAGTTGGTGGAACAACTGGTAGGCCAGTTGCTTCTCAATTGATTCCTGCTCTCGTCCCTTGGTGTCGTTTTCAATGACGGAACGGTTAATGACCAGCCGGTGTTGGTTCATGACCGGCTCTAGGGCGTTAATGATCCGTCGTTCCTTCTGCATGTTGGAGCGACGGGGCTCAATGGTGCAGGGGTGGTGGACCTGCAGATAGGGCTTCAACAGGTTTTCCAGCATGCCTTGGCCAAACTGGTCTTCCAGGAGGATCAGGTTGACCTTGTTGCGTTTGGCAGCCTTGGCCATGGACTCCAAAACGGTGTCGGAGTAGCCATCACGGAAGGCACCGACCTCCAAGACGTAGAGGTTGCCGTTGAGTTGGGCGACGATGGCGTAGGCGGTCTCGTCAGAACCCCGTCCAGAGGGGTCAATGAACATGACTACGCCTTGAAACTCAAGCCAGTTGCCGTGGATGTAGGCCGGACGGTGGTAGAAGTCACCGCTGAAACCCACCGCGGGCAGGTCGGTAATGCGGTATTCGGCACCAGACGACCAGACGACTTTCTCTGGCCCGTGATCCGATACCTCTAAGACAATCAGGTCCGACAAACGGAGCGGGAAACGCTCCAAGTCGGACAAGCTGGTGTCCAGCTGGAACTGCAACGCAAACGCAGAGCGGCCATACGACGCTTCACGCTCCAGCAGGTCCAGTTCAGAAAAGCGACCAGGGTCTGTTGGCTTACCAACCAGGTCATTGGCGTCCCCTGCAATGACCGGAGCCAAGGCTTCACCGTATTTCTCAGGTTTTTCCGGGTACCTGGCAGGCCAAATGCGGGCTTCATAGCCCCGTAGACGGAGCTTGTTGTAGATGGATTCTTCAGTTTGTGGGGTGCCAAGGAACATGACTTCCCCGCCAGGCTTGAGGATGGCGTTGAACTCACCGACGCAGTTCAACAGCTTCTCCCTCATGCCAACTGTCCAGCTGGTATTGGGTACTTCAACGTCATCCGGCAGGATCAGGTCGGCACGGGAACCCGTGAGCTGACCAAAGACACCCACTGACTTGACCGATGGGCTCTGATCTGGAATAGCAGGCCTGACATCAAAGCGGTTTGCTGCAGATCGCTGTTCATCACGGTCTGGCTCCAGACATTGGAGCAATGGCATCTCACGGATTAAGCGCAAACAGAACTGAGCAAAGTCATCAGCCCGTGTCTTGGAGGCTGATACGACCATGATCTTTTTCTGTGGGTCATTGCGCAGTAACCACAACACATAGGCCGCGGCCATCCATGACTTACCGACACCACGGAAGGCTTCCACGATCCGCCGCTTGGGACCGTGTTGCATGAAATGAGCAATATCCAGCTGGATTGGCGTTGGATCCGGCAGACCTAAATGACGCCAGACAACAACAAGAAAATACCGGAAGTCATCATTAAACGGCTCAGGAAGCGGTTGAAAGCCAACAGTAGGCTTAGCCATTAAGCCTTACTGATTTTGACGGCAACAGTACCGCCATTGATTGCTGTGATGTTGACCCGTACATAGGCCGCGGCGTCTGCTACGTGTTTATGGATCACAACACCATTAGTCAGGTCTGCTTTTTTAGAGGTTTCATCGGCATACCAGTTGATGTTGTCAAGGGAGTCCTGAAACTCGAGGTTGACCTTATTGGCACCAGTAAGACCTGTGATAACAGCTTGAAACGCAACGCAGTTGCCATCAGAAATGACAGAAGGCGTTGCCCCAATAGCAGTAAACGACCCAAGGTCAGTAACAACAGGGAAAACCATCAGCCTGCTCTGCGATTACGTGGATGCATCGTCACCACATTCTGTATGTCTGGCAACGAAGCGACCAGATCACCAAATGGTGTGCCTTGTACTGGCTGAGCACTGATGGCGTTGTCCTTCAAAAACTGCCGAAGGATTCCTAGTTCTGCTGTAGTGATCGACCCATCATCCAACTTGGCTTTGAGGTGATACGCCAGGTCGGCATGAAGAGACGACAACAGCTCAGTGGTGTCGTTGTTCTTTCGGGCCATGAATGGGCCCCCCTTGGTGGTGGTGGTATGCCCCTTGAGCTTAACGACACACCCCAGTGTTCACTGCTACTGGGGATCTGGGGAAAGAAGGGGGAGTCAGTCACCCACCACAGGCCCTGACTCCCAGCCCCTGCAGAGGTGGGCTACAGGGAACAGTAGCAGCTAGACGACACCCGTCAGGTCTTGCCGCAGTTTCTCCAGCGGTTTTGCCCGTTGCTTGGCCATTTCAGCATCCATCTGCTCACGGAAACACAGCTCCGCCTCCCACTGCTGCCACTCATCAGGGGACGACTCAGGTTCTATGGCTTTGTTGTGGTGACTAGACCCCATTGATAGCCGACTCAAACAGCTTCCACAGGTAAGCCCGTTTGCTCCTGCCACCACAGGACACCAGCTTTGGGTTCGGCAGGATGCACGACTGGCCGCTGACGCTATCCCGCCACTTCACCAGCAGCATCTCCTTCTGCAACCGGCTGATGCTGTTCACCGTCTGCGTGTAGTTCATCTCAAGCTGGTCAGCCAGGTGCCGCACCGTGACCTCTGCATACCCCTTCCTGGGCTCCACAAACGACACCACAGCCCAAAACACCTTCATGTCAGACCCACTAAGAGCCCTGCTCCTCAGTCGCTCTACGACTCGTCCAGCGTCCTCCAGATGAACCATTGCAAATCTCTCGGAAGGCCATTTAGGGTGCATAGGTCAGCTCCTGACTGACACGCCCCTGCTCTGACTGCTGACCGGGTTTTGAGCCAACCCAGTCGGCAGAAGGGGTTTTACTTGCAGAAACTAAACCCCCCTGTTCAAAGCGTCAACGCAACCCACCACACCCACTGGCCTCACGACGCCTCTCTCTATTGATCTCTTCTTAAGACCCTTCTAGTGGAAATCCACAAGCCATCCCATGGCCCATCCATGGCTTGGTCTCCCTTTATCCCCCTCCCTCCCTTACCCCTGACCCACTAAGACCAACCAAAGACCAACTCCAGTTTTTGGTGGAAAAATCTGTGGGGCTTACGCACTATGGCTGACCGGTCGTCACCCCCCATGGGGGGTCTTGCGCCCGTGTGACATAGGCGGCCAGGGGGGGCAGATAGGCAACACCAGCCGCAACAGCAGGCCCAAAAGCCTTGCGGGACAATGGGTTACAAGGGACAGCAGATCCCACGGGGACCAGCAGGAGGCCAACCGTCGCCAGCCCTGCACAGTGGGCGAGCCTGGGGTTCTCCTGCTGTCTCTGTTGTTGGCCGCCCCTTGCCTCAGCGGTCTTGGGCCTGAAACGGTGCGCCATCGTTGGTAGTGGTTAGGATGGGGTCAGCCTTGGGGGACCAGGGCTCACCCACCACAAGCACATCGACAAATGAAGACGCATACGGTGACCGAGGTCGTCCAAGATTTGGCCGACTGGTCGGAGAACTGCGAACGGCCTACGCCGTTTGGTTTGTTCTTGGATTTAGTGGGTTGGAGTGAGGAGATTTTTGGTTGCAACCTTTGTGATGGCCAGCTGCCAAGCCTTGGTTATGTCGAGGCAGGGAAGCTGGCTGCAGCCTTGGGAGCATGGTCGGATAGGCCACGCGACGTAGAGGCAGCCATTGAGGCAGTTATGGGCAGGGAGGTTCAGTGATGGACCGCCAGACCTTGCCCGTAGCGGTTCTGGTGACCCTGGGGAGCGCAGTTTTGTGGCTGCTGGCCCTGGGGGAACTAGCCCGCCAGCCGGTGACCCATACCGGCACTCAACCCATCCACCACACAAGCCAATAAACGGACTCAAGACCTACTGGGGGAAATGGTTTCAAGGTCGGGCGGCAATCAGCCGCCTACCTGAAGCCTGTATTGAGGACTGCTCAGCCCAGGGCCCTGTCGATGAGGCAGTGGCCTACTGGGTAAGCAGACTCAACCTAGAAGCCCCGGCATGGCTCCTTAGGGAGCATCTGGAGGGGTACGGCGCATGGGATGCCGCCGACCTTTGCGACCACAAGGCCAACCTTGAGCGTTTGCTCTGGACATGGGCTTGTGACTGCAAGGAGAACGGCGACCCTGATTACCTTCCCTACTTGGGAAGCTGACCCACCACGGGCCCCAGCAATGGGGCCCACCACCACACCCGCCACAGACCAATGCCAAAGCTCACCACACTGCTCACACCCGAGGTCGTTAAGCCTTGGACCACGGACCACAAACCAAGCCCGCAACTGATGGCTGACATCAGGGCAGGCATCAGCAATCTGGACCGCTTAGGAGCCACCAGGGTGGCTGACTGGTGGTCGTATGAACTGCACCACGTCAGCGGCTACCCAAACCTCAAGCGGTGGACCGTTGGGGCCCTTGCCCTGATTGAGCGAGACGTGATGCAGGCTGAACTTGAAGCCAGCTGCTGACCACCAGGGGCCCGCAATGGGCCCCCTTTTTTTTACCCAAACGGCAGCAGCAGCGGACCGGTGGTCGTTGCTTGTGTTGCCCGTGGTCTCAGATGTGAATCACGGGCAGTAACGAAGCCATGGGTTTGTGTTGCCCATGCTGCAGACAGCACCATTATGGGTGGGCTCCAATAAGGGGCGCACACCCACCACACCGATGGACAAACCGCATGTGTTGCTCCTCAAAGCAGCAGCACGACTCCACGCTGATGGCCATGCAGCCTTGGCACAGGACATTCACCACCTAGCCAGGCGGTGGACACCACATGAATACCAAGAACAAGTGACGGACACGTCGTCACCTACCTTCATCACCCTTCAACAGCAACACCCAATACACGACCTATGACTAACCCTTCTGAACTGGAACTGATGGAGCTGTACCGGGACTGGTGGAAAGCCAGCTACGGAGCAGCACCCAACAACCAAGCAACGGTGGTTGCCGCGGCCTTTGCTCGCCATGTGTTGGCCACCTATAGCCAACCTGCTGAGAGCAGCAGCAACCAACAGGGCTGCGTGTACCACCCGACCATGACCGGGGAACAGAGAGATGACTGATGCATGGGAAGAGTTCAAGAAGATCTATGGCGACAGCAATGAGACCAGCAGTGTCATGGCTGCTTGTGTCATGGACCTAGAAGCCAGGATCAAATGGCTGGAACAGCTGCTGCTGCTGCACAAAGAGGCCAGAGATGAATGACACCCAAGCCATGGCCCTTGTACGCCATGAGTTGTTGAACACCATGTACAACCGCTTCCCATTGGGGTACTCCAGACCCCAACTCCTCTCGGAACTACGTCCCGCATTGGGAGATCGGGACAAGGCATGGCTTACTGATGCCATCAATGAACAGATCACAGTGCTAATGCAGGCTGGTCTGGTACGTCCTGCTCAAGGCGGTTACACCCTTACCGACAAGGGACGTCGTGATAGGCAGCAAGCCCAGTGGTTGTTCAACAAACAGCTGAGCAAAGACAAGGAGGTTGCATGACCATCAGATCCAGACTGTCGTTGTTCGATGAACGGGCTGAGTCCATCACCCATGACAGGGCTGCTGATTACGGTGACCCAAAGGTCAGCTTTGATCGCATTGCCTTGATGTGGTCAGCCATCACAGGTGCAGACATCAGTGCCCAACAGGTGGCACACATGATGATCTGCCTCAAGCTCAGCCGACTGCAGCACACACCCAATCACATCGACACCTTGGTGGATGTGGTCGGTTATGCCAGGTGTGCTGTCATGTGTGGCCCTGAGTAC
>Ga0129336_10000236_pt1 | contig 30519 bp, 31 predicted proteins | sample CPB6_02_DNA_FD_96878 | JGI IMG/M metagenome (GOLD analysis project Ga0129336, IMG submission 96878) | Freshwater to marine salinity gradient microbial communities from Chesapeake Bay, USA - CPBay_Sum_0.6_0.2_DNA | ecosystem: Environmental > Aquatic > Marine > Coastal | place: USA: Chesapeake...
CCTGACGAGGTCATCCGACAGCCAGGACCCTGGACGCATCGGGAGATCTCAGCCAACGGCGCTCGCTTCCACATCGTCGACGCAGGTCACGGCCCGCTCGTTGTCCTCCTTCACGGATTCCCGACCCTGTGGTGGTCCTGGCGTCGCCAGGTGAAGTCCTATGTAGACGCCGGATATCGCGTGGTCGCCATGGACCTCCGCGGCTACGGCGGCTCCGATCACACCCCGCACGGATATGACCCCACCACCTTGTCCCACGACGTCGCCGGGGTGATCCGGAGCCTGGGTGAGCGCTCGGCGGTCGTCATCGGCCATGGCTGGGGCGGTCTCATCGCGTGGAGCATGGCTGTGCTCGACCCCGATGTGGTCGAGGCGATCGTCCCCGTATCCATGCCCCACCCCCGTCGCTTTCGCGCGGCCATCCTCCGCGACGCCATCCAACGCCGCCAGGCCCTCTACGCCGTCGGATTCCAATGGCCCTTCCTGCCCGAGCGCTCACTCCAGGCGGACGATTGCGCCCGCGTGGCCGACATCCTGCACAGTTGGTCGGCCACACCTGACTGGCCGGGCGACGACGAGGCGCTGGCCTACCGTTCCGCCTTCTCCCTGTGGCCGACCGCGCACTGCGCTGTGGAGTACCACCGCTGGGCACTGCGCTCACTCGTCCGGACCGACGGTGTCCGCTACCGCCGGCGCATGGAAACCCCCATCGACGTACCTGTGCTGCACATTCATGGTGCGCACGATCCGTCCGTCCTTCTCAGCAGCGCTGAGGGCTCCAACGAATGGGTGACCGGGCCGTACGAGATGGCAGTCATTCCCAACGTGGGGCACTTCCCTCACGAAGAGGACCCTGCGGCGTTCGACACGCTCGTCCTCGCCTGGCTGGCCGGCCTACCACGTGGATGAGCGCCCGCGCGACCGCCTGGGCCGCCCCCTGTCCCGGGACGCGACGGGTTTCCCCGGAGTGGAACAGCGGCCCTTCATCAGCGCCCCGGACGCCGTGGTCGAGGCCAGCGACTATCTCGCCCGAGGCCTGCCGTTCCACGCCCACGAGGTGATGGAGATGCGCTGGCGCTGCTGTCCCGAGGAGGAGCGCCCGCTTTGGAGAGGGCTCGCGCAGGCCGCGGCTGGCCACACCCATGCCGCCAGAGGCAATGCCGTCGGAGCCGAGCGCCTCATCATGCGCGGTGCTGCCTCGATCGCGGACTGGACCGGCCCCCTCGATGACGCAACTCGTCAGCTCGTGGCCACCCTGACTACACCCCACACCGCGAGTGGGCAGTAGTCAGCGGCATCGGCCCGTGTCCACGGCATCGAACGCCGCGATGCCTTCCTCGGCAATCGGTGCCGCCTGTCGCGCCGTGAGCGCGTAACCCGTCTCCTCCTCACCGAGCCCAGCGGCGAAGACGACGCCGTACACGCGCCCATTGGGTGCGAGCAGCGGGCCGCCGGAATTGCCGGGGACGACCACCCCCCTGAACGAGTAGACCTCGCGCACCACTCCCGAGCGCCCGTAGATGTCCTCGCCGCGGGCGTCGATCCTGGCCCTGATGCGAGCAGCGCCGGCTTCGAGATCCCCTCCGCCCGGGAAGCCGGCGACGACGGCGCCGTCCCCGGTCGTCGCTTCTCGCGACGCGAAGTCAAGGGCCGGTGCCGGGAGGCCATCGACACGGAGCACGGCCAGATCGAGACGCGTATCCATCGCGACGACGACGGCGTCATAGACCGCCGGATCCCCCGGAAGCCGCACCGTGGGCCGCTCGGCTCCGGCCACGACATGGGCGTTCGTGAGCACTCGGCCACTGGCGTAGGCGAACCCCGAGCCCGTGACCACGGATTCGCAGGCCACCGAAGTCACCTTGACCAGAGAGGGCCAGGCGGCGCGCACCGCCGGATCGCGCAGCAGTCGAGCATTGGGCGCAGGCACCTGAGGGCCGGCGTACTGGCCTAAGCCCGAGAACACACGCGGCAGACCGGAGGCATCGACCGCACTGCGTAGTCCGGAGAACAGATCGCGTGCGCGATCGGGCACGGCGGAATCGAGCGTGCGTAAGACAAGCGAGGCACGGATCTCGCGTGCGACCGTGAGACTCGGCACGAGACCCACGGCGGTCGCCACGATCCACAGGACGATCGCGAGGGCGGCAATGTTGAGGGCTGCCCCGGCAGCACTGTCGACGACCTGGACCCCGCGCCAAGTGATGGCTGAGCGCAAGCGCCGGCCCAGGATGGAGGCAGCGGTCTGCCCGGCGAGTGCGGCAGCCAGGATCGCGGTCGCGAGCAGGATCGCGCCAAGGAAGTCAGGGAGAGCGAGCCCGTCGAGGACCCGAGGCAGCAGCAGCGCCGCGGCCAACGCACCAGCGAGGAAGCCGCCGAAGGACAGCAACCCCGCGACGAATCCCTGGCGCCAGCCGGTCCACGCAAACACCGCGACCGAGGCGATCACGATGGCATCGACGATATTCACGTCGCGACCTCGTCATCCTCGAGATCGACGATGCGATCGACATCCCACGGAAGGCTCCATCCGGCGAGGTCAAGCAAGCCCGAGATGAGTCCGGCGGTGAAGCCCCACACCCGCAGGCCAGCGACATCGAACCCCAGTCCGATGTAGCCCGACGGATGACGCACGCGCATACGCCGCGCCGGATTGGCCAGATCCTCGATCGGCACGCGGTGCACGCTCGCTACTTCCGAGGGGTCAGCGGCACGCACAGGCGAAGGCGCGCGCCACCAGGCCAGGACGGGCGTGACGATGAAGTCGCTCACGGGCACCCAGAGATCGGGCAGCAACGCAAAGGGGGCGACGCCGGAGACGTCCAGATCGGTCTCCTCGCGGGCCTCCCTCAGTGCGGCCGCAATCGGCCCATCGTCTGTCGCCTCGAGAGCGCCGCCGGGGAAGGCCGGCTGGCCGGCGTGCGAACGCATGCTGTGGGCTCGCTCGATGACAAGCAGATCAGGCCCTCGATCGCCTTCTCCGAGGAGCATGAGCACGGCGGAGGAGCGTCCGCCTGTCGGTGGCGGAAGGAAGCGGGTGAGATCCGAGCCGCGCACGCCGCCGGCCGCCGCGCATACCGGTCGGAGCCATTCGGGCAGGTCGACCCCCGGGAGCACAAGGCCGACGGAGGGATCGCGCGTCACGTGTCCCCCGATTCGTCCAGCGTGGATGACGCACACCCAGCAGGCGTCACCGTCGATGACGGACACAGCGATGCCAGTGGGCACTCGTCGCACATGGGCTTGCGCGCGTGGCAGATGCGTCGTCCATGCAGGATCATGCAATGCGACAGGTCGGTCCACTCCGGAGCGGGGAACAGCTCCATGAGATCTGCTTCCACCTTGTCTGGTGCCGTCTGCTGGGTCCATCCGAACCGGCGCGCCAAACGCCCCACGTGAGTGTCGACCGCGATACCCGGCACGCCGTAGGCATTGCCCAGAACGACGTTGGCAGTCTTGCGACCCACGCCGGGCAGAGCAACAAGTTCGTCCATCGTTCGGGGGACGTGTCCGCCGTGCTCATCGCAGATCACCTGGGCGAGACCGATGATGCTCTGCGCCTTGGACCGGTACAGGCCAGCCGGCTTGATCAACTCCTCGAGCTCGGCACGGTCGGCCGCGGCAAGGGCGGCGGCATCCGGGTAACGGGCGAAGAGCGCCGGGGTCACGGAGTTGACGCGCTGGTCGGTGCTCTGGGCCGACAGGACCGTCGCCACCAGGAGCTCCAAGGGCGTCGAGAAGTCGAGTTCGGTGTCGGCATCCGGGTAGGTCTCGGCCAGGATCCGGCCTATGCGGCGGGCGGTGCTGGCGGCGTCTGGCACCCGGCCAGGGTACGTCGCGGACCTGACCGACGACTGAACTCGTCGCCGCGCCGCCTCCCGGGGACCGGTGCCGGGCCGGTCATGCGTCAGACTGTGCCTAGGAGGTCTGGTGGACGACGCACTGATGCAGGCACCGTTGTTCTCAGCGCTGGACGCTGAGGCCGCGGCGGCACTGCGCGCATCGATGACCGAGAAGCGGGTCCCCCGCAGCGGCATCATTTTTTCCGAGGGTGAGCCCGGTGACCGGATGTATGTCATCCTCGACGGCAAGGTGAAACTAGGACAGAAATCGCCAGATGGTCGCGAGTCACTTCTTGCCGTGCTAGGCCCGGGTGAGGTCTTCGGCGAGCTCTCCCTCTTCGATCCGGGGCCGCGCACGGCAACGGCTACAGCGGTGACCGACACGGTTGTCGTCGGGCTCGGGCACGGCGACCTACGACCGTGGCTGACCGGGAGACCCGAGGTCGCCGAGTCACTGCTCCAGGCACTTGCACAGCGGCTGCGGCGCACCAACGAGGCGCTTGCCGACCTGGTGTTCTCCGACGTCCCTGGTCGCGTGGCGAAGCAGCTTCTGGATCTGGCCGACAAGTTCGGGCAGCCCGGTGCGGACGGCGTCCTGGTCCACCACGACCTGACGCAAGAGGAGTTGGCCCAACTCGTGGGGGCGTCTCGCGAGACCGTCAACAAGGCGCTTGCAGACTTCACTCAGCGCGGGTGGATCGAGGTGGATCAGCGGCAGGTGCTGCTCATCGACATGGAGCGGCTCGCTCGCAGAGCGCGTTAATCGACATGGAGCGGCTCGCTCGCAGAGCGCGTTAATCGGAATGGAGCGGCTCGCTCGGCGGCGCGCTGAGCGTTCCACATCTTCGCTCGTGTCCTACGCGGACGACAGCCCATCGACACGCTGGAGATAGGCGAGTTGCGCCCGCGTGCTGAGCAGGGCAGCCCAGCGCACGGAGTCTGGAATGTCGTCGTACACCGCATCGACTATCTCGTCGGGGGTGCGCGCTCCGGTCGACATGGCCTCACGCACCTGGTCCAGTCGCGCCTCGCGATGGTGAAGGTAGGCATCGAGGACGTCCACCGGATCCTGAAGCGCGGGACCGTGCCCTGGCAGGATCGTCCGAGATCCGCTGCGCTCAGCGTGTTCCCGGAGAATACGCAGGGACGCCAGGTAGTCACCGAGGTCGCCATCGGGCCAGGCAACGACCGTGGTGCCGCGGCCGAGCACGGTGTCGCCAGTGAGGATCGCCGCATCGCGGGGTAGGTAGAAACTCACGCAGTCGGCCGTGTGCCCCGGGGTGACGATCACATGAACTTCGGCGTCGGGAACCGCGACGATGTCACCCGCGCCGAGACCCTCTTCGCCCAGACGCTGAGCTGGATCCAGTGCGCGCACCGGTGCACCAGTCAGGTCGTGGAGCCGACGAGCACCTTCCGCATGGTCGGGATGCCCATGGGTGAGCAGGATCTGCGTGATGCGACCGGCTTCGACGAGTCGTGCGAGGTGGCCTTCATCATCGGGTCCGGGATCGATGGCGATGACATCTGCGCCGGGTGTGCCAATGATCCAGGAGTTGGTCCCGTCGAGGGTCATGGGACTCGGGTTCGGCGCGAGGATGCACACCACCGAATCCGATATTGATCTGCTCGACCACGGCTCGTCGGAGCCGATGATCGGCAGGCCGCTCATGCGCCGGCCACCTCAGAGCCGGCAGGCTCACTTGGCAGCCTCACGACGACCGAGCCGTCGCGCACATCGACGACCTCCCACGCCAGTGCGCCCGCGTCATCGAGTCGGGGTCTGGGCATCAGCGGGCGAATCTCGCGCGCCGAGGCACTGGCGAGCACCGCCGAGACGTCGGACAGGGGGGCTAGGTCGGCCAGGGTCGCCACCGTGGGAGGCAGCATGGGCAGGGCTCCACGCGCATACTCCTGCAGCGCATCTGCGGGAGCCATCCAGCTCACGTGATCGGCCTCGCCGCTCACATCTGCCACTGACTGCCCGACAGGCACAGCAGCGACGAAGAATCTCACGTCGTATCGCTTGCTCTCGATCTCCGGGGTGATCCAGTGGGTCCACAGCGGCAACAGGTCGGCGTCAAGCCGCAACTCACGTCGCTCAAGGACATCAGCGAACGCCGCGCTCGAACCAGCGACACGGGCGCGATCGGCCTCCCACTCGGCGTCCTCCGTGGGAGTGCGGCCGGAGGAGTCAACCGCCAACAGGACACCCGTCTCCTCGAACACCTCGCGGACAGCACCGACGACCAGGCCACGCGCCTGCGATTCCGTCGCTGTCATGCGTTCGCCGTCGGGCACCGTGCCGGCCCATGACACCTCGATCTGGCTATCCGACTCATCGATGCGACCGCCTGGGAAGACATACATCCCGGCCGCGAAGGCCATGGTGGCGGCGCGACGCATGAGATAGGTCTCGAGCACCTCACCGTCGCGCAGCAGGACAACCGTCGACGCGTCGCGCACGGGCGGCGGCTGCCACTCGCCCGACAGCAGAGCCCTTGCCCTCCTGCTCACTTCCGGAGGCATGCGCGGAACGTTCAGTCGGCGACCTCCAGCACCATCTCCACCTCAACCGGGGCATTGATGGGAAGGGCGGCAACGCCCACTGCCGAACGCGCATGGCGCCCTGCATCGCCGAAAACCTCGAGGAGGAGCTCGCTCGCTCCGTTGATCACGGCGGGCTGTCCGGTGAAGGAGGGCGCGCTGGCCACGAAGCCCACAACCTTGACGACACGGGTAACACGGTCGAGGCTGCCGATGACCGACTGGGCGGCCGCAAGGGCATTGATGGCCGACTGGCGCGCGCAGTCCTTGGCGGTGTCTGGATCGACATCCGTGCCGACAAGGCCCTCGGCGATCATGGCGCCATCTCGCATGGGGAGCTGGCCGGACGTGTAGACGTAGCGCCCGGTCACGACCGCGGGGACGTACGCCGCAACGGGCGGGACGACCTCGGGGATCTCGATGCCAAGTTCGGCAAGTCGCAAGGTAGCGGACATCACTGCTCCTTCGGGCGCTTGAGGTAGGCGACGACATTCTCCGACTGGGGACCGGGCACGACCTGCACCAGTTCCCATCCATCCTCTCCCCAGGTGTCCAGGATCTGCTTCGTCGCATGGATGAGGAGGGGCACCGTCGCGTATTCCCACTGAGTCATGGGGCGACCCTAGTACCGCTCAGCCTGGCGGACACGTGGGCCTTGGCCGAGCACTAGGCTCGGTGAGTGCCCTCAAGTGACTGGCCCGACGTGATGCTGCATGTCGTGTCCGGCAAGGGCGGCACCGGCAAGACGACGGTCGCGGCTGCCCTGGCCCTGGCGCTCGCCCGCGACGGTCGCGATGTGATGCTCATGGAAGTCGAGGGACGCCAGGGCCTCGCGCAGCTCTTCGACACCCCGCCGCTGCCGTACGAGGAACGGCGCCTGGCCTCTGCTCCAGGAGGCGGCGAACTGTGGGGGCTCGCCGTGGACCCGGAAGAAGCACTCCTGGAATACCTCGAACTGTTCTACAACCTACGCAGGGCCGGAGGTGTCCTGCGACGGATGGGCGCGGTCGAATTCGTGACCACGATCGCACCGGGATTGCGTGACGTGCTCCTCACGGGCAAAGCGGTCGAACTCGTGCGAAGACGCGACAAGAAGCACGCACGGCCCTACGACACGATCGTGCTCGATGCCCCGCCCACCGGACGCATCACACGTTTCCTCAACGTCAACACGGAGATAGCCGGAGTCGCCAAGGTGGGACCCATCCGCAATCAGGCCGACGGGGTCATGGCCATCCTGCGCTCCGACAAGACAGCGGTGCACCTCACCACCCTTCTCGAGGAGATGCCGGTCCAGGAGACCGCCGACGGCGTTGCCGAACTCGAGGACGCGGCGCTGCCGGTCGGGGGCATCGTCGTGAACATGACGCGCCCGCCCCTGCTCGAGTCTCCGGGAGAGCTGACATCGATCACGGGGGCAGAACTCGAGCGCTCCCTGGACCAGGTCGGCATCGCACCCACCCCCGGAATCGTCTCGGCCCTGCTCGCCGAGAGCGGCGATCACGTCGCGCGCATCGCCCTCGAGAAGACCGAGCGTGCCCGCATCGCCGAACTCGGTCGCCCCGTCTACGACCTGCCGTTCCTGGCCGGGGGGATCGATCTCGCTGCCCTCTACGAGTTGGCGGACATGCTCCACGAGCAGGGGATGGCCTGATGGGGAGACTGCCGCTCGACACCGATGCGCTGCTGCGCGACCCCGCGACGCGAATCATCGTGTGCTGTGGATCCGGAGGGGTGGGCAAGACCACGACCGCGGCTGCCCTAGGGCTGCGTGCCGCAGACATGGGACGCCGCGTGTGCGTGCTCACCATCGACCCCGCACGACGACTCGCCCAGGCCATGGGACTGAACGAACTCGACAACACCCCACGTCCGGTTGTCGGCGTACAAGGCGACGGCGCGCTCAGCGCGATGATGCTCGACATGAAGCGCACATTCGACGAGGTCGTCGAATCCCACTCTGATCCCGAGCGGGCGCAGGCGATCCTGGACAACCCCTTCTACCAAGCACTGTCGTCGTCCTTCGCGGGTACGCAGGAGTACATGGCCATGGAAAAGCTCGGGCAACTCCGCGCCGAGGCCGACAGGAGCGAGACGTGGGATCTCATCGTCGTCGACACCCCGCCTTCACGATCGGCACTGGACTTCCTGGACGCGCCTGATCGCCTGGGCACCTTCCTCGATGGGCGCTTCATCAAGATCCTCACCGCGCCCGCACGCGGTGCGGGGCGCGGGCTCGGCAAACTGCTCGGTGCTGGCCTGGGCCTTTTCTCCGGAGTCCTCACGAAGATTCTCGGCGCACAGCTCCTGGGCGACCTGGCGGCGTTCGTCGGTGCCGTCGACACCATGTTCGGTGGGTTCCGCGAGCGAGCCGAGGCTACGTATGCGCTCCTACAGGATCCGGGGACATCGTTCGTCGTCGTCGCGGCCCCGGAGCGAGATGCCCTGCGCGAGGCATCATTCTTCGTCGACCGCCTCGAGACCGACGGCATGCCGCTCGCCGGACTCGTCCTCAACCGCGTCCAGGAGGTGCGCGCACCTGAACTCACCGCCGAGGAGGCATCCACGGCCGCTCATCGACTCAGCGGGCAGGATCCGCGCGTGGCCGCGCTGCTTCAACTTCATGCGGATCGACTCCGCAACGCCGAACGTCAGGGGCGTCTGGCTCGCAGGTTCACGGCCGCACATCCGGAGGTGCCCGTCACCGAGATCTACGCCCTCGCCGAGGACGTTCACGATCTCGCGGGTCTGCGACGGGTCGGCGACCTGCTGGCATCGCCTTGATGGTTCCTTGAGATGGCCCGCTGATCGCGTGAGGCCGCGGCCTATGAGGCGCGGAACGCGTCGACCGAGATGGTCCGCTCGTACTCGTCACGCGCGGTCTGGAGCAGCTGGCGCCAGGACGTCACCTGTGGACGCCGGCGAAGCAGTGCACGACGCTCGCGCTCGGTGAGACCGCCCCAGACGCCGAACTCCACACGATTGTCGAGCGCATCGGCGAGGCACTCCGTGCGCACCTGGCAGCCCTGGCAGATGACCTTGGCGCGGTTCTGCGCGGCTCCCTGGACGAACAGGGCATCCGGATCCGAGGTGCGGCAGGCAGCTCGCGCGGTCCACTCCGTCGACCAGGTCATCCCTCACCTTCCCGCCGCACCGCCCGGCACGGCTATCCCTCGGGTCCCATTGGCTACTCCAGTGGGGCGGGACGCTACGCCGCTGACCTTCGGTCAGACAGGTCCTTTATAGCCTATATGAGATAGTTATTTATGACTAGTTTGTCAGGGAATCCTGCCCTGCCCGAGACAGGACTCCTGGCACTGCCTCGCCTACCCTTGTGATCACACCAACCAGGCGGCGAAGTATCGACCTGGCAGGTGCCGCCCGCCCCGAGGAGACCAGTGAGCGACCCCAACACCCCGATGCCGCGTCGGCCCCTGGCCGCCCTCGGGCGGTTGGGTGTCTTCGCGCTCATCACCCTGGTAGCGGGGGCCGTCGCAGCAGCGATGGTCCTGCCGGTGGCCGCAGCGACGGGACTCCTCACACGCGGCGCCATCGACAGTTTCGAGTCGTTGCCGTCGCAGCTCGACGCCCCCGATCTGCCCGAACGCTCGGTCATCCTCGCGAACGACGGATCGGTCATGGCAACCATCTACTACCAGAACCGCGTCGAGGTCCCGCTCACTGCGGTGTCGCCTGTCATGCGCCAGGCAATCGTCGCAGTCGAGGACGCACGGTTCCTCGAGCATCCCGGGATCGACCTGCGCGGCACCATGCGCGCCATCGTGTCCAACAGCACGCAGAGTGGGAGCACCCAGGGTGGGTCAACGATCACTCAGCAATACGTGAAGAACCTCCTGATCGCGAGCGCGACAAATGAGGAGGAACTCGAAGCGGCCCGTGCGCGCACTCCCTCGCGCAAACTTCGCGAGATTCGCTACGCGCTCGCGCTCGAACGCCGCTACTCAAAGCAGGAGATTCTCGAGCGCTACCTCAACATCGTCTACTTCGGCGCTGGGGCGTACGGAGTCGAGGCCGCCGCCCGTCGCTACTTCTCCAAGCCGGCTGCCGAACTCGACCTCGTGGAGAGCGCGACGCTCGCAGGGATAGTCCAGCAGCCCACCGCCTTCGATCCCACGCGCAACCCCGACCTCGCCGAGACCCGACGCAACCTCGTGCTCGGCGAGATGGCCGAGGCCGGCTTCATCACCGAGGTCCAGTCGAGTGCAGCCGCTCGGGTCAAGATCGAGGACATCCTCGATCCCTCCATCCAGCCCAATGGCTGCACATCGTCGTACGCCCCCTACTTCTGCGACTTCGTCATCCGCATGATCAAGGCGGATCCAGCCTTCGGCGAGACCCTCGTCGAGCGAGAGGCACTCCTACGACGCGGCGGGCTCACCATTCGCACGACGCTCGATCCTGATGTCCAGGACGCAGCCATGAAGTCCGTTACGTCGTACATCCCGACGAAGGATCCCAGTCAGCGAGCCGCAGCGATCACTCTCGTAGAGCCCGGCACGGGCAATGTCATCGCGATGGCGCAGAACCGCGACTGGGGCCTGAAGGGGCGCGGCAAGACGACGTACAACTACAACGTCGACCAGGAGTTCGGGGGCACGATCGGCATGCAGGCCGGATCGACCTTCAAGGTATTCACCCTGGCGGCGGCTCTTGAGCAAGGGTTCTCGCCGACCGAGGGTGTCGATGCCCCCAATCCGAAGACCTTCGAGAACTTCGTCAACTGCACAACGGGCGAGAAGTTCGAGCCCGTGACCGTCCGGAACTCTGGCTCGGCCGGCTTCTTGAACATGTTCCAGGCCACTGCCTTCTCGACCAACACCTACTTCGTGACCCTGGCGGAGCGCTTCGGGCTCTGCCGTCAGGCCGAGATCGCGGAGGAGATGGGCGTACGCCTCGCGACGGGCGATCCTCTGCTGCGCGTCCCGACCTTCTCCCTCGGCACCATGGAGGTCAGTCCGCTGTCCATGGCCGGGGCCTACGCCGCCTTCGCCAACCATGGCACCTACTGCGCGCCGCGGGTGGTGCTGGAGATCAAGGATCGCTACGGCAACAGCGTGGATGTCCCCGATCCGCGGTGCCGCGAGGTCATTCCGCGCAATGTCGCCGACGCCGTGACCGGAGTCCTCACGAGCGTGATCGACGGTCCGTTCAACGGGCGCACCGGTGCCGCCATGTCGCTGCCTGACCGCCCCGCGGCCGGCAAGACGGGAAGCACCAACGAGAACGCCGCGATCTGGTTCGCCGGCTTCACGCCCCAGGTCGCGGCAGCGGTGTGGGTGGGCGACCCCCGCGGAGGCTTCGCCTACCCGATGACCGACGTGACCATCAACGGGCAGTACTACTCCTACGTCACGGGCGGCCAGATCCCCGGACCTATCTGGCGCGAGACGATGATCGCCGCTCACGCGAATCTCGCCCCTCAGCCCTTCGAGTTGTTCAATGACTGGGGCGTCGGTCCCGTCCGAGGGGTCGGGCCGTCGCCCGTGTACATCCCCTTCGCCCTCCCCCAGCCCGAGGAGAGCAAGGAGCCCAAGCCGGAGAAGACGAAGGATCCGTCACCATCCCCCGATCCCACTCCGGGGCCCGATCCCACTCCGGGGCCCGATCCTGAGCCCAGCCCCGAACCCACACCGACTCCGACACCCACACCGACCCCGGAGCCCGAACCGACCGAACCGGGCTAGCTAGGCCAGCGCAGCCTTCACCAAGGCGGCCACCTGGCCTCCGTCGGCACGGCCGCGTGTCTGCGGTGTCACGATCTTCATCACGACGCCCATCGCGGAGGGTCCCGACTTGCCATCTGCGGCCGCCGCGGCGACGGCATCGGCCACGATCGTGGCGATCTCGTCATCGCTCAGCTGCTCCGGAAGGTAGCGCTGCAGGACTTCGAGCTCAGCCCGCTCGCGGTCCGCCCGATCCGCGGCACCCGCGCCGTCGAAGGATTCAGCGGCCTCACGGCGCTTCTTGGCCTCGCCGGTGAGCACGATGATGACCTCGTCATCGCTGAGCTCGCGGGCCTCCTTGCCTGACACCTCAGCGGTCGTCACCGCGGCGAGCGCCATGCGCAGCGTTGCCATGGTGAGTTCATCCTGGGCCCTGATCGCCTGCGTGAGGTCTCCCTGCAGCTGATCCTTGAGGTTGCTCATGGCCGTATCCTCGCGCACCTGCTGATGGGAGAATCATCCGGTGACCTCCGCACGCACCGCGCTCCTCGGTGGTGGCGCCCTCGTGGGCGCGGCCGCCTTGGCCTACGCACGGTGGGAGGCGGCCTCCTTTCGCCTGCGGACTTTGGAGGTGCCCGTCCTTCCGGCAGGGCGGTCTGCCTTCCGGATGCTCCACCTGTCGGACCTGCACATGACACCGCGCCGCGCGCGACTGCAGGACTGGGTGACGTCCCTGGCGGACCTGCGCCCCGATCTCGTGGTCGTGACGGGCGACTTCCTGGCGCATCGTGATGGAGTGGGACCGGTGATGCGGGCCCTCGGCCCTCTCCTCGAAGTCCCAGGCGTGTTCGTACTGGGTAGCAACGACTACTACGCACCGAGGCCGATCAACCCGTTCGCGTACTTCGCGGGACCTTCGGATCTGCACCCCGACCGGGCCGAACTCCCGTGGCCCGATCTCATCGCCCAGCTCACCGACGCTGGCTGGCAACACCTGCCCAATCAGCGCACTGTCCTCGAGGCCGGCTCCCTGTCGATCGAGGTGCGCGGTGTGGACGATCCCCACATCGAGAGGGACGACTACGCCGCCGTGGCGGGTTCCCCGGAACCGGGTGTCGATCTCGCCATGGGGGTCGCCCATGCTCCCTACATGCGCGTCCTTGACGCCATGGCGGCCGACGGGCTGGACATCACCCTCGCCGGACACACGCACGGCGGCCAAGTGCGCGTCCCGGGGTTCGGCGCCCTGGTGACGAACTGCGATCTGGACCGTTCGCGCGCCCGCGGCCTGTCATCGCATGCGCGCCCGCTGATGGAATTCGCGTCCCGGGAAGGCGGCGACATGGCCCTGCACGTGTCAGCGGGACTCGGCACGTCGCCCTACGCGCCCATCCGCTTCGCATGCCCGCCGGAGGCCACGCTGCTCACCCTCGTAGCCAGGGGATAGACTCCTCCGGCTCCCTCGGGGTGTGGCGCAGCTTGGTAGCGCGCTTCGTTCGGGACGAAGAGGTCGTGGGTTCAAATCCCGCCACCCCGACGCATGCGAAGGGCTCGGATCTTGCGATCCGGGCCCTTCGTCGTCCTAGTCGGCGACCAGGAGCTCGGCGATCTGCACGGCATTGAGCGCCGCACCTTTGCGCAGATTGTCATTGCTCACGAACATCACCAGGCCTCGTCCGCCCGGAACCCCCTCGTCAGGCCGGATGCGGCCGACGAACGACGGATCCTGGCCGGCGGCCTGAAGGGGGGTGGGTACGTCGCTCAGCTCGACCCCGGGGGCCGTCGCGAGGATCTCCGTGGCTCGCTCCGACGAGAGCGGGCGCTCGAACTCGGCGTTGACCGACAGCGAATGGCCAGTGAATACCGGCACCCGGACACAGGTCCCGGAGACGAGCAGATCCGGAATGCCGAGGATCTTGCGGCTCTCATTGCGCAGTTTCTTCTCCTCGTCCGTCTCACCTAGCCCGTCGTCCACGATCGATCCCGCGACAGGAACGACGTCGAACGCGATCGGACGCACATACTTCGCCGGAGCGGGAAAGGAGATCGACGAGCCATCATGAGTGAGCGCGGTGATATCGGAGTCGATGACGGCCCGCACCTGTGAGTCCAATTCCGCGACACCGGCCAGGCCGCTTCCGGAGACAGCCTGGAAGGTGCTCACGATGAGGCGCCGCAGCCCCGCCTCACGGTGCAGCGGCATGAGGACCGGCATGGCCGCCATCGTCGTGCAATTGGGGTTGGCGATGATGCCCTTGCGTGCGTCCTCGATCGCCTCAGGATTCACCTCGCTCACGACGAGGGGTACGTCGGGATCCATGCGCCAGGCCGAAGAGTTGTCGATGACCACGGCGCCTGCTTCAGCGAAGCGGGGCGCGTGCTCCTTGGAGGTGCTGCCTCCGGCCGAGAAGAGCGCGATGTCAATGCCGCTGAGGTCCGCGAGAGCCACGTCCTCGACGACGATGTCCTGCCCCTTCCACGGCAACGAGGTGCCCGCGGAGCGCGCAGACGCGAAGTAGCGCATGCGACCCACAGGGAAGTCGCGTTCGTCGAGCAGTCGGCGCATGACGCCACCGACCTGGCCGGTGGCACCGACGACGGCGACGGTCGGCGTGGTCCTCATCGCCCGGTCCCGGCGTAGACGACCGCCTCGCCATCGGCATCGAGACCGAATGCCGTGTGCAGTGCCTGAACAGCAGTCGTGGCGACGTCGGCGCGGGTCACGACAGAGATCCGGATCTCCGACGTGGAGATCATCTCCACGTTGACTCCCGCATCCGCGAGCGCCTTGAAGAATGTCGCGGAGACGCCCGGGTGCGATCTCATTCCGGCGCCTACGAGCGAGATCTTCGCGATTCCCTCATCGGTGAGGAGCTCCTCGAATCCAATCTGGCTCTGTACCGCCTCGAGCGACTCGGTGGCTTTGCCCACAGAGCCCTGGGGGCAGGTGAATGTGACATCGGTGCGCCCCGTTGATGCTGCGGAGACGTTCTGCACGATCATGTCGATGTTGATCCCTGCGTCCGCAAGGGCACTGAAGATCGCCGCTGCCTCGCCCGGACGATCAGGCACGCCGATCACGGTCACCTTGGCGTCATTGAGGTCGGCGGCTGCGCCGGAGATGATGGGCTGCTCCATGGTGTCTCCCGAAGCGATTCGGGCCGCGATAGCGGCCTCGGACAGGACGAGGGTGCCCTCTCGGTCGGAGAACGACGAGCGCACGTGGATGGGAAGGTCGAATCGACGCGCATACTCAACGCAACGCAGGTGAAGGACCTTGGCACCCGCTGCAGCCAGTTCAAGCATCTCCTCGTAGGTGACGACAGGGAGCTGGCGTGCTCGGGGCACGACTCGGGGATCGGCGCTGAAGACGCCATCGACGTCGGTGTAGATCTCGCAGACATCGGCACCGAGGGCCGCGGCGAGCGCGACGGCGGTGGTGTCAGAACCGCCCCGGCCCAAGGTGGTGATGTCCTTGGTGTCCTGGGCGACGCCCTGGAAGCCCGCCACGATGGGGATGGCGCCCGCAGCGAGAGCCTCCTGGATACGGCCAGGGGTGACGTCGATGATGCGCGCAGCGCCGTGGGCTGAGGTGGTGATGAGGCCGGCCTGCGAACCGGTGTAGGAGCGAGCCTCCTCGCCCAAGTCAGTGATCGCCATCGCCAGCAAGGCCATGGAGATGCGCTCTCCCGCCGTGAGGAGCATGTCGAGCTCGCGCCCCGGAGGACGCGGGGAGACCTGCTCGGCCAGGTCGAGGAGTTCGTCGGTCGTGTCGCCCATGGCCGACACGACCACCGCGACACCGTGCCCGGCGCGATGGGTGTCGACGATGCGGCGGGCGACTCGGCGGATGCTCTCGGCGTCCGCGACGCTCGAGCCGCCGTACTTCTGCACGACGAGGCCCACATCGGCTCCTGGACAGCGCACCGGCCGCCCCGACGGGGCGAACACCAACGGCGGAGGCTCCAGTTTAGCCAGCCTCCGCCGTCGCGCGACCCGCGCCCCATATTCGTTGAGTGGCGACTGCGCCTAGATGAAGAGCAGCTGTCCGCCTTCACTGAGCTCCATGAAGTTGGTGGCGTTGATGACCGCCTCGACACCGTCGTACATGTCGTCCTCGGTGACCTTCATCATGTCCACAGACATACGGCATGCCCAGAGGTGGCCGCCCGCGGCGACGATCTGGTCGAGGAACTCCGGTACCTCGGGTACCCCGAGATCGGAGATCTGCTTCTTCATCATCTTCGTGCTCATGCCCTGCATGCCGGGGAAGGCGGTGAGGAACTGCGGAATCCGCGAGTCACCCACGGGCATGTGCATCGCGGTATTGCCGACCGGAGTGAACTGCAGATCGTTCATCCGCGACTTGAGGATCATGTCCAGGCCCCAGAAGGTGAAGAACACGTGCGTCTCGATGCCTTCACCCAAGGCGGCGTTGGCCAGGACCAGGCCGGGGTACGCCATGTCGAGATTGCCCTTGGAGCAGATGATCACGAGCTTGCGATCGACCTCATCCTCGTCTCCGAAGTTCGGCACGATCGCCGGTGAGGTATCCATCATGGTCATGGCACTCCCTCCTTAAACGCAGCCGTGGGGCTTGGGCAGGCCCGCGATGTAGGCCATCTTCTTGGCAGGCTTTTTGGGGAAGAGCACGAATTGCTTCTTCACCGGGAAGCCGCCGACGGTGTCGACCCGGCGAGTCGTGGCCGTCTCACCCTGGGTCTTGAAGTCATCGCGAAGGAAGCGGATGACCGCCCAGTGCTCATCGGTCATATCGACGCCGATGCTCTTGGCCAGTTCGGCGGCGAGGGTCTCGTCCCATTGGTCGTACTCGGTGAGGAAGCCTTCATCGTCGACGACGACGTCGCGACCGGCAATAGTGGTAGTGGGCATGGCATTACTCCTTGGGTGGGGTGGTGGGAAGTGCGGGATCGGATGGCGCCTTGGCCCCGAGGGAGCGCAAGACGACCAGGGCCCGGGCGAGACCGCGTCGAACCTCCGGGTCGCGCATCTGGCGCAGCAGGGCGAGGGTCGACGGCGCCGGCCCAGCCGGGGCATCCTCCGTCTCCTGCACCTCGAGTGCCGTGCGACTGAGCAGGTTCATGACCTCGGGCTGGGTCATTTCCTTGACGGTGTTCAGGATGAGCACGACGTTGTCGCCGAGCGATCTGATGTCATCCTCGTCGAACGACGTGACAACGCGATCCGCGATCTCCAGGCCACCCTGGGCGAAGGTGAAATAGCCCTTCTGCTCCAACTCCGTCGCCTTGCTGGTCACCATCTGCATGACCGGCCCGGCCAGTTCGGTGAGGCCCAGGAGCATCTCGCGCATCTCGCGCTGGCGCTCCAACTCCTCGGAGATCTCCGTCATCTGCAGTGAGAGGCGATCAAGCCGATCCACGAGAGTTGAGTCCAGGTCGACGACGGTCATCACACACGCTCCAAGGCATCGGTCTGCTTGCCCGCCATCGACATGAGGGCGGGAAGAGGGAGCTCCTTGCCCGGCAGCAGGAGGTTCCAGTACATCCAGCGGAAGGCCAGCTTCCCGAGGTGGTTGAGCTCGGTCTCCTTCAGCAGGCTGAAGGGGCCGACTCCCGGGATGGGGTACTTGCCTGGCAGGGGCTCTGTGTCGTAGTTGAAGTCGATGAGCATTCCCTTGCCGCGGCCAGACTCGATGAAGCAGTTGGCGTGTCCGTCGAACTGCGCAGTCATGGGACGTCCGTTCACGTGATTGACGAAGTTCTCAGGGAAGAGGTCAATCGAGAAGTGAGCCACGGAGCCGGCCTTGGAAGCCGGAATGTTGGATGCGTCGCCAATCGCGAAGATGTTGTCGTACTTCGTGCTCAAGAGGGTGTGCTTGTCCACCGGCACGTAGTTCAGGTCATCACCGAGCCCCGACCTGCCAACGAAGTCCGCGCCCATATTCAGAGGGACCGTGACCAGGAGATCGAACGGAACCTCTCGCTCGTCCATCGAGACGATCTTGCCGGCCTCCCCGTCGACCAGATCGATCATGAAATCGGACTCGAGACCGATCTTGCGATCCTCGAGCATGTGGCCCAGCAACTTCGAGGCGACGGGCTTGGTGAATGCGCCCTCGAGGGGCGTGACGTAGACGATCTCCACCTGATCGCGCATGCCCTTTTCGGAGAAGTACGCGTCGGCAAGGAAGGTGAACTCCAGCGGCGCCACGGGGCACTTGATGGGCATCTCCGTCACGTGAACGACGAGCCGACCGCCCGGCCATGTGTCGAGCTTCTCGCGTAGCGCCATAGCACCGTCGAACGTGTAGAACTCATGCACGCTGTGACGCCAGACCGCCTCATCGTCCATGCCAGGCGTCTGGTCAGGGCGCGGCGTTGTCCCCGACGCGATGATGAGGTAGTCGTAGGGAAGGACCTGGCCATCGACGAGATGGACGGCATTCGCCTCCGCATCGACGCGATCAACCTCGGCGCAGACGCGGGTAACCCCCTCCGGGATGAAGCGGTCAGTGGGCTCAACGGTCTCTTCAGGTGTGTAGGAGCCGAAGGGCAGGAAGAGATATCCAGGCTGGTAATGGTGGACGTCGCTCGGTTCCACCACCGTGATCTGCCACTCGGACTCGGGCAGCATCGGCCGCAGCTTGTTGATGGCCATGGTGCCCGCGGTGCCAGCACCGAGGACCAGGAGCCGCTTCATGATGTTCTCCTTTCGACCACCGCGGCAGCGATGCGCGGCAGGGAATCAAGGACGAGGCTCCGCTGAGCCTTCGTGAGGACGTGCAGATCCGGAGCCGATTCATCCAGGGGAGCGATGCCGCCCACGATGACCAGCCCGACGAGGCGATCTCCGGACCGAATGAACGCAGCAGCGCACTCATAGCCCAGGACACCTCGGTGGAAGCGAGGTACGAGATCGTGACGACCAGCAAGCGAGCCCCACTCCTCGAGGCACGTATGCGCCTGCTCAGGTGAGGCTGAGAGGTAGCGATCACAGGGATTGTGGACGCGTGTGACCGGGTTCCCGTCGAGGTCGGTGACGAGCACCATCCCTCCGAGCAGGTCAGCCGCGACGGAAGCAACCGCATCGGCTGTCACGGAGTCAATCGGCGAGTCGACGCCTGACATCGGCACCGCGTCAGCCGGGAAACGCCACTGCCGACCGACCTTGATCGCCGTCAGACGCCCGTCCCCCGCCATCCGGTAGACGGTGGACACGTCGATACCCAAGCGCCGCCCAACCTCATCGGCACTGAGCAAACGCTCCTGCGCGTCCTGCACCACCTGCATGAATTCAGGCTATGCAGGTTGCCTGCGGCTCACGCCCGGCAAAAGACCCCACCTATGCGCGCAAGTGCCCGGTGGGCGCGGGACCTTGGTCCCTGGCTACGGCCCAGCGGGTCGGCCCAGCCGCCCCTGTCGGGCTACGTCAGCCGTCGACTCGGCGACGGCCGGCGAACGCCCGACCCAAAGTGACCTCGTCGGCGTATTCGAGGTCCCCACCCACCGGCAGACCACTGGCCAGACGCGTCACCTCGAGGCCGAGTGGTGCCAGCATCCGCGCGAGGTATGTGGCTGTTGCCTCGCCCTCGAGGTTGGGATCCGTGGCGATGATGACCTCAGTGATGCTGCCATCGGCAAGACGCTGCATGAGCTCGCGAATGCGCAGGTCGTCGGGACCGACACCGTCAATGGGGCTGATCGCACCGCCAAGGACGTGGTAGCGGCCCCGGTATTCGGCCGTGCGCTCGATCGCGATGACATCCCGGGATTCCTCGACGACACACAGGGAGCGAGGATCACGCCTGGGGTCACGGCAGATCCGACACTCCTCCTCTTCGGTGACATGCCCGCAGATGGTGCAGAACCTGGCACGCTCCTTGACGGATACGAGAACCTCTGCGAGACGACGGACATCCACCGGCTCGGCCTGGAGGATGTGAAACGCGAGGCGCTGCGCGCTCTTGGGGCCGATTCCCGGGAGCCTTCCGAGCTCGTCGATGAGGTCCGCTATGACACCGTCGTACACGTCAGCCCTGCTCGATCTCACCGATGACGGTCGCTCCGAGCTCGCGCACCGCCAGTTCCTCGCCGCTCACATCGTCGTCGCTGTCGGAGTCATCGAGGCTGGGTACATCAGTCCCCGGCGTCGACGCGGCTTGCGGCAACGGCTCCGAGCCTGTGGCCACCACATCGATCTGGACGTCTCCGTGCATGACGTCGATCACCACCTGACGCAGTCGCTCGGCGTGGCCACTGCTCCGGGCGTTGCGGACCTTGCTCTCCTCGGGCACTCCCACCGCAAGCACTCCCGCATCGAGCGACAGCGGACGCGAGTCGCTGAAGACCATCCAGGCGACGCGGGACATGGACTTCAGCCCCTCGAGGATCGCCGGCCACATCGTCGTCACGTCCGCCAGACTCACTCCGCCCCCGGATGCGGGTGGTTTGGCGGACTCAGGTGGCTTGGCGGACGCAGGTGGCTTGGCGGACGCAGGTGGCTTGGCGGACTCAGCCGAAGGCGCGGCGCCACCGAGGACGGATGACAGCGGCGGAGGCGGACCCGCTTCGGGGGGAGGCGGTGCAGCCTCCGGGGTCGCAGCCGGGCTCGCGGGTGCCTTCGCCGGCCTGGGCGGCGCAGGTGCGGGGGCCGGACCAGCGGCGGGCGCCGGCTTGGACCGAGGATGCGGTGCCGACGCAGACCCAGCGCCTGCGCTGGGCGACCCCCGCTCCAAGCGCTCCAGACGCACGGCGAGACCAGCGGGACTGGAGTCGGCGGACGGCAGCAGCAGCCGGGCCGCAAGGAGTTCAAGGTGCAGCCGAGGTGCAGTCGCGCCGCGGAGCTGACTGAGACCGTCACTCACCAGGTCGGCGGCACGCGACAACTCCGCGAGACTGAGGGCGTCCACCTGCCTGCGCATCGCCTCGATCTCCGAATCAGGGGCATCGAGAAGCGCCATGGCCTCATCCCCGCCGATCGCCGACAGCACGATGAGGTCGCGCAGCCGCTGCAGCAGATCCGTGGCGAATCGACGAGGGTCATGACCCGCATCGATGACCTTGTCGACGACGCCGAAGAGCCGAGCGCCCTCACCCGAGGCGATCGCCTCGACCGCATCGTCGAGGAGAGCCTGATCGGTGATGCCGAGTTGTGCCGCGGTCTGGTCAAGGGTGAGGCCCTCCGGGCCCGACCCTGCGATCAGTTGCCCGAGGATCGACAGGGCGTCGCGGACGCTCCCCGCGGCGCTGCGCGCGACCAGGGCCAAGGCAGCCGGATCGGCAGGTACCCCCTCTGCCTCGCACACCGCTGCCAGGTGCTCCTGAAGCACCCTGGTCGGTACGAGCCGGAAGGCGTAGTTGAACGTGCGAGAGCGAATGGTGGGAATCACCTTGTCCGCCTCGGTCGTCGCGAAGATGAAGCGCACGTGATCGGGAGGCTCCTCGACCAACTTGAGCAGCGCATTGAATCCCGCGTTGGTGACCATGTGCGCCTCATCGACGATGTAGACCTTGTAGCGCGACGAGACCGGAGCGAACATCGCCCGCTCACGGAGTTCGCGCGTGTCGTCGACACCACCGTGGCTGGCGGCATCGAGTTCGATGACATCGATGGAGCCCGGTCCATTGGGGGCTAGATCCACACAGCTCTGACATGTCCCGCAGGGTTCGGAGGTCGGTCCCTGCTCGCAGTTCAGCGATCGGGCCAGGATGCGCGCCGTCGATGTCTTGCCGCAGCCCCGAGGGCCCGACAGGAGATAGGCGTGATGAATGCGATCGCTGGCCAGCGCCCTCGACAGCGGCTCCGTCACGTGCTCCTGGCCGACGACGTCGGCCAGCCGGCCAGGCCGGTAGGTGCGGTACAGCGCCGTGGACACCCGGTCACCCTAGTCCGGGGCTGCGACGCAGGGGACCCCCCGCACACCCGTCAGAGCCCACCTGCCCTTGCTGCCTTCCGGCCCTGGGGGATTCAGCAGGATGACGCCGCGCGGGGGGTCGGAGGCGAGTCTACGACGGGGGGCGCGACCACCGGGGTCGCAGGATGGCAGGGCGACCGTGTCGAACGCGCAGATGCCCGACCGGGAAACCGGTCGGGCATCTGCGTCAGGCGCGGAGGATAGGGGATTTGAACCCCTGAGGGATTGCTCCCAACACGCTTTCCAAGCGTGCGCCCTAGGCCACTAGGCGAATCCTCCGCCGCCGAGGGTACCCAAGCCGCCGGGGAGGTCGCTGCCTCGGTCCGTCCAGCCGCTACCGCTCCCTCCCGGATTCGGATTGTCACGGTTTCGTCATCCACCGCGTCGTGCCACGACTCCGACCGGACGGCGACCTAGACTGACGGCACGTGCGAGGCACGTACACCCGTACCGATTCTCCAGGAGGCACGGCTCGATGAGCGTTCCCAGCGGGGGCCCGAGGCCCAGCGCACGCCACCGGCGCAAGCAGAGCCCCGTCGTGGCCGTCGTCTTGGTGGTCATCGGGATGGTGATTCTCTTCGGCGCCGGCTACGGCCTCTCGCGAATCATCCAGGGATCCGGAGCGTCGGATGCCAGCAGCACGACCGAACCGACCGGCGGCTCGGCTACTTCCGCGGGACCCGAGCCAGAGCCCTGCGTCACGGTGACGGTCACGCCGGGCGCCGGCCTGCCCAGCCCAGCGCAGGTCACGACGAATGTCTACAACGCGACCGATCGCACCGGCCTAGCCGCGTCCACCGCTGAGGAACTGCAGATCAGGGGTTTCCTCATCGGAGTGATCGATAACGATCCGCTCGCCAAGACGATCACCGGGGTGGCCGAGATCCGCCACGGTCCCTCCGGAGAGCAGGCCGCTCGACTCATGGCGTTCTACCTCCCCGGCGCCGAGCTCGTCGACGACGGGCGCAAGGACGCGACGATCGACACGGTGCTCGGAGCGGCGTACACCACCGTCGCACCGCAGTCCGAGGTCGATGCAGCGCTCGCGGCCCCCTCGCCCTCCCCGAGCGGCCCGGGCTGCTCGCCGACAGCCGTCGCCGACTCCGCCACAGCTCCCGCCACTCCCGAGGCGACACCGAGTACCGAGGCCTCGTAGAGCGCAATCAGCCCGCCTGGCTCGATCACGCCTGCCGGCGGGAGTCCGCAACGCCCCTGCACGTCGAAGAGTTTGCGCTGCACCAATGCGAGGGTCATGATCGCGGCCGCCCAGCCACGGACCCAGGGTGCCGAGAAGCAGTCCCGTGAGGCTTCCACGAAGGCGCCCCGCGCTGTCCTGCCGGTCACTAGCCTCCACCGGGAGGGGGTGCGATGACGAGGACGACCGCGGTGCCGCGCTCCGCGTGGGTGGTCGCCTTGAGCGCTGCCACCCTTGGCGTCATCTACGGCTACGACGGATCCAACGTCGCCGGAGCCCAGTTGTACTTCCAGGACTACTTCGGGCTCCAGGGTCAGGACGAGGTGGTCGAGACGATCGTCACCGCAACCGTCTACGGCGAATTGATCGGGGCCCTCGCCGGCGGCCTGATCATCAGCCGAGTCGGCCGAAAGCCGACCATCGTGGCGGTGGCATTCGGATACGTTGCCTTCTGCCTCGCCAGCGCTCTGTCGATATCGCCGCTGATGCTGGGCATGTCTCGATTCCTGCTCGGTCTGACCATCGGTATCTCCCTCGTCGCCGTCCCCATCTTCGTCGCCGAGTCGGTGCCTGCCAGGATCCGGGGCGCGACGCTCGTCGCCTACCAGGTGGCTGCCGTCGTGGGGATCATCGTGGGCTACCTCGCCGCGCTAGCCCTGAGTGGACTGGCCGAGTCGATCAACTGGCGGATCATGCTCGGCCTGGCGGCAGTGCCGGCGATCGTGCTGATTCCCGCACTGGTTCGACTGCCCGAGACGGCACGTTTCCTTGTGCTCAAGGGAAGGCTGGAGCAGGCACGGGAGTCGCTGGAACGCACGGATCCGGACGCCGATGTCGACGCCGAACTCGCCGACATGCAGGCCGCGATCCATGGAGAGCGTGGCGGCAGGATCAAGGAAATGCTGCGCAAGCCCTACCTGCGAGCCACGGTCTTCGTCGTCGGACTCGGATTCTTCATCCAAATCACGGGCATCAATGCCACCGTCGCCTACGGCCCTCGCATCTTCCAGGCGATGGGGGTCACCACTAACACTCAGTCCATCCTGATGTCGACGCTGGTGCAGTGCATCGCGCTCATTGCCGTCCTGGCATCCATGAGCGTGGTCGATCGCTGGGGGCGCCGTCCGATCCTGCTCACGGGTATCTCGATCATGATCGTCTCCCAACTGGCGATGGTCATCACTTTCGCGACCCAGGAGGGGGACGCGTTCACGACCGCGCAGGTGGTCCTCGGCTTCGTGGGACTCGCGGGCATCAACATCGGATTCGTCTTCGGGTTCGGGGCTCTCGTCTGGGTCTACTCAAGCGAGAGCTTCCCGGCACGCCTGCGCGGCTACGGGTCCAGCGCCATGCTCGGATCCGATCTCCTGGCCAACATCATCATCGTCCAGTTCTTCCTCACCGTGCTTGGCACGATCGGCGGTGCCTGGTCGTTCGGCATCTTCGCTATCCTCGCCGTGCTCGCCTGGGTCTTTGTGTGGCGCCTCGCCCCTGAAACCAAGGGGCGGGAGCTTGAGGAGATCCAGGGCTACTGGGAGAACGGCGGGCGCTGGCCCGGGAAGGGGTCGGGCTGATGCTGCGCGCCGGTGTCGATCTTGGGGGCACCAAGATCCAGACCGTCATCGTCGACAACGAGGGCACCGTCCTCGGACAGTGCCGACTCCCGACCCCCCAAGACCGCGGTCCGACCGGAGTCCTCGATGCCATTGTGCAGTCCGTTCGCGGCGCACTGGGCGATGCCGGTGCGGCCGAGTCGGACCTACTGGGCATCGGCGTAGGCGCCCCCGGGCAGATCGATCACGACGCTGGCACCGTGAGCCATGCGGGCAATCTCCCCGACTGGCTGGGCACTATCGCGGTGGCAGGCCCCCTGCGCGAAACACTCGGAGTCCCGATCGAGCTTGCCAACGACGTGCAGGTGGGCGTCATGGCCGAGTCACGCCTGGGAGCTGGTCGACCGTACTCCTCGATGCTGGGCATCTTCTGCGGCACCGGCGTGGGCGGCGGCATCGTCATCCACGACGAACTCTGGCTGGGACGCGGAGCCGCGGGCGAAGTCGGCCACATGGTGGTCGAACCCGACGGGGCGCCATGCCCGTGTGGCCGCAAGGGCTGTCTCGAGGCGTACGCCGGCAGGGCAGCGATGGAGATCGAGGCGCGTCGACGCATCAGCAAGGGCAAGCACAGCGATCTGATCAAGATCATGGAGAAGAAGGGCCGCACGCGTATGTCCAGCGGAGTCTGGGCCAAGGCTCTCGAGAAGGACGACCACCTTGCTGTGCACCTCGTCGATCGCGCCATCTGGGCGCTCGGTCTCGCCGCCGCGAGCGCAGTCAATCTGCTTGACGTGGAGGCCGTCGTCATCGGCGGCGGCCTGGGCACCCGCCTCGGCGCACCCTTCGCGGATCGCATCCGTGAGGAGATGCTGCCCCATCTGATCCTGCCCGAGCGAGCGCCGCAGGTCCTTAGCGCCGCCCTCGGTGACCTCGGTGGCGCTATGGGCGCGGCACTGCGCGTGGAGCACACTCTGCCCCCACCGGGTGATCTCGGCGTGGTCTCGGACCCGGATGCCTGAGGTCGCGCGCGGCGCGGTCATGGCCGCGGAGATCGCCGAGCAGCCTGACGCGCTCGCGAGGCTGCTTGCTGACGGTGCGGGGCCGATCGCGGACATCGCCGGTCGGGTGTCGAGCGAGCCGCCCAGGTTCGTTCTTGTCGCGGCACGGGGCACGTCTGATCACGCAGCCCTCTACGTCAAGTACCTGATAGAAACCCGGCTCGGCCTTCCGGTCGGTCTTGTCTCGCCATCGACGCTGACCGTGTATCACGCGCGACCGCGCTACGACGACGTGCTGTGGATCGCCATTAGCCAGTCGGGTGGCTCCCCGGATCTCATCGAGTCAACGGTGCGGGCACGCGAATGCGGTGCGTCGACGCTGGCCATCACGAATGCTGCGTCCTCCGACCTCGCGCTCGCTTCGGATGCGAACATCGACGTCTTGGCCGGCCCTGAGCTTGCCGTAGCAGCCACCAAGAGTTACACGAGCGAACTCCTCGCATCCTGGCTGTTCGTGGAGTCGTGGACACGTGGCGATATCAGTCGTGCTGAGGCGCTTCCCGAACTCGCCAGGCAGGTCATCGGACAAGGTGCAGGGATCGACGCGGCCTCCCGATACAGGTTCGTCGAGCGACTCGTGACGACCGGACGAGGATTCGCCTACCCCACGGCACGCGAAGCAGCCCTCAAACTCATGGAAACGTCGTACCTCTCGGCCCACGCCTTCTCGAGCGCGGATCTCATGCACGGACCGCTCGCGATGATCGATGAGGACCGGCCCGTGATAGCCATCGTGCCCTTCGGGCCCGCGGGTGCGTCCATGCAGCCTGTGCTTGATCGTCTGACGGAGCGCGGTGCCGACGTGCTCGTCGAGGGTGACATCTCCCGGACTACCGATGCTGCAGGGCATATCCCCCTGCCACAGACAGATGATGACGTTGCGCCGATTCTGCAGATCCTTCCTCTGCAGCAGCTTGCCTGCGCCATGGCGATCGCCCGCGGTTACGACCCGGACGCGCCCCGGGGGCTTCGCAAGGTGACCGAGACCCTGTAGAGCCGCGCGCTGCTGCTAGGCGGGAGTACCCGCCCTCACCACGCGAGTGACCATCAACGTGTCGTCGAGCGCGACGACATCTGCCCTCTGCCCTACGGCGAGCAGCCCGCGGTCGCGCAGTCCCATCGCGCGTGCCGGGGCGGCTGAGACGGCTTCACTGGCTTGGCTGGGGGTGCGGTCCGCGAGCCGCACGGCTCGGCGCCACGCGGAGTCCATGAGCAGCGTGCTACCCGCCAGACTTCCACCGTCCCTAAGGCGGGCCACCCCGTCGTGGACGACGACCTCCAGGTGGCCGATGCGGTAGTTGCCGTCACCCGCACCGGCGGCCGCCATCGCGTCGGTGACCAAGGCTCCCCGGCCACCCGCTGCCGACAGGGTCAGAGCCACCACATCCGGGTCCAGATGCACACCGTCGCCGATGACCTCGCAGGTGACGCGCGGATCGGCAAGGAGTACACCCACGGGACCGGCGTCTCGGTGCAGGAGCGGCGGCATGGCATTGAACAGATGCGTGGCTACCGTCGCCCCCGCGTCGATGGCAGCTCGGACGACATCACCATCGGATGCCGTGTGGCCAACCGCCGCGACCGCACCGCGCTCGGTGATGATCCGAATCGACTCGAGGGCTCCAGGGAGTTCCGGCGCGATGGTCACCATCGAGATTCGACCAGCGCCGGTCTCCATGATGTCCGCCACCGCGTCCGGATCGGGATCGGTCAGGGTGCGGGGATCGTGCGCCCCGCAGTAGGACGGTGATATCCACGGGCCCTCGAGGTGGATACCGTGAATCTCGCCCGCGTCGACGAAGGGCTTGAGCGCCTCGATCTGGACACGCAGGGCGTCGTACGTCGCGGAGACCAGGCTGGCATTCATCGTCGTCGTGCCATGCGCACGGTGGGTGGCCACCGCCCCGAGAATCTGCTCGGGATCCGCGCTCGTGAAGGATGCGCCCCCGCCTCCGTGGCAGTGCATATCGACGAAGCCCGGCAGCAGCACGGTGGCTCGCACCGCCTCGCTCGGTGCGGATCCTTGACCCGCTTCGACGATCGTGTCTCCCTCGATGCGGAGCCACCCTTCACCATGGTCCGCATCCGCGTCGATGATGCGCTGCGCAGCGAGCACCATGGACATGCCCCGACCCTAGGACATCCGATGAGTGGGTAGGGTCGTCATGATCGATGCGTCTTCATCGCCTTCACCACCGTCATCATCGGGAGCGCAATGCCGAGCCTGCTGGACTACCCCGCGTACCCACTCCTCTTCGGCCAGTCGCCGGTCCACCCCCTGGAGAGGTTGACCGCTGATCTCGGCGGCGCCTCCATTTGGGCCAAGCGCGAAGACTGCAATTCCGGCATCGCCTTCGGCGGCAACAAGACACGCAAGCTCGAGTACCTCGTCGCCGACGCACTGGCACAAGGCTGCGACACGCTCGTCTCGATCGGCGGCGTGCAGTCCAACCACACGCGCCAGGTCGCGGCCGTCGCGGCCCGCGTCGGCATGAAGTGCGTGCTGATCCAGGAGAGCTGGGTCGACTGGCCGGATGCTGTCTACGACAAGGTCGGCAACATCCTCATCAGCCGACTGGCCGGGGCCGATGTACGCCTGGTGAAGGCGGACTTCGGCATCGGCTTCAAGGAAAGCTGGGAGAAGGCGATCGCGGAGATCGAAGCATCCGGGGGCAAGCCCTACGCCATCCCCGCCGGGGCATCCGACCACCCCCTCGGAGGTATGGGATTCGCGCGCTGGGCTTACGAACTCGCCGAGCAGGAGGCCGAACTCGGCGTCTTCTTCGACACCATCATCGTCAACTCCGTGACCGGCTCCACGCAGGCAGGCATGGTCGCAGGCTTCGCCGTCCTGGAGCAGGAGGGTGCGCGTCCACGACGCGTGCTCGGCGTCGACGGCTCCGCCAAGCCGGCGCAGACCCGAGAGCAGATCGCACGCATCGCCGATGACACCGCGCGCAAGATCGGTCTTGATCGGGAGATCACCGAGGCGGACATCGAGCTCGATGAGCGATTCCACGCCGGGATCTACGGCATCCCTGACCAGACGACCATCGCAGCCATGAAGCGTGCGGCCCGGACCGAGGGCATGGTCACCGACCCGGTCTATGAGGGGAAGTCGATGGCGGCTCTCATCCACTGCGTCGAGTCACGTGAGATCGATCCCTCGTCGACCGTCCTCTTCGCCCACCTGGGCGGGCAGCCGGCCCTCAACGGCTACAGCGCACTCTTCTCCTAGGCTGATCCTGTGACCACGCCCGCGCCGATGCCAGCAGGCTGGTACGACGATCCGTTCACGGACCACCTCCAGCGCTACTGGACGGGGGACTCGTGGACCAAGGAGACGCGCCCGCGCCCGGGGACGCTGCCCCCCTCAGCATTGACGCCGGCACCGCCGACACCGAACGCCCCGACGGGTGCACCGGTGCGCGACTGGCTCATCCCTTCGATCCTGGCGATCATCTTCTGCGCCTGGCCTTTGGCCATCCCCGCATTGGTCTACGCCATCAAGGCCAACAGCTCCAAGAAGCAGGGCAATATGGCCGCCGCTGAGCTTCAGAGCAAGCGCGCGCGACTCTGGGTCATCCTGTCGGTAGTTCTCGGCATCGTCGTGTGGATCTATCTCGGCTTCATCATTGCGACGACCGACGTCCCCACCGACCAGGGCAACCTCACGCCCTTCGGCGCCTGACTCTCCTAGCCGCAGAGGGACTTGATCAGCGGCACGGGGTCCTTGTAGCCACCCGACCAGCCGTTAGGCCGCACCTCAAGGTGCAGGTGCACCGCCCCGGGCGAACCGGTGTCCCCCATGTAGCCGATGAGCTGACCAGCCTTCACGGAGTCGCCGTAGCCAACGAGGATCTTGTTGAAGTGCCCGTAGAAGTACATCCCGCGCGGGCCGGTGATGTCGAGGATGAGGGCACCATTGCTCTGGTAGCCCGAACGCGTCACCGTGCCCGAGTCGATTGCGTAGATCGGCTCACCCCGACTTCCCATGAGGTCCAGGCCAGCATGCGTGCGCCCGCCCGGGCGCGATGCACCGAGGCCATCGCCGTAGTAGAAGTTCTTGACGGGGCAGAAAAGGTTGCCATTGCCTCCGGCGCCGCCATTGCCACCCCCGGAGTTGCCTGATCCGCCGGAGTTGCCGCCGTTGCCGGTCTGCTTGGGCACTCCGGGGCCGAAGACGGTCCCATAGGTCGCGTGTGCCGTAGCGGCACGGCTCGCCAGTTCCTTGCCGAGCGCTCCCCAGGTGTACGTCGCGATGACACCCGTGGTGGCGATGCCGTTGTCGGACTGGAACTTGCGTACAGCCTTCGCGGTCAGCGGACCGAAGTAGCCGGTCGCCGGCTTCACTCCCAGCGCGCGCTGAATGACCGCGACGGCCTCGCCCTGGTCGGTCTCCTCGAGCACCGGCGCATCCGATGCCTTCGCGGTTCGCGCCTGCGGTTCGCTGGCCTCGGCCGGAGCGGACTCCTGGATCTCAGCCGGTTCGCCATCGATGAAGCCATCGGCCGTCACGGCGGCCTCGAGGGCAGAAGCGACGGTCTCGGCGCCGAGCGCCGACCAGGTGAAGGTGGCGATCTGTCCGGTGGCCGGCAGGCCGATGGCCTCCTGATGCTCCGCGCCCGCTGCCTTGGTCTTGGGCACGAAGTATCCGGTGGGCTCGACGTCGAGCGCGCGCTGCGCGATCTCGATGACGGTGCCGTAGTCACCCTCGCTCGCGACGGGCAGGTCTTCGGCAG
>Ga0129336_10000237_pt1 | contig 30453 bp, 14 predicted proteins | sample CPB6_02_DNA_FD_96878 | JGI IMG/M metagenome (GOLD analysis project Ga0129336, IMG submission 96878) | Freshwater to marine salinity gradient microbial communities from Chesapeake Bay, USA - CPBay_Sum_0.6_0.2_DNA | ecosystem: Environmental > Aquatic > Marine > Coastal | place: USA: Chesapeake...
CAGTTTCCGACACAAGAATTCTCGTTCATATTAGAGGCAACAAGATAAAATGCCTTTTACCAAATTTACCAATTTAGATTTTGATCAAATTAGGACCTCTATCAAGGACTATCTCCGTGCAAATTCAAATTTCACGGATTTTGACTTTGAGGGGTCCAATTTTTCAATCTTAATTGACACTCTAGCGTATAATACGTATATTACAGCGTTTAACTCAAACATGATTGTCAATGAGTCTTTCTTAGACTCTGCGACACTGAGAGAAAATGTTGTGTCGTTAGCAAGAAATATAGGTTACGTACCACGCTCTAAAAGCGCCTCCAGAGCACAAGTAATTATTAAAGTACCAACTACCACAACAAGTCCAACAGCGACCCTACAGGCGGGTCTAGTGTGCGTTGGATCGAAAGATGACACGTCTTACGTCTTCTCCTTACCAGAAAACGTAACAACAACTGTCAGTGGTGGATATGCCACCTTTGGAACCACTACATCTCCAATTGAAATCTATCAAGGAACCTTTTTAAAGAAACAATTCACAGTTGATGGTTCTTTAGATCAGAGATTTGTTCTTGATAACGCTGGTATCGACACACAATCACTTGTTGTTTATGTTAAGAGTCCAAGTGATACTGGTCTCGGTAGAGAGTATTCGAGAATAGACAATATTGTTGGTGTTACGACGACTTCTGAAACATACTTGATTCAAGAAGTTCAAGATGAAAAGTATGAATTACTTTTTGGTGATGGATTCTTTGGTAAAAAACTTCAAAATACCAGCGTAATTACAGCAACATATGTTGTTACTGATGGTAAGGAAGGTGATGGTGCTTCATCATTTACTTATGCTGGTTCACTTCGCAACTCTGATGATAATCTATTTTTACCAAGTGATTCAGTAACTATCACTACCGTTCAAAAAGCATCCAATGGTGGAGATATTGAACCAATTACATCTGTAAAATATTTTGCTCCTCGTTTGTATGCTTCACAGTATCGTGCAGTGACTCCTAGAGACTATGAAGCAATCATACAGCAAATATACACAAATACAGAATCTGTCTCAGTTGTTGGTGGTGAAGAATTAAATCCACCACGTTTTGGTAGAGTTTATATTAGTATCAAACCTAAGAATGGTGATTACTTATCAGATTTTGATAAGGAGTTTATTCTTTCAAAATTAAAGCAGTATGCAGTAAGTGGAATTAATCAAGAAATTATTGATCTCAAAGTTCTTTATGTTGAGATTGATTCTGCAATTTACTATAATCCAGCGCAAACAACAGGCGCAGATAATTTAAAGAGTTCTGTTATCACAGCATTGAATGAATATTCACAATCTGTTGATATGAACAAGTTTGGTGGAAGATTTAGGTACAGTAAGGTTCAACAAGTTATTGATAACGTTGACCGTTCAATTACTTCAAATATTACTAAGATTAGAATTAGAAGAAATCTAAAGGCATCTTTAAACCAATTTGTTCAATATGAACTTTGTTTTGGTAATGCTTTCCATATTAATCCAGATGGACTTAATATCAAGAGCACTGGATTCACTCTTTCTGGAAGCACAGATATTGTATATCTAACTGACAGACCTTTTAAAGATTCCACTGGAAAAAAACTTGACGGAAGTAAAAAGGGAAGTATAGCAATTGCTAGAAAGACAGCAGATGGTTCTTACTCGGATGTAATTGTTTCTGCAGGTAATGTGGATTATGCCACTGGTGAGGTTGTTCTGGGACCAATTAATGTTACATCAACAGTAAAAGAAAACAACATTATTGAAGTTCAGGCATTTCCAGAGTCAAATGATGTTGTTGGTCTCACAGATCTATATTTGAGTTTTAGTGTTGCTGATAGTGAAATAAATATGCTTAAAGACGTGATTTCTTCAGGGGAGAATATCTCCGGAGTTACATTTACTAAAGACTATTATACTTCAAGTTATTCCAACGGGGATTTAGAGAGGAAATAAAATATGATCGAAACTGGGTTTGATAAGAGAGTTAAAGTCCAGCAAATTATTGACAATCAACTTCCAGAGTTTTTACTATCAGAATCCCCCAAGGCATCTGAGTTTTTAAAACAATATTACATTTCTCAGGAATATCAGGGTGGTCCAGTTGATCTTGCTGACAATTTAGACCAATACTTAAAGTTAGATAATCTAACTCCGGAAGTAGTTAAAGGGTATACAACTTTATCTACCGGAATAACAACTTCTTCAAATACTGTCGTAGTTTCTACTACTAAGGGATTTCCATCAGAGTATGGACTCCTGAAGATTGATGACGAAATTATTACTTATACTGGAATTACTACAAACTCATTTACAGGTTGTATCAGAGGTTTTAGTGGTATTACCACTTATCGTAACTCAACAAATCCATCCGAACTTACTTTTTCATCTTCAAGCGCAGGAATACATACCGCTGGTGTTTCAGTACAAAACTTAAGCGCACTCTTTTTACAAGAATTTTATAAAAAGATAAGATATAGTTTAGCACCAGGTCTAGAAAATGTATCTTTTACTAGCAATTTAGATGTAAGTAATTTTATTAAAGAATCTAGAAGTTTCTACGCTTCAAAGGGAACAGAAGAATCTTTTAAAATTCTGTTCAAAGTTCTTTATGGTGAAAATATTCAGGTTTTAGATTTAGAGAAATATTTAATTAAACCCTCTGTCGCTAAATTTTTAAGAAGACAAGTTGTTATTGCGGAAAAAATATCTGGAGACCCAGCAAATCTTGTTGGACAAACTATTAGAAAATCGACAGATTTAACAACACAGGGATCTGTTTCAGAAGTAGAAATTATTAGTAGATCTGGGAGAACTTATTATAAGATATCACTATTCATTGGATACGATGATAGTAATCTCACTGAAGGTGAATTCAACATTACCCCCAAAACAAAAATTATTGACACAGTTTCTGTAGGGTCTTCGATTATTACTGTTGATTCTACAATTGGATTTGGCAATACTGGAACTTTAATTTCTGGAAATAATATTGTATCTTATACTGATAAAAGTGTTAATCAGTTTCTAAATTGTAACAACATAGTAGAGTCTATCTCAAAATCCTCAACGATTCGTTCAACTGAAGTAGTATTTGGATATGAAAACGGAGATACGACTAAAAAAGTAGAACTTCTGATAACAGGAGTATTGTCAGAATTTTATGGTCCAGATTTAACTGGAATAAAAGAGAATGAAAAAATAACTGTAAAAAATCTTGGAAAGGTTATAGAAAATCCACAGTCCAATAAATCTTACGTTGAAATTTTTGCAAATTCTTGGATTTATAATACAAGTTCAAGGTATTATATTCAGTCTTTTTCTGGATCAACTTTAACACTTCAAAGCACTATTGACAAATCAAGTCTTAAGGTTGGAGATAGTGTTGAAATAGTCGTTAGAGGAACTCAAAATGTTGTTGCCACTAACGCCACGGTTCAATCAGTTAATACCACTACCAACCAAGTAATTCTTTCTGGACTGATAGGATTTACTCCTTCAGTGTCTCTAGACTATGATTTAAGAAGAAATCTGAACAAAGCAACTAGTAGTGCTGCTAACTTAAAATATGGAAATGATAAGATTGTATCAGATATACAGAATTTATATGTAGATGATGGGCAGGGATATGCCTATGTTGCATCAAATTCGTTACCTTCATATAATATAACCAAAAATATAATATTTTCAGAAATTTCAGAGGCAACAGGTGTAAAATCTCCTTCTGCCACTACTGGATTTTTACAGGGATTTAATTCCACAACTTTAAAGTTTTCCGTAATATCTTTCAATTCAAATACTCAACTTGTAACTGGAGATAGAATTGTATATCTGGCAAGTAATCAGCAAATACCCGGACTAATGTCCGGCGCTAGTTATTTTGTAGAGGTTTTGGCATCGGGAAATAAAATTAGATTATACGAATCTCGTTCTTTCATAGGAACCGAATATTATGTAGAATTTGATTCGTTATCATCTGGTACTGGTTCACACAAATTTGTTCTGTACAAACACAGATCACTTTTAATCAGTCCACAAAAATTATTAAAGAAGTTTCCTCTAAATCCAAGCTATCAATCTGGAGATGGTGATAAGACTGTCCCTGGTGGAGTTGGAATGCTGATAAATGGTGTAGAAATTGTCAGCCCTAAGACAGATGATAAAATTTATTATGGTCCTCTTTCTTCCGTTGAAATTATAAACGGCGGTAGAAATTATGACGTAATTAATCCACCTTATATTAGTGTTTCATCTGGAACTGGAACTACTGCTCTTGTTCAACCAGTCGTTAGTGGAATAGTAACGGCAGTTTATGTTGAACCACAAGAATTCGACATTGGAGTTGTAGTTTCTGCCACGATATCTGGTGGTAATGGTTCTGGAGCAATTCTTGAACCATATGTAGCTAGAAGATATAGAGAATTAGAATTTGATGCTAGACAAAACATTTTTGGTGGTGGTATAGACGTTACGAACGAAACTATAACTTTTAACGAGAATCATAATTTACAAAATGGAGATTCTGTAATTTACAACAACAATGATAATAATAGCATTGGAATAGGAACATACTTTAACTCCAATTCGTACTACAAAACTTTATCTAACGGAGAAACATATTATGTTCAGGTTGTTGGATTAACAACAATTAAACTTTATCAAACATCATCTGATAGATTCTCTGGAATCAATACAGTTGGATTCACTACTGAAAATACCTCTGGAATTCATAAGTTTATAACTTTTGAAAAAGATACCTTAAGAGCGATCAATGTTATTTCACCTGGTTCTGGATATCAAAACAGAAAACTTCGTGTAAAGACATCAGGCATTTCCACAATCTTTAATTCAGTACAATTTGATAATCACAACTTTAATGATGGTGATATTATTAGATATGAGACAACTGGAACAAATGTTGGCGGTCTCTCCACTACAAATTCTTATTATGTGATTAAAAATGATTCCAACTCTTTCCATCTTGCCGATGCTGGAATAGGTGCAACGATATCAGAAAACTATAATAGAAAGAAATATGTTCAGTTCTCATCTGTTGGGTCTGGATATCATATCTTCAAATATCCAGATATTGAAGTTTCCGTAAATGTATCTTATGGAAATACTTTTGTAGGTGTTGTAACAGCGACACCATCTGTGAAGGGTCATATTATTGACGCATATCTGTACGAACCAGGAACTGGATATGGATCTACCATTGTTAATTTTGAGAAAAAACCTCTTATAACAATCAAGAATGGAAAGAGTGCGGAAGCAAAAGCATTAATTAAAAATGGTAAAATTCAAAGTGTAGATGTTCTCTCTTCTGGAAGTGAATATTATTCTGTTCCAGATATTGCAGTAAAAGGAGATGGGACTGGAGCGGTTCTAAAAGCAAATATCGTTAATCAAAAATTAGTATCAATAACAGTAATTAACGGTGGAATAGGTTATGTTCAAGAAACTACATCAATTTCGATAGTTGCTTCTGGAACAGGTGCTATTTTAGAGGCAAACGTAAGATCTTTAGAAATTAATCAACAGTTTGAAAAACAAAGTGAGGTTTTAGTTGAAACACTAAATGATCTAAAATATGCCTTTGTTGGATACTCAACTTCTATTTTTTCAACAAATTATGGTGATACTGGACTAGCACACTCACCAATTATTGGATGGGCATATGATGGAAATCCAATTTATGGTCCTTATGGATTCTCGGATCCTGAAAATATTGCTTCTCCAATAACTTTGATGAATAGTGGATATTCACTTCAAACTTCATCAGTTATTGATAGACCTTCTGCATATGCGGCAGGATATTTCATTGAGGATCATCAATTTACAAACACAGGAACTCTTGATATCCATAATGGAAGAATATGTAAAACTCCAGAATTTCCAAAAGGAACATACGCATATTTCGTGGGAGTTTCAACAGATCCGTCAACTAATACTTTAATACCACAGTACCCATATTTTATTGGTAATACTTATAGATCTCAATATGTTGATGATAACACCACATTAGATCAATCATTTGATTTTAATAATTCCAATCTGGTTAGAAATACTTTAGGTTATAAAGTTAATGATCCATACGCAAATAATGATTTCTTTGTAGAATCTAACGAAATCATAAAACAGTTATCAATTGTTGAATCTGTAACTAAAGGTGGAATTACAGGATTTGAAGTTTTAAATCAAGGAAGTGGATATAAAGTAGGTGACAACTTACACTTCAATGATGAAGGAACTAACGGTGGAGGATTAACTGCAGATGTTGAATCAATTACAGGAAAAGAGATTATTAACATCAATACTTCTGTAGAAACATTTAATAATACAGTATTTACTTGGAAAGATTCAAGTACAGTTCTTGCAACTATTTCACCAAAACATACATTTTTAGATAATGATAACATCTCTATTTCTGGACTATCAAGTTCAATAACTTATCTGAATAAAGTTCATAAAGTTGGAGTTACTACGGAGAAGTGTATCCTATTTAAAAATATGCCAGTTGCGGGCATATCTACAGTTGAAGACATTTATGTTTCAAGAATTCCAGCATCTGTATCGATAGGAAGTAGTTTAACTATCGGAGCAGAAACTGTATCAGTTCTGAATAGATTTGATGTTAATTCAATCATCAGGGTTAAGAGAAGTTCTGGAACTGCTCATACTGCAACAACAGAAGTAAATGTGTTACCTGATACATTTACAATACCAGTAAATGTAGGTTATTTTGATTCTAAAGTTAATAATATTGCTTATTTCAACCCTAAGCAATCGGTTGGTGTGGGAACAACTGCTGGTGTTAGTATATCTACGTCATTTACAGTTGGAGAAATTAATAAAATAATTTCAATTCCAACTCAATTAATTTATCTTCCCAACCATCCGTTTAAGACTGGTGATCAACTAACATTAACAAAACTTTCTTCGGCAACAGCACTGATTGTTTCACAGCAACCCGCAAGTTCAACATTTAATTTGCCACAAACAGGTAATACAGAAACAGTTTACGCAATCAATAAATCAAAAGATTATATTGGTTTAACTACCTCTGTAGGATTAACTACAAACACAGATGGTCTATATTTCTCCAGTAACGGATCAAATGATTATGAATATTCTTTAAGAACAAATTATACTCAAGTAACTGGAAAATCAGAAAAAGTTACTGCCGTAGTTTCGGTCTCAACTGCACACTCCTTGGTAAATGGAGATATAATTACACTTGAGGTAAAACCAAATACGACCGTTGGATTTGGAACAACAAATGTAGTTAATCTTAAATATAATTCTAAAATTGATAAAATCGTCTTCAATCCAATTGGATTTACTTCAGCAGGTATCAATACTTCTAACAGTACTATTTCTATTGGTGCTTCACACCTCAATACTGGAGATAAAGTATTCTATAATTCTACAGATTTAATTGCAAGTGGTTTGACAACCTCGACATATTTTGTATATAAAATTGATGATAGTACAATTAAACTTGCAGAAACTCGTAAAGATATAGAAGGACCATTCCCCAGAACTGTTTCAATTACAAGTATTGGTGGAACTCAACATCAACTTGAAATTATTAATCCACCAATCAAAGTTCAAAATAATTCGGATCTAAAATTCGACTTATCTGATTCATCACTATCTGGTTATAAGTTAAAACTATTTTTTGATGACGAATTTAATAATGAATTTGTTTCAGTTGCAAATACCACAACTTTTAATATAATTGGCGTTGGAACGGTTGGTGTAGGAACTACTGCTTCACTAACACTAAAACATTCAGATGGTCTTCCACTTAATCTATTCTATGCAGTAGAAAAATCTGGATTTATTAGCACAGCGGATAAAGAAGTTAAAAACTACTCTAAGATTAGTTTTGTAGATAACGAATATAACGGAACTTATAGTATTTTTGGAGTTGGTTCTACCACTTTCTCAATTTCCTTATCAAAAGTTCCACAAGAAACTTATTTGTCATCTTCAAATACTGATGTTCTAGAGTATTCCACAACATCTGTTACGGCAACTGGTGGAATTAAAAAAGTAAGAAATATTTTTGGTGGATATAACTATAAATCTCTTCCAGGATTTTCATCTGTTACAACTGCTAGTGGTCAAAATGCTAATATTGTTCCACTAAGCGATCAAATTGGTAAAATAAACAAAGTTAGAATTTTAGAACAGGGATTTGAGTATCCTTCAGATAAAACTTTGAGACCTGATGCTTATGTATCTCCAACATATTATATTTCAAACTCAAATACAATTAATTCAGTAACTGTTCTTAGTGGCGGTAAAAATTATTCAACTCCACCAAATCTTATAATTGTAGATCCAGAGACAAATCAAATTGTAAATAACGATTCCTTAACTTGTAATTTGAGTGGAACATCAATTGGTTCTGTAAACGTAATATATCCACCTAAAGGGTTATCATCTTCGCAACAAAATATTGTTGCTATAAACAATAGCAACGGCATAGGAATCAATACAATACTCACATCTCCATCTGGAATTGTAACTTGTTTCCTCACCACACCATTAACTGGTTTCACCACTGCAGTGTTTGCTGCTGGTGATCAAATTTTTGTAGAAAATATCGAAAAGAACGATCCTTCAGGAACTGGATTTAATTCTGCTGATTATGGATACAGATTCTTTACAGTAACTAATTTTACAAATACAAATCCAGCTAAACTTGAATATAATGTTGTTGGGTTAACAACAAACGCTGGTATAGCAAAAACTTCTCAAAACAGTTATGCTTTTATCGTTAATAGAAATAACTATCCAATTTTTGAACCAGTACAAGGATTCTCAACTTTCTCAATAGATGAAACAATTCTTGTTAAGTCATCTACTGGAACTCAATTTGTTGAAAGAGATTTAGCAGTTCAAATTTCTGAAAGAGATTATGTGAAATTTATAGGAACTTATACTCAAATAAAAATAGGTGATACTTTAAAGGGTAAAAAGTCAGGGGTAATTGCAACAGTCTCAGATATTGACGATAGACAAGGAAAATTTAAAGTTGATTATTTTGTTAGAAAAGATAACGGATGGTTGACTGAAACAGGTAAGTTAAGTGAGTTGTCTCAAGTTTCGTCTGACAATGACTATTATCAAAATATGTCTTACTCAATTAAGAGTACTATTCAGTATGATGAAATAGTCAATTCAGTCAATAGACTTCTTCATCCAACTGGAATGAAGAATTTTTCAGATACTCAAATTAATTCTAGAGCAAATAGAGTATCAATAGCCTCTTCGACAAACGATATTATCGTTTTAGATGTAATTAATGAAAAGCGAGTTGATACAATCAACAACTTTGATTTGACACTAGATGTTGATACTTTAGCATCTAGATCTAAATTTATCAAGTTTAAGAATAAAAAACTAACTGATTATGTAAAATGTACCACAAACAGAGTACTGCTAGTTGATGATATAAGTTCAAGTTTCCAAAACAATAATTCAAGTCTGAATAATTACACATATCTTGATTTTATTGAAGGTAGTTTTTCAAAATACATTTATCAAATTACTGATATTAATTCTTCAGCAAAACAAGTTGGCGAAGTTGTCGCCCTTTATACAAATGATAATGTGTATAGTCTCACAAAATCTCTGATTACTAGTGGATTAAGTACTTCAACAACACAAACAGTTATTGGTGAAGTTGTTGCAGACAAAGATTCATTTGATATTCCTTCGCTGAGATTTATTCCTGTTGATCCATATGATGATGATTATGATATCAAAGTAATAAAAACAGAATTTAATTCAGATTTATCTGGAATCGGAACTCAATCAATTGGATTTGTAAATCTAGTTGGAGTTAATACTTCAGTTGGGGTTGGAACTACTGTCACAGTATTTTCCACATCTTCTTCTACAAATAGAGGAATTTTTGCCAATATTCAAGTAATTAACAAAGCAACATTGGAGATGAATTATATTGAGTTGTATGTTGATCATGACGGAACAGATACCTTCACCTCAGAATATTATTTTGATACAAGTTCAGGATTGACAACAAGCCATATTGGAATTTTCCAACCAACTATAAGTTCTGGATCTATCAGATTAAATTATTTCAACAATTCTTCAAATGAAATTTCAATTAGAAGTAAGATTGTTGGTTTTGGAACAACTGCCGTTGGAGTTGGAACTTATAGATTCTTAAGTCCTGGTCAAATTGCAGGAAATGAAAGAAGTGCATATTATCAATCAAATTACAATGTTTCTTCTGGAAGCACATCTGTAATTGGTGTAAGCACTGAAAATATTTCTGCAATTAAGTCTACTGTTAAAGTCTCTTATGGAAATACCAGTTCTCTACATCAAATTGTGATGGCATACGATGGTACAGATACTGTTGTTTCCCAGTATCCTTTCTTATCTATTGGTAGCACTAATGGAATTGGTACATTTAGTGGAAGTATTTCTGGATCAAATCTAATTCTATCATTCCATCCTGATTCATATACTGGAAGTGCTAATGTTTTAGTTCAGAGTTTCAATGAAATTTTATATGCAGATAATGATAATGATAATGAAGCGCCTAATTTAGATTATGGTACTATAACCGAATCGATTAAATTGTCACAATATAGTGGATTAAACGGGACAAGAGTTAATAAAAAATCTTTTGTTCTTAAGTATGAAGGGGTTCCTATTTTCAGTAAAACATTCAATCCTTCTTCTTCTACGGTTCTTAATCCATCTACAGGAATTTTCCAAATTGACAATCACTTCTTTAGTAACGGTGAAAAATTAACTTATGCACCTAATTCCACTTTAATAGGAGTTGGAGCGACTTCTGTTGGAATTGGTTCCACAGCAACATCAGTTGTAGGTGGCGTTGGTATTGGCACCACCAATATTTTACCATCTACCGTTTATCTAATTAAGATTGATAACAATAGTTTCAAACTTGCAACAACTCCAGAATATGCTACTGCAGGAATAGGAGTTACATTTACTTCAGTTGGTGGAGGAAACGCCCACACATTGACAATGAGTAAGAGAAATGAAAAAGCAATCATTACTCTTGATGGTGTAATTCAAAAACCATTAACATTTACTCCTCTAAGTTATAATCTTGCAAATAATGGTGGGCAGATTGGTACAGCATCTTCAATATTTGCTTTATCTGGAATTTCTTCAATCAAACCAAGAGATATTATTAAAATTAATAACGAATATATGGATGTTGTTTCTGTTGGTATTGGAACTACATTCACTGGACCAATTTCCGGAATAGGAACGTTTAGTTTGGTTTCCGTGTCCAGATCTGCTGTTGGTTCGTCTTCAACCGTACACGCTGATGGATCATCTGCAAGAGTTTACAGAGGATCATACAATATTGAAAATAGCACAATATACTTTACCGATGCACCTTATGGAAATTCTGGTATAAGTAAAAATCCAAGCACACAATTACCTTATGCAAGATCAACTTTTGACGGTAGAGTTTATCTAAGACAGAATTATTCGACAAATTACATTTATGATGATATTTCAGATACATTTAGTGGTATTGGTAGAACATATAGTTTAACTGTTCAAGGTATTAGTACCAGTGGAATAAACACGACCGCAGTTCTTTTAATTAATGATATTTTTCAGACCCCAACAACACAAAATAATGTTGGAAATAATTATGAAATTATACCTCATCCTTCTTCTGGTGTATCTACAGTAAGTTTTACTGGAATAACTTCAACAAATAATCAAATAATTATCTCTGATTATGATGTAAATCAAAATCAAATTCCAAGAGGTGGAGTTATTGTTTCTCTTGGTTCCACAAATGGATTGGGATTTGCACCATTAGTAGGTGCTTCTGTAACAGCAGTTGTTGGTGCTGGGGGTAGTATTGTTTCTGTTGGTTTGGGAACGACTGATAGAGTTGGTTCTGGATATTATGGAACAGTTTCAATTGGTCTGAGTGAAACATCACATTCAGTAGGACTTGGTTCAACTGCCGTAATTATTGCAACAGTTGGAGCTGGTGGAACACTAGCATTTACCGTTAGTTATGGTGGAACTGGATATACAAATCCTAAATTGATAATACCAGAACCAAAATATTCAGATTTACAAGTTACTGGTGTTTCTAGATTTGGTGTTGGTGCAACATCGGATACTGGGTCTGGTCTACTGATATCACTAGATGTTGGTGCTTCTTCAACAACTGGAATTGGTTCTACTTTATTTGAAGTTAAGTCATTTAAGATAACAAGACCTGGATATGGATTTAGAATTGGAGACGTATTCAAACCAGTTGGTCTAGTAACAGCAAAAGGATTAGCATCACCTTTAGCAGATTTTGAATTAACGGTTCTTGATATTTTCACAGATTCTTTCGCTGCCTGGCAGTTTGGAGATTTAGACTTTATTGATCCAATTACATCCTTGCAAGATGGAACTAGAAAGAGATTCCCTCTCTATTATAACGCTCAGTTACTTTCCTTTGAAATAGATCCACTCGATCCAGACTCAGTAAATATTGATTTGAATTCTGTTCTTTTAGTGTTTAGAAACGGTGTACTTCAAAAACCAGGTGATGCTTATGAATATGATGGTGGAACATCTATCCTATTCTCTGAGGCACCAAGATCTGAGGACAGCATAGCAATTTTCTTCTACAGAGGAACAACTGGAGTTGATACTCAACAAGTAAATATAACTGAAACAATTAAAATTGGTGATGATGTTCAGATTTTCCAAAACGATAATTACCCCGAAACCATAACTCAAGATAGTAGAAGAGTTGATGATATTTCTGGATCGGATAGAATTGAAACTAATATTTACTCGGGTGCGGGAATAGATACTAACAATTATAAACCTCTATATTGGACAAAACAAAAAGTTGATAAGATTATTAACGGAGATTTAGTTTATAAGAGTAGAGATTCTATTGAAGGGCAAATTTACCCTACAGCAAAAGTCATCAAGAATGTTTCTCCATCCGATACTGAAATTTTTGTTGATGATGTTCAATTATTTGACTACGAACAAGACGTAAGTAGTATAGCAATTGCTGGATTTAGTGTGCTTCTTGTTCAAGATGCTGGATTAGTTTCTGCAGGAGTTACAGCAACAGTATCTGCTGCTGGAACGATATCAGCACTAACAATTACTAATTCTGGTGCTGGTTATACTGGAACAGTAAATATTAAAATAGGAGCTCCAAAAACAATTGGAGTTGGTGTTGGCACAACTGCAACAGCAACTGTTTCCATCTCCAATGGTTCAATTTCTTCTCCTGTTATAGTTAATCCTGGATTTGGATATAATCAATCAACACCTCCAAGTGTAATTGTCGAGTCTCCTTCACCCAAAATTGAAACCATAACAAATATTAGTAGTTCTGAAATTATGGGATTCTCTGGAATTATAACAGGAATCACTACCTCTACAGGAACTGGAGGTCATCCATTAGGACTTAAGTTGTTCCTTAATTCTACAGCATCCGCTTCTCCTTTTGCTAATTTATCTGTGGGATATCCAATACTTGTGTTTGAAACTGGTGTTGGATCTGGTGTAACTTCTGTTGACGGTGGAAATGCATCTGTTGTTGGAATTGGAACTACTTTCCTTGATAACATTTACTATGTACATTCCATATCAGCATCTGGACAAAACGCTCAGGTAGTTACTAACATTCATTCTGGAACTTCTGTAGTTGGATTAGCAACGACTGCAGTTTCTTCCGCATCTCCTGTTGGTAAATTCTCTTGGGGAAGATTATTTGACGTTTCCAGATCCTCTTCTCCAGTTTCAATTGGAGTTACTGGATTGACTATTGATTCTGGTCTTTCCACGTTCCCAACCATTCAAAGAAGAGGTTATGGATTACGTGACAGAGGACCATTGAAGAAAACCTTTGGATGATAATATAAATATAGAAAAAAACTATAAATATGTCCTCAATTGTAACAGATCAGTTTAGAATACTAAATGCTGAAAATTTTGTTGAATCTGTTGAGAACACCTCTAATTCATACTATGTGTTTGTTGGACTACCCAATGCTTCTCAGGTAGGATTTGGTAGAACTTCTAACTGGAATACCACTGTTCCGAACCCAACTGATAATTTTACGTATCTGTCACACACGGGTGATGTATCTTTATATGGTAAGAAAATATCTTCCTCAACTGTTCGTAGAATTATTCGTAGAATAGACTGGGCAAGAGGTACAAAATATGAAATGTATAGACATGATTATTCATTAACTTCACCATCACCTTTAACTGCATCTTCAAGATTGTATGATGCAAATTATTATGTTATGAATAGTCAATATAAAGTTTATATTTGTATTGATAATGGTTCTTCCGGAATTAACACTTCAGGAAATGCTTCTCAAGATGAACCAACTTTTACCGATTTGGAACCATCAAAAGCAGGAGATAGTGGAGATGGTTATGTATGGAAGTATTTGTATACCGTCAATCCAAGTGACATTGTAAAATTTGATTCTACAGAATATATTACTTTGCCCGGAGATTGGGATACATCTACAGATCCTCAAATTCAATCTGTAAGAGAAAATGGTGATTCATCAATAAATGAAAATCAAATTAAAAAAGTTTATATTGAAAGACAAGGTTCAAATTACTCAAATGGTGTAGGTCAAGAAGTAAATATTTTGGGTGATGGAACTGGAGGAAAAGTTCTTATTGATGTAGTTAATGGCAAAATTACCAACGCTACAGTTTCCTCTGGAGGTAAAGATTATACTTATGGGATGGTAGATTTGGGTTCTATAAACTCTAATTCTTCCTCAGATTTTGCAAAGTTAATTCCAATTATACCACCTTCCAAAGGTCATGGATTTGATATTTACAAAGAACTTGGTGCTGATAAGGTTTTAGTTTATGCAAGATTTGATGATTCTACCAGGGATTTTCCAACAGACACTAAATTTGCTCAAGTTGGGGTTGTTAAAAATCCAACTTCCATAGGTTCCACGACAATATTTGCTGGAAGTCAATATTCTTCCACATATGCTTTAAAATTTTCATCCACTTCTGGAACTCCAGCAGTTGGTGATAAAATTCAACAAGCAGTCACCGGTGGAATTGCATATGGATGGGTATCGTCATATGATAGTGAAACCAAGATTATGAAATATGTTCAAGATCGTTCACTATATTTTAACCAAACTACTCTAGATCAAAAAGATTATATTGGAGTTTCAACTTCTTCAAAAGTTTTAGATTTTGAATCATCTGCAACTCAAATTACCGCTTCTCCAAGTGGGTTTAGTGCATCAATTGACACTAATTTTACTGGTATAAGTACAAATCCAACCGGAAATAAGGTAATCAATCTAGGCGTCAATTTCACTTCTGGTCTTGCTTCTCCTGAGATAAATAAAGGGTCAGGCGATATAATTTACTTGGACAACCGACCAATAATTAGTAGAAATAGTCGCCAAAAAGAAGATATTAAAATCATACTGGAATTCTAAAGATGTCCCAAAAAACAGACTTAAATATTAGTCCTTACTTTGATGATTTTGATGCAGATAAGAACTTTTATAAAGTTCTGTTTAAACCTGGATATCCAGTTCAAGCAAGAGAGCTAACGACACTTCAGTCAATACTCCAAAATCAAATAGAATCTTTTGGTAGCCATATTTTTAAAGAAGGATCTATGGTTATCCCTGGATCTGTTACCTATGACAGTGAGTATTTTTCTTTAAAGATTCAAGAAACTCATTTAGGAGTGGACATAACTGCTTATTTAAAAGAATTGATTGGTAAGCGGTTAGAGGGACAAACTTCCGGAGTTGTTGCTGTAGTTAATAACTATAGTATTCCCCCCAGTAATGACGTTGATGAGATTACTCTCTATATTAAATATGTTTCTTCTGGAACTGATTTTCAAAGAACTACGTTCCTAGAAGATGAAAATCTAGTTATTAATGAAAATATAACATATAACAATGGGGCAACAGTAATTAATTCTGGAGATACTGTTGCAACAGTTCTTGGAACAAATCCAAATGCCATTGGTTCGGCAGTTGGAATTACTCCAGGCGTTTATTTTATGAGAGGATCTTTTGTATCTGTTGGTGTGTCCACAGTTATTTTAGATCCTTATGCAAATAATGGTTCTTATAGAGTTGGACTAAGTGTTTTTGAAGAAATTGTAACTTCAGATGATGATGAAAGTTTAAACGATAATGCACGTGGATTTTCTAACTATGCTGCACCTGGAGCTGACCGATTTAAAATAAGTGCCATTTTATCTAAGAAAGATATTGATGATTTAGATGATAAAGATTTTATTGAGTTAATTAGAATTAAAAACGGAGAAATTAGAAAACTTCAAGACAAGTCTACTTATTCTATCATTAAAGATTATTTTGCTAAAAGAACTTATGATGAGTCTGGAGACTATGCAGTAACTCCTTTCACAGTTGATGTTTTAAATTCCCTAAATGATAGAATTTCAAATGAAGGAATATATTTACCTTCAGAAAAAACAGATCAAGGAGGAACTCCTTCAGATGATTTAATGTGTGTCAAAATTTCTCCAGGAACTGCATATGTTCGTGGATTTGATTTTGACTATGCAGGAAGTACAATTATTGATGTAGATAAACCAAGAGATACTCAAACTGTATCTACGTCTTTAGTTCCCTTTGAAATGGGCAATCTTTTGAGAATTAATAACGTAAGTGGAACTCCGTTTGTTGGAATTAACTCAGCTCTGAACACAGTCGATTTATATAACCAGAGAAAAAATTCAACAGTATCTGGAACAGGAACCTCAATTGGAAAGGCAAGAATATATTCGTTCTCTTTAACAGATGCAACATATTCAAATGCTGGGACTGAGTGGGATTTATATTTGTTTGATGTTCAAACATATACAGAATTAACTCTAAACCAATCTTTAACTTCAGTTCAATGCCCCGCAACTAGTTTTGTTAAGGGTGCTAGCAGCGGAGCTTCTGGGTATGTTGTAGACGCTGCAGCAGGAAGTTCTGTTATTAAACTTTCTCAAACTTCTGGAACTTTTATTCAGGGAGAAAGTATCATAATCAATGAATCTTCAATTATACCAAGAACGATTAAGTCTATAAAGGCGTATAATATTCAAGATATTAAATCAGTATATCAAGATTCAACGGCAGTATCTTCTGGACTAAAAACAGACTTTGTTGCCGACACTGTTTTATATAATTTTACACCGAATAATTTTTCTATCACAGATAGATTAAGTATCAATAGTGCTGGAATTGCAACTTGCCCTGGAAAGACATTTTTAGGTATTAGAAGCGATTCGATTATTCGATATCAAAAAACTGGATTTACTACAGAAACATTTAACAGAGTTGTTTCCGTTTCTTCTGATGGAAGAACGATGCAATTGGCAAGCGTTCCTACAGTTGCAAATGTTTGTGATGGAGCACTTCCTATCGGAATAACTACAACAGAAGTAACTTTTAGCGTTGGAATTGCAGATATCAAAAATGCAGAAAATGCTTCTCTATATACGCCATTAAATGCTAGAAATATTTCTTCTGTAAATCTTTCTGGATCTAACTTAGTAATTACAACACAAGTGAGAGAAAGAACAACCAATTCTGTTGGTTCGTTGACTCTTAATATTACAGATACAAATGTTACCGATGGATATTTTGAAACTTTTGATGCTGAGAGATATTCAGTTTTCTACATAGACGGAACCGTTCAGCAACTAAGATCAGATCAGGTTACCGTTTCTAGTAATGGTCAACAAGTTGTATTTTCTGGATTAACTCCAAATCAGACTAGCAACGTCACAGTTAATGTAACTATCAGAAAGCAAGTAATTAAAAATAGAACTAAAAATCTAGTAAGAAGCGAAAAATTAACGGTTAATAAATCTTCTTCTGGAATTTCTACAGTTATTAGTGGATTAATCACAAGCAGTTTTTACGGATTAAGGATAGAAGATAAAGAAATTTCTCTCAATTTACCAGATGTGGTAAATGTAATTGCTGTTTATGAATCACTTGACACTTCAGCACCAATATTAGATAAACTGACTTTTGTTTCTGGTTTAAATCTAGATACGGCATCAATTTTAGGTGAAAGAATTATTGGTTCCACAAGTGGAGCAATTGCACAACTAGTAACTAGATCTTCTTCAACCGAAGTAGAATTTGTTTATCTAAACTCTAAGCAATTTGTATCTGGGGAAAATGTAGTATTTGAAGAATCCAAAATTACTTCCAACATCCAAGCAATCACCGCAGGAAGTTATCTTAATATAACGACTAATTATAAGTTAGACAAAGGTCAAAAAGATCAATATTATGATTACTCTAAAATAGTAAGACAAACTAATACAAATGCCCCAACAAAACAATTATTGGTAATCTTTAACTACTATGAGATACCATCTAGTGATCTTGGAGATATTCTAACAGTAAATTCCTATAATTACAATAGATTCTCTTCTGACATTCCAACTTTACCTAGTGGATTAAGAGCAAGTGATACATTAGACTTTAGACCAAGAGTTCAGAGATTTACTTCAACAACCACATCTCCCTTCGATTTCTCCAGTAGAGTATTCACAACTCTTCAAAACTCTCAGGTAGTTTCTCCTGGAGAAAGTTCTTTACTTGGATATAGTTTCTATTTGCCAAGAATAGACAAAGTTGTTCTAAACAAACTAGGACAATTTACTGTCATAAAAGGAACTTCTTCAATTGATCCAAAAACACCTCTAAACGTAGAGGAGGCAATGGATATTGCAACGATTACTCTACCAGCGTATCTTTACAATCCAGATGATGCAAAAATTGTTCTGGTAGATAATAGACGTTATACAATGAGAGATATTGGAAAACTAGAAGATAGAATTGAAAATCTAGAAATTACAACTTCACTATCGTTACTGGAATTAGACACAAAAACGTTACAAATTCAAGATAACTTTGGACTAACTAGATTCAAATCTGGATTTTTTGCCGACGACTTTAAGAATACTGACTTGTTAGATATAACAAATCCAGACCTTAAGTGTGATGTTCAAAATGATGAACTATCTAGCACAGTTGATTATTGGTCAGTCAAACCAAGATTGGGTCTATCACCCAATTTAAATGCTGATACTTCAGATTATTCTCAGAATTTGGCATTACTAGATTCCAATGTAAGAAAAACTGGAGAGTTAATTACTTTAAATTATACTGAAATTGGTTGGTTAGAACAACCAGTTGCAACTGAAGTTGAAAATGTCAATCCATTTAACGTTATAGAATATGTTGGGTTAGTATCTCTTAATCCAAAGTCAGATGAATGGGAAAGAGTAATTAGAATTAGAATAGACGGTGGAACAAGACGTATAGCAACTCCACATGGTCCCAGAAGAGAAGAAACGACCACAGTTACAAATACATTCCAAGAAGATCCTTACGTAAGATCTAGAAATGTTCAGTTCTATGCAACTGGATTAAAACCTTTGACTCAACATTATATTTCGTTGGATAGTATAAGTTCTGTCGATTATGTACCTAAACTTATTGAAATATCAATGGTCTCTGGTTCTTTCAATGTTGGTGAAGATGTTGAAGGGTATGTTTCTTCATTGAAAACTATTGCTTTTAGAACTGCAAGACCAGATCACAAAGTAGGAAATTATTCCTCACCAGATAAAATTTACAATGCAAATCCATATAATAGAACTATCGCTCTTCCCACAGCATATTCTGCTTCTTCAACGATTCTAAACGTTGATACTTTCTCCTTAGCAGAAGAATCAATTGGAAAATATGGTGGTTATATTGAAATTGGCACTAAGTTAGTAGGAAAAACAAGTGGAGCTGTTGCTACAGTATCAAATATCAGACTGATATCAGACACCTTTGGTGATATATTAGGAACATTCTTTGTCAGAGATCCAAATACTACACCACCTCCCCTTGTAAGAGTTAGGACTGGTGATAGGGTATTTAAGATTACTGCTAATCCTTCAAATGTTCCTCTTTTACCAGGAGATTTACGTCTTGCTTCAAATGCAGAAGCAGTATATCAAGCAAGGGGGACAATTAGAACTGAAACAACAATAGTTACAACTGTTGAGAGATATGATCCACTTGCACAATCATTTACAGTTGACGAAACTGGTGCATACTTGAGTTCTGTTGATGTTTATTTTGGTTCAAAAGATGAAGTTGAAAAACTACAAGTTCAAGTGAGAACTGTTGAACTTGGAACTCCAACTTTAAATCTTGTTAATGAATTTGCTACTGTAACTTTAGAACCTTCAGACATTACTGTCACTTCTGATGCGTCAATACCAACTAGAATTACCTTCCCATCTCCAATCCATCTTGAACCCAAAAAAGAATATGCCTTGGTATTCTTAGCACCAAGTACTAACAACTATACGCTCTGGATTGCTACAATGGGTAAAAAGAGCATAAATACTGCTTCTTTACCTTCAGCAGAAAGTGTTGTCTATGCTAGACAATATCTGGGCGGAAGTTTGTTTAGATCTCAAAACGGAAGTATTTGGACAGCAAATCAATTCCAAGATCTCAAGTTTAAACTTTATAAGTGCAACTTCACATCAACCTCTGGAGATGTAGTTTTCTACAATCCTCCTTTAAGAGCAGGGGAAAATATTATTCAAGACCTCGTGGATAATCCCATCACTTCTTACCCAAGAAAACTCAAAGTTGGTATTACAACTACCTCCACAATGGGATCTGTATTGACAATTGGTAAAAAGGTAAGTCATGGAACAGTATCGTCACCAGGCACTTATGGGTATGTTGAAAATATTGGTTCCAGAATCAGTGGTTCTGGAAATGGAATTAGTACAACTAACGTAGGAACTGGATATTCCAGTGGTTCTTTTAGTGGAGTTTCTCTATACAACGTTACTGGTAATGGTAGTGGAGCAACCGCATCTATTACTTTCAGCTCTGCTGGTCAAGTTAGTGCAGTTACTATAGGATCAACTGGAAACGGATATGTTGTTGGTGATGTTCTTGGAATTACCACAAGCAATGTTGTTAAAGGAACTGGAGCACAAATTACTGTTTCTACCATAGATGGTATCGATACTCTATATTTGACAGGTGTACAGGGCGAATCATTTACCTCTGGTGAAGATTTAATTGTTTATGATAACTCAACAGCAGTTGCGTGTGCAAATACCGATATAAGAGGATCTTCTAGTGTATATAACAATCTCTATACCGGTAACGTAATTGCGGTTTATCAACCAAATCATGGGATGCATGCTGATAACAACGTTGTAGAAATTAAAGGTGTAGAACCCTCAACCACACCAATCAAGTTAACCGCTAATCTTGGCATAAGTGATACGACTATTTCAGTAGCAAGTACTGCAGCGTTTACAACCTTTGAGGGTATATCAACTTCGAGAGGATATATCAAAGTAAATAATGAAATTATGTTCTATGATGGAATTAATGTTGGATCACTTGGGATTAGTACTAGAGGCGCAGAGGGCACAAGTATAACTCCTCATTATATTAATGACGTAGCATATAAGTATGAATTAAATGGTGTTTCGTTGACAAGAATTAATACTATTCACGATTTACCAAGTACACAAGCACTTAAAGATCTTAGAGACTTTGATGTGTATCATCTTGAGTTGGATAGAACTGACAGAGGTAGTGGAACATCTTTATTGTCATTTACTGAAGAGAAAATTTCTGGAGGTTCCAATGCTTCTGCATCTCAAAACTACCAATTTAATATTATCAGACCTCAGTTAAGTATCTTTACTCCTGGAGAACAAACAACCGTAAGTTCTACAATAGAAACAGTTTCTGGAACAAGTGCTGGTGGTTCTGAAGTATCATTCTTATCCAAAGAACCTGATAATATCACGCTCAATGAAGAAAATGTTTTGGATTCTCCAAGATTAATGTGCTCAGAGAGAAATGAAATTGAAAGACTTTCGTCTGAAAAATCATTTACACTAAGGGTGAAAATGAATAGTGGGGATTCAAATCTTTCTCCAGCGATTAATATTAAAAATGCAAGTATTATCTTAGGAAGAAGTAGAGTTAACAATCCAGTTTTAGACTATGTTTCTGATGGAAGATCTAATCTGTTAGAAGGAGATCCTCATGCATCAGTTTACATTTCTAAGAGAATTGATTTAAAGCAACCAGCAACATCATTGAAACTTTTGGTTTCAGCATATAGATCCGCAGATTCAGATTTTAGAGTTCTCTATAGACTATTCAAATCAGACTCTAGTGAAATTGAACAGTCTTATGAACTTTTCCCTGGATATGATAATTTGACAGATACCGATGGAGATGGTTACGGAGATACTGTAGTTGATTCTTCAAAAAATAGTGGCAGAGCAGATTCTTATGTGAGACCAAGTAATGACAATGAGTTCTTAGAATATCAGTTTACTGCCGATAACTTAGATCAATTCACAGGATTTGCAATTAAAATTGTTATGTCGTCTGCAAATGAAGCAAAACCAGTTGAATTTAGAGACCTTAGAGTCATTGCTCTTGCATAATGATACCCGTAGACGGACACAAAAATCTCTATAGAGACGAAAAAACTGGAGCAATTGTTAATTGTGATACATTCGCATACTCACAATATATTAAAATGAAGGATGATAAAAAGAAACAAAGAGAAGAAATAGACCAACTAAAATCCGATATTGATGAAATTAAGTCCTTACTAAGGGAGATTTTAAATGGATCCAGACAAAATTGAACTTGAAAATTTGAGTAAAAGTTTTGAATATTTTAAATATGCATCCGAAATAGATAACATTGACAATATTGAAGAATTACGCAATATTGCAAAATCTTACTTCAAATTATATCTAAAACAGCAAGAGGTTTTATCCAACTTAGATTCCAAGCCAGTATAAATACATTTTAGAACCTGGTTCATACTTAGATGTCGGAAATAAAGGTCAGAGTAGGCCAACAAAACGCCATTAAAGTTCTTTCATCACTAGCGGGTGCAGGTAGTCTTGCGTTAAGTGAATTAACTGACGTAGATGCTTCAAATTTACAAAATGGAATGGTTTTGGTGTATAACAGCACTACTCAAAAATGGACAGCGACTCTACAGTTAACCCCTACTAATACTCAAAACTTAGTTGTTGAGGGGGGGACATTCTAAGATATGGCAAGTATAATTAAAATTAAAAGGTCTACAGGGACCTCTTTACCTACATCACTAGCCTGGGGCGAACTTGCTTACATAACTGGTATTGGAAGTTATGGGGGCACTCTTCAATACAAGGATAGAATATTTGTTGGAGATGATTCTGGAACCATTATTCCAGTAGGTGGATATTATTATGCTTCTATGATGGAGCATACTCCCGGCGCAGTTGCAAATGTAAGCAATTCTAGAAATTATGATAGTGGAGTTGTAGCAGTATTAGCACCCGAAACAAATACAAGCGATAACTCAACATCACTAAAAGTAGATCAATGGAACGTAGATAATCTTAGATTAGATTCTAATACATTATCTTCAACCAATACTGATGGAAATATTATTTTAGATCCTACGGGAATTGGAAGCGTTAGGGTAGTAGATGATACTTATTAAAATTTTGGTAATGATAATGACGTAGCAATGCGTTATGATGAAGCAACAGACAATAGATTTGAAATTGAAGGTGCGGACTGGTATTTTGAAAATGGTGTCTCAATTGTAATTGGAGACACAACAAACTCAAATACTAAAGACACTGGTGCTCTTGTAGTTGAAGGTGGAGTTGGAATTGAAAAAAATCTTTCAATTGGTGGAAATCTTTCTGTAAGTGGAATTACAACTTTTGATGATATTAAAATTGAAAATAATGTAATATCAACTCTTCCAGGAACCACAACACTTTATCTTGATCCATACACAGATGGTTTAAGTAACGAAGGGACAGTTGTCATTAAGGGTAATCTTCAAGTTGACGGAACAACAACATCAGTAAACTCACTTACTGTAGATATAAATGATCCAATTATTATACTTGGAGATGTAACGAGTAATAGAACAGTAATGACAACAGTTGTTACTGGTGTTAGCACAATTCGTTTAGATTCTGTTGTAGGAATTAATACCGGTGATGTTGTTAGTGGTAACGCATCTTTATCTGGTTCTGGAATCAATACTATAACTGCGTATGATACCACCAACAAAATTATTACACTAACAAATGCTGTTATTGGTGGAATTTCAACAACTAGTCAGTTAGTAATTACTCATGCATTTGATACCAATACCGATCGTGGAATTGGATTTAATTATAATACAAGTAGTGGTACGGCAAATAACAAAACTGGATTTTTTGGATATATTGACGGCACAAATGTAGGAAGTTCTGCCACATCAAGATCTTGGACATATATTCCAGATGCTACTATTTCAAATAGTGTTGTCACCGGAACTAGAGGATATTTAGATATTAAAGGAATTTATTACCAGACTGGAGATTTTAATACTCACGGTGTTGTCTATTTTGATGTAGATGGTTTGCAAACATCTACAAATAATCCAGAATCTCCAACAATTACATCAAAACAAGTTTTAACTGCAGTGACCGATGTCAATTTAAACCTAGGTTCTAATGTAACTATTGCCGTTGGAGATGTTATCAAACAAGATACATCTAATGCATATGGCGTTGTCAAAGTTGCGGGAACAACTTCAACAATACAACTAACTGGAGTAGAAGGAACTTTTACTAATACTTATAATTTAAGAAAAGAAGGTGCAGATGGTGCAGTTTCAAATCTTTTCGAAATTCCAACATCAATAACTAATATACATACTAACAGACCTACTTGGACTGCAACTCTAGATGGGGGACACTATTAAATGAATATCCCCAGTGAAGAGGTTGATATTAACTTTTTGATTAGATCTTATCATAGAAAAATATCCGATTTGTCCAATCAGGTTATTCTTTTGGAGGCAACAGTTCAAACACTTCGAAATGAAATAGAAAAATTGAATAAATCTTCAGATAAAGATTTCAAGGAAGCGTAAAATGTCCAAACCATCTACTAGACAAGAACTTATAGATTATTGTAAAAGGAAACTAGGAGCACCTGTTCTTGAAATTAATGTTGATGACGATCAGATTGACGATTTAGTAGACGACGCTATACAATATTTTCAGGAAAGACACTTTGATGGTGTCGAAAGAATGTATCTAAAATATGAAATTAGTCAAGCAGATATTGATAGGGGAAGAGGAAGGGAAACAAACGGAGTTGGTGTTGTAACTACTACAGCAACTTCTACAAATATTAGCGGATATGGATCAATAACATCTAATTTTTATGAATCATCTAATTTCATTCAAGTTCCAGATTCAGTAATTGGTATTGAAAAAATATTTAAGTTTGATACAAGTTCAATATCAGGTGGTTTGTTTAGCATCAAATATCAGTTATTTTTAAATGATTTATATTATTTCAACTCGGTTGAACTTCTTCAATATTCAATGACTAAAAGTTATCTGGAAGATATTGACTTTTTACTAACTACTGATAAACAAGTAAGATTTAACAAAAGACAAGATAGATTATATTTGGACATTGATTGGGGATCACAATCGGTTGGAAATTTTATAGTAATTGATTGTTATAGAGCACTAGATCCAGGATCTTTTAGTCAAATTTATAATGATAGTTTTTTAAAGCAATATTTAACTTCTTTAATCAAAAAGCAATGGGGTCAAAATCTAATTAAGTTTAGAGGAGTCAAGTTGCCTGGGGGAATTGAGTTAAATGGTAGAGAAATATATGAAGATGCTGTTAGAGAACTTGATACTTTAAAGCAGAGAATGGCATCAGAGCACGAATTACCTCCTTACGACTTTATTGGATAATGGCTCTTAATCCCTTTTTCTTACAAGGTTCTTCTTCAGAACAGAGACTCGTTCAATCTTTGATTAACGAGCAGTTGAGAATGTATGGTGTCGATGTAATCTACATTCCAGGAAAATTTGTCAATAAAAAAACTGTCATACAGGAAATACAATCATCAAGATTTGATGATAATTATGCCATAGAAGCATATATCAATACTTATGATGGTTACGGGGGAGCAGGAGATATCCTTACCAAATTTGGCATGAGTTTAAGAGATGAATTATTAATTACAATATCAAAAGAAAGATTTGAAGACTTTATATCTCCATTTTTGATGGGTAGTGATACTGATGAAATTGAATTGTCATCTAGACCAAGAGAAGGGGACTTAATTTATTTTCCACTTGGTCAAAGATTATTTGAAGTAAAATTTGTAGAGCATGAACAACCTTTTTATCAATTAGGAAAACTTTATGTCTATGAATTAAAGTGTGAACTCTTTGAATATGAAGATGAAGTTCTTGATACTGGAATTGAAGAAGTTGATAGGGAACTTGAGGAAATTGGATTTATTACTACACTTAAAATGGTAAGTTTAGGTTCAACTGCCACGGCAAATGCCATTGTTCGTACTGGATATGTAAGACAAATTTTCTTAAATAATGATGGATATGATTATACTACAGCACCTGTAGTGGCAATTGGAACTGCTCCACCAGGTATTGGACATACAGATGCAACGGCAGTTGCAATAACTACAACAAAAGGTGGAGTTTCATCAGTACAAAGAATTTTATTTTCCAATGCCGGAATTGGATATTCTGGAACAGAACCAACCATTAGTTTTATCAGTCATGTAGTTGGTAGTGGTGCTACAGCGGTTACAATTGGTGCTGGAGCAGCTGCCACTTGTTCGATTGAATCACAAAGTTATGGTGTTATAAGCATCGTGGTGAATGAAGGTGGAACAGGATACTCTACAAATCCAGTCATAACTATCGCTGGTCCAATAGGTTCTGGTTCTACAGCACGTGCAGAAACAAGAATTAACTCTTCTGGTGCGGTTTCTTCAATACTCATAATTGATCCAGGTTCTGGATATGATCTCAATAGTCCTCCATCAATTACTATTTCTAATCCAGAAACATTATCTGGAATTGGAACGTATCAATTTAATGAAATTATTGTCGGTGAAAGATCTAAACTTAGAGCAAGAGTTAAATCTTGGGATTCTGATGATGGAACTCTAAAAGTTTCATTCGTTGGTGCTTCCTCTACTCAACCGACATTTTATCCAGGAGAAACTATTATTGGTCAAGAATCTGGCGCGACTTTCTCTGTTAAGTCTTATAATGACAATGATATTTACGATAAATATAGTCAAAATGATGAAATTGAAGAGGAAGCAGACCTTATTCTAGATTTTTCAGAATCGAATCCATTTGGTACTTATTAATGTTAGGGACTTATTACTATCACGAGATTATTAGAAAAACCATTATTGGTTTTGGAACGTTATTTAATCAGATAAACATCAGGCATCAAGATTCTGATGATACTACAGTTATCAGTGATATGAGAGTTCCTCTTGCTTATGGTCCCGTTCAAAAATTTCTTGCAAGAATTAGGCAACAACCAGAATTAAACAAACCTGTTCAAATAACTTTACCTAGAATGTCATTTGAAATGACATCAATACAATATGATGCAACAAGAAAAGCAAGTTTAACACAAACGTTTAAAGCTTCGAATGGCACAAATCTTAAAAAGGTTTTTATGCCAGTGCCATATAATATTGGGTTTGATTTAAATATTATGGTAAAATTAAATGATGACGGACTTCAAATAATTGAACAAATTCTACCATATTTCCAACCAGCATTCAACATCACAATTAATCTCATAGATTCAATTGGTGAAAAAAGAGATATACCAATTGTTTTAGAAAGTATTAATTTTCAAGACGATTATGAAGGAGATTTTTCTACAAGAAGAGTTTTAATCTATACTTTAAGATTTAACGCAAAAACATATCTTTTTGGACCTATTGCAGAAAGCTCAGAGGGTCTTATCAAAAAAGTTCAAGTCGATACATATACTGGAGATACTGTTAATACTTCTAGACGTGAAATGAGATACATTGTAACTCCTAGGGCTAAGAGGGATTATAGTAACGATAATACATCTGTGCTAACAGATGGTATTTCTACCAGCGATGTCCTGATTCCTGTTGTTAGCAGTGCTGATTTTAGTATAGGTGATAGAATTATCATTGGTAATGAAATAATGTATGTGAAAGATAAACCAAATGCAACTCAGTTGTATGTTGAACGTGGTTATGAAAATACTACAATAATTGAACATCTAGTAAATAGTAGTATTGATAAGTTGACTGCTGCAGATGATCAATTAGTTGAAGCAGATGATGATTTTGGATTCAACGAAAGTTGGACTTATCTAGGAGATTCTAAAGAGTACAGTCCAACACGCAAAATTGATTTTTAATAGGTAATTTTATGTCTGATTACAGTAGTATCGATAAAGCATTAAATATTGAAAGTGAAATAGTAAATGTTGAAAAAAATAATGATATTGAGATCATCTCAAAAGGAAATGATATCAAAAAAGATTATGAATATACACGAGCAAATCTTTATTCTTTAATTGAAAAAGGTCAGGAAGCAATTAACGGAATTATGGAACTCGCTGGAGAGGGTGGAAGTCCAAGAGCGTATGAAGTTGCAGGTCAATTAATTAAAAGTGTTGGTGATGTAACTGATAAACTGATAGATTTGCAAAAAAAATTAAAAGACGTAGAGGAAGAGTCTGTTAAAACAACTAATAATGTGACCAATAATGCAGTTTTTGTTGGTTCTACGTCAGAACTTTCTAAACTACTCAAACAAGGTTTTCTAAATAATAAAGAGTAGGTTTTTGTATAGATGAGTTGGTCTAAAGATTATAAAAAATCAATAGACTGTGACAACCCAAAAGGGTTTTCACAAAAAGCTCATTGTGCTGCTCGCAAAAAAAGGTCAAGGGGACAAGAGACTCAATCTAAATCTCCCTTTAGTGAAGGCACTCTCCATCACTGGTTCAAAGGTTCAAAATCAAAAGGTGGAAAACCTGGTTGGGTTCAAGCAGATGGTTCACCTTGTGCAAATGAACCCGGTGAGACTAAAACACCAAAATGTTTTAGTAGTGGAAGATTAAAAGCGTTAAAGAAAAAAGGAAAAAAGGGAGAGGCACTGATTCGCTCAGCAGTTCGCCGCAAAAGACAAAAAGATAAGAGTCAACAAGCAAAATCTGGTGCAGCAAGTCCAACCAATGTTGCAACTTTTGCAAAAGGTAAAAAGGATCCAAATTACATAAAGGCAGAACCAGGTATTAAGGAACAAATGGAACTGAACGAAGCAAAGAAAGATAAACCTGGAAAAGGTAGTGGGACAAAAGATGCCTGCTACCATAAGGTTAAAGCAAGATACGATGTTTGGCCAAGTGCATATGCGTCAGGAGCACTCGTCAAATGTCGCAAGGTAGGCGCTGATAATTGGGGAACTAAAACGGAAGAAACAACAGCAGCTCTCAGTTATGATTGGAATACTCCAATTCGTGAAAGACCTGATAGATATTGCCCAAAATGTGAAAAACTTGAATTGAGAAGTGAATGTAGATATGGACCAAAATATTGGGATATGTATTCTTTACCTGCAGAGATAGTTACAAACAAAAATGATTACAAAACAACAATGCCATATCCTGGACCAGAAGTAACATCTTCTTCACCATTGTTAACCGTAAATCAAATGAAATATAATTCAACCAGACCACACCCAGCAAACGAAGAGAAAGACCATGAGTATTCAATGGCTCGTTCTGAACTCTCTACTATAATTTCAGCAGCAAAAAGACTGAAGAAAAAAATGAAAGGTGAAGGTAGTATTGAAGCTTGGGTCCAATCTAAAATTACCAAAGCAGCAGATTACATTGATACTGCCGCAGATTATGTCGAAAGTGGTGAGCACAATGTTGAAGAGGCAGCAAAGAAATGTTGGCCAGGTTATGAGAAAAAAGGGAACTCAAAAACTATTTGGAAAAACATATAATCGTTGTGTTAAAAAAGAGCAGTTCTCTAATTGGAGGGAAGAGATACTAGAACAAATTGGTATTGACGCAACAGAATATGGTGGACCAGATCAACTTCTTCGAAAAATAATAAAAGACAATCCAAAATATGGAGGTGGAAAAGTTATTCCCTCTACACCATCCAAAAGTGCAAATTTACAAAAAGAAGACTGGCAAAAAGTCAATCGTCAAGATAAAACTGATGGATTAAGTCAGAAGGCAGTAGATGCTTATCGTCGTGAAAATCCAGGTTCAAAACTTCAGACTGCTGTAACCGAAAAGAAACCAACCGGAAAAAGAGCAAAGCGTCGTGCTAATTTCTGCCGTCGTATGAAAGGGATGAAATCAAAACTAACTTCTGCAAAAACTGCAAGAGACCCAGATTCAAGAATCAACAAAGCATTACGTCGTTGGAAC
>Ga0129336_10000239_pt1 | contig 30415 bp, 37 predicted proteins | sample CPB6_02_DNA_FD_96878 | JGI IMG/M metagenome (GOLD analysis project Ga0129336, IMG submission 96878) | Freshwater to marine salinity gradient microbial communities from Chesapeake Bay, USA - CPBay_Sum_0.6_0.2_DNA | ecosystem: Environmental > Aquatic > Marine > Coastal | place: USA: Chesapeake...
GAGGCCCATAAACTCGAAATGCCGGAATACAAAGGCGGACGACCGGACAAGCCATCGCTGTTTCCTATCATTCTCGAAGAAGGTTATAAGTACATTCAGTCCCCCGGGTCGACGTTCGCCTTTTTCGATAAAGTTTATTACGAAGCAGACGACATTGCGGGGAAAATCGCCCGAATCCAACGAACTGAACCGGCTCTTGACAGATATGTTTTGCTGTCTACGGTTGACGGTGACTGGCAAGGATTGGTTTCCGATCCGCATAAAATCGTATGGTGTAATACCGGCCCCTGGCTACCAAGAATACGTACCGAGACCGAAGTCTGTGACTACTACCTCCGTAAGGAAAAACTGAACATCTCGACTGCGCGGGAGACGTATACGGTGAAGGTGGAAGTTGGTGACGCGGGCGACAACCTGTTACCTGGGACCCCACTCCGTTTCTTCGACCTATACGACGAAGACCCTGTGTGGGGCTGGACGCCCGACGAGGAAGCCACTCTTCGCCAGATTATCGCCGACACCCGGCCTTCCAACCGTTCCGATCACCTGGAACGGGCAGGCCGCTACCTTCAGTCGCTAGGCATGTTCCTGCCAGAGATTCCTCCTCCCACCCCTCACGACATCGCAACGTTCGCCGAGAAGTCGCGGCGAGAAAGGCGCGAAGCGCTGCATCCAGAACTCCGAGGGCTAAACAAGAAATACTGTCTTAATCTTCCGGACCCTGACGACTTCGCGAAATGCGCTAAAGTGGCGAGTGACGACGACGCAGCCCGGGTGAGGATCAAAGAACTTGACGAACAGAGGAAATCAAGTGATCCGGCCTATAACGCCGGCCTCCTCAAGGCGTTAAAAGAGTCGAGGAAGGACTACAAGGCTACGCTTCTCCGTTACGGAGCGAAAGTAGATGGCTAAGAACTCATCGGATGCCGATCTGGTCAATAAGGGTCCAGCGGCCAAATACTCAGAAGGCATTCATATGCTAGAAGCGCAAGGTTTCTTCATGCGCATCAACCTCGACTCAAAACTCACCTCGTACCACGATCTTTACGAGAGGTTTAGCCCGTCGGGTATTAATAACTCTACCAGTCCAAAGGGAATGCGTTATCCGGACTGGTTTGAGTTTCTTGTCCCAGCCTCAGAAGTAACCCTTGAGCTTATCCAAAACGAGCTTTTAAACACCGAAAGCTCAATGTTTTCTAGTACGCAAGAGATTAAGGAGTTTGTCCAGCCGCTATTCATTTATCGATCCGGCCGTTCAAGTGAAATCACCGACTACGTACTTGGGCTCGAGAATCTCAAAGCGTTGAGACATAAAAAACTCGGCGGCGGCACTTATGACCTTGGCATCGCCTATGAACCAACTAAAATCCAAGCGTTATTTACCAGCCGAACCTTAAACAACGTATTTGCGTATGTACCAGAGCTAGACTGGTTTGACAAACCGATAAGGGAGATGAAGTTCGAGGATATTATCACCGTATTTCCACCGGCCGAAGCGGAAATGTTCAAACTGATTATCGGCAGGGCGTGCGTAGGTCGGACTGGTAACGTTCATCCAGGAACTAACGAAGTAATCAAGCACGGATTCCGAAAAGCGGGTATTATCGTTGGTGAACCGGGCGTCGGCAAGAGTACAGTATTGAATGGTGTTCTTAAGGCAATGCAGTACTGTGGGTTTAATGTTGTAAATTTCGGCCAGTTTGGATCGAGATTTAACCAGGGTTCGGTTATCAGCTCGCACTTAGCCTATAACGACGACCTGACACTCGACTCGTTGGAGCGGATGCTAAATTCCCATTCGTTCAAGAGCGTGGTGACCGGTGGCACGGAGAAAGTAGAAAACAAAGGCACTGACGCAATCGAAGTGGTATCGAATACGGTACTGGTTGCGAACTGTAATGAGATTAGGCCGGAGATATCTTACAGTCTGGATTCGGGAGCAATTAGCCGCCTAGCCCTCATATCTACCTACCGAGTCTTCGAACAAGAAGAAATGTCAGAAAAAGAAGGCAGAGACATGCACCCGGTCGCGAATATCAAATACTTGTGTAAGAAGTACGGTGTGGACGAAGTCACACTATTCATGAGAGTAATGCGTGAATGTACGGACTTTTTTCTCGGCAAAGTCCGGGCGGGCGAAGACGTTCACTTTTACAGTGAGCAGCTACTACCTTATCTTCGTATACAAATTCATAAAAACGCTCTGGAGTGTTTCGTCCGTCTGTGTATGTTATCATACGCAATTAGAGATCAAAAGGGTCAAGGCTCATATCTTCCCGAACTAACGCTGGGATCGTTGGCGACTATACTTGAATCGACGCGATACATCATGATCGATATGAAAGCGAATACGTTGAGGCGGAATATGAAGGCAAATTGGGAGGCGGCAAAACGTGACCAAACTCACCCGTACTGGGCGCAGAGGAAGATGTTGATCACGAGTGTGGACAAATCCTACGAAATTTTCGGTAACTATCAGTCGGATAAAGATTTGACCTTAGCGATCGAAAGTGTGTTTAACGCGTTGACTCTACGTGACGGATTCAGCATGGCGAAGAAAGCGTCACATATTGTTAGGGTTTGGGAACAAATTAGGGGTGAGAAAAATAAGATATATAAGTTGGCGAATAATCTGATGGCTACTATTACCGATCCGGAAGAGGTTAAACATATTACCGATAAGTCAAAGCGTTGCGAAAGTTCGTGGCTATATTCGGCTGGCTACGATCCAAGTAAACTCTGACCGTTCTGTGGTACAATACTCGCCCGCCCACCCACACACACCCATGACCACCGCCACCATCTCCCTCGACTCCGAAGGCTGGGACCATAAGCCCAGCACAGCTCTTCAGTACGGCAAGGAGACAGATAAGTACGGGAATCCAAAGACGGAGGTCAGGGTGCTCGGAGCAAGGCTCGGGACCGAGACATCTGACGTGACACCAAAATCTCTCGCCCGAGCGATCGTTCGCGGCCAAACCTGGTCTCCGTTTGTGTTCAATGTGTGTCCGGATTGGAGGAGGAGACGCAGGGTAGAGGGATTGTTCGCAAGCTGTCAGGTACTTGGTGTCGATTACGATGCGGGAGACAGCGTCGACGAGATTGTGACCGTCGCCGGCCAGCTCGGCATCCGTTTCAACATTCTTCACCACTCGTTCTCCAGCACCCCCGAACACCCGAAACTTCGGGGGATTATTTTCCTCGATACGGAAATTATCGATCTTGCTACGGCTAAACTCTTGTCTACCGGTCTCGCTCATGCGTTGGGAGGCGATCGGGCATGTGTTGATACCGCCCGGATGTATTTTGGCTCGCGACCGGACTCTATCATCCACTTAGATAACGATGCGGTTACATCGGTTGAAACCCTAGCCGCTATAGCTAAGTCCGTAAACGCTGAACGGTACGTCGTTTCTCATGTCCACGAACCCAAAGACCACGATCCGGACTGGGGAACCATTGACGATCAGCGGAAGATATTTAACAAGTTACCGCGCGGAAAGCGCGACTTTGTAAAACGTAAGGTGCTGGGTATCTTGCGTGAGATCGAAAACTTTGACGGCTCGGACGGCTCAAGTCGTTATGAGTGTGTTTGGAAACGCACTAGCCGCATTGCCCGTATGCCAGAGATGGTTGGTAATGTTGTCTACGAGTGGGTGATAGAACGTATAAATAACAATCCGTATTTCTCAGATTGGGATAAAGACGTTGACGCTGTAGTCCGTAACGCAATCGCTTGGAGCTACGACCATGCTGAGCCGCCAGTCTAGTTGAAAGCGTTATAGGACCGTGGAAATGGCGTGGCGACCAGAGCTGAAGACTATCTTGAATCTCCAGGCTTTACAGATCTACGTAAAGAGTCTGTAGAAGGGTTTATCCAAGAGTCTGTAGATTCAGGTACTTTAGGTTCTGAATTATTCCAGGGTGAATTTGCCATAGATGATGGGCTAGTCGCGTTTGACACGTCTCCGGTATTTACCGACTACAGTCAACCAAATAATCCTGAAGTTCCAGAAGTCGAAACCGCCACCACCGTAAAAACAATCCGTGGCGCGAACTATGACGTTATTTATAATAACGAAAGGGCTTTAGGGAATATTACCTTTATACCCGGTACCGCTTGCTCGATGTCGGAAGCAATTGCGTATATCCGTTACTGGTCGAGAAAGGGTACGCAACAAAAACAACCGGTTAGTCAAGAACCGCAAAACGATACTCCTACCGATGCACAAAAGGCTTTGCAGGAGGAAATGAATCAGAAATATTTTAGTAGTGTTGACGAATCATTTGTAAGCCCCGGCTATGGTGTAGAAGAAGTAACCGGAAGCGAAACCAGGGTAATTGCTAAAGTTCCCGATAATACGGCGTATCAGAGTCGACCGAGGCAGCCAGTGCCAACTCGGGTCCCAGTTCCAGCGAGTGTCTCCCAACCAGTCTCCGGCAAAACCTATAGCGCGAACCCCTCAGGAGCGTTGGCTACCACGCCATTCGTTATTCCGTCTGAAGCAGTCTGGACGTTCCTCTTCAATCCCGAAGAGCTCCAACTCAGTTCCGGTCCGGATTTTAACCGTGCGGAAACATGGGGAGTTTCTGACCCCGCAAATAGCGGTCAGCCCTTATCCTGGCGTTCAAACAAAAACCGGAAACTCACTTTCGGCAAAGTACTACTGCACGGATACAGTTTCGGTAAGCGAGTCGACTCATTGGAACGCGGCTTGCAGGAACTATTCACCGCCCGGGATGGGGAGAATGGTGCCGATGGCCCCCCGGTCCTGGAGTTTGTGTGGGGCAAGAGGGTATTCGGGCCGTGCGTCATCCAGAATGTGCAAGTCAGGGAGAAGGCGTGGGACAACGGATTACTGGTCAATGCGGAGGTGTCGTTCGAACTCGAACAGGTACCCGAATGGACGATCAATGACGGATTTGTTGATGTGTTGCGGCCTGGTCGGCAATCGACCGTCAACGACCCGCTGGTACCGGCTAGCACGGCAGAACCAAGTAGCTCTACTCCTGAGCCAGAACAACCTCCTGCGAGTAAGCCAGGTGGAGGTGGTGGTAAGCAACCGGATAGTCTAAATTTAAATGAAGTCAGGGAATGCGAAAAAGCGAGAGAATTGTATAATAACTTTAAATCGTTAGAAGAAAAGGCTATTAGGGAAAGTATTTCTAAGCCTAATTCTGATATTTCTGTAATAAGACAGAAAAATGCGATTCAAAACTATGTTGAAGAATTTAACAGATTATGGGTTAAAATCTACTATCATGAACCCAAAATGGGTTCCATATATAAATCTCTAATAAAGAGTCCAACTGGACCGGAAGGATTTTCAGCCGACGTAGACGAAGCAATGAAGGCAATCAAAGAAAGTACTCCATTTTTAGGTTATCCAGATTATAGAGATGCCGCTAAGTTAGTTGTATCAGTAGTGAACTCATACAAGGTGGCTTCAGACACGTACGCAAAAAGTACAAAATGTAAAAAAGCATTTGATCAAATTAGTAAATCTCAGAAAAAGGCTGCAGAACAAGCTAAAAAAGCTGAAGAGGAAGCTCAATGTAAGGCTAGAAATCTGGGTGCTAAGTGTTCTGGATTTGCTCCTACTACCACTTGCTCTGGTATAAGACTTAGATGCAACGGTAGTACGTATCAGAGGTTTTGATAAGTAAATATGGCAATATCGAATCTCCGGCTTAACGTAACAGCAAACACGGCCCGAGCTCTAGCGGATTTTAATAAGTTTTCGCGATCCCTCGATAACAAATTCTTAATTAGCGGTCTAAAACTCGATGTCGTCCGCAACGCGCTAAGCCAGATCAATCGAGATTTTCAGCGTGCCATTGGCGAACAGGGACTGGCTAGCGCATCGTCACTCCGCGCAGCCCAAAACCAAGCCGCGTTACTAACTCAAACGTTCAAAGGCTTTGCGTCGGAATCCGCGCTATCAATCACTCAGAACATCGGCACCGCGTTAAACAATGTCGCGGTACGGGCTGGCGGCACGATGAAGGATGTCCAGAAGACGTTGGCGGCCACTCCATTTATCGATATCAATCTGTCTGAAGATCTACGGAACAAACTGGCGAAAGGCATCTTGTCGTTCCAACGAGACATGCGTCGTGCCGGGCTGGGTGAAAACTTCGGCGGTCTCGCGCAACAATTCCTGATGGGTCAAGCTACCGGCATGCAAATGCTGAATAGCGGCGATGCAATGCAATCGTTCCTAGGGTCACAGATTATTAAACGGGTTGGTGGCGAGGGCATGCTGTACAGTCCGGAAGAACGGACGAAAGTGTTGTCCGATATCCTTAATGATCCAGAGATCATTAAGCAGTTGTCCGAGATGGCGAAACGGGCAGCGGGTTTCCGGATTATCCTAGAAGACCTTAACACAAAACTGTTCAATACCGAGTCCGGTGTATTCGGGTCATTGCGTAAAGTTATCGACCGCACCGGAAAATCAACGACTATGTTCGATGAGGTTTATAAACTCGTCGATCAGGTCTTTGGATCGAACGGGATGTTCCGCGCGATATTTTCCAGCATCCAGGAGATATTTGGTATCGGTGACCCGATGCGGCCGTTTATCGACGCGATCCAGTTCGTAACTCGTATTTTCAACGACTTAACCGCATATTTTGAGAGTAGCGGGTTTAAGGACATCCTAGTCATGGTCCGGGAAACCTTTGGCCGGGTCGGAGAATTGTTCAAGGGGGTATATGACCAGATCAGGGGTGGCACGTTTGATTCCGAAGACATCACGCAGGTGATCATCGAAATCGGTACAAATATGCGCCAATACATAAAAAATATTGGCGAGGGTATCCGAAATCTTGATGATGATGAGGCAATTGGTTTTGTCAGTGATATTGCTGGTACATTGTTCGAGGAAGTAGGTAAGACAGCGATTGTCCTTATCAGGGAGTTATTTGCAACCCTTGTTGACAAAGCCCCAGAGATTGCGAGTTCGGTTTTACCTGCACTCAATAAGGGGATAAATAACCTTCTCGATGAAGCTTTTGGAGGGTTTAGCAAGGTAATAAAGCCATTACTGGCTACTTTGCCCGGCCCACTAGGTATGATCGCCCGTGCGTCTATGATCACCGATGTGACGGGAGGTCAAGGTGGACTAGGCCTGCTTGGTGCCGTTGCACCGTTTATGCTAGCTGGTGGTGGCGGTTTAGCCGGAGCTGCAGGAAGAGTAATGACTGGAACAGGGAGAGGCGCGACAGCGTTTCGAACTATGGGCTTAGGTCTAGCTGGTTTAGATCCGACGCTATCGCTACTTGGCGGGTTCGCTCCACAATTACTTAGTGGTGTACCAGGAGCTTTAAAAACTGCTAACTCTGCAAGAGTTGGATTTTTAAATTCCGGATTAGCTGCAAGAATTTCTGGAACCTTAGGAGCAGTTGGTCCGACAGGACAAGCAGCAGGAAGATTTTTATCTAACCAACTGGGACGTGGAGCTGCAACTGCTTCAGGGTATCTTGGTGCTGTCGGTCCATTAGCTCAAAGAGCTGGTGGATTTGCGGTTAACCAGCTTGCGCGAGTTGAAAATCTTTATAATACTGCGTATGTTGGTGCTAGGGGAATTGGTAATCAGTTCTTGTCCGGCTTACGTCCAGGTGCATTCCCCACGTTCAGAAGTACACCAACAGTACCCTATCAGGCTGGTCAGTTTTTAAGAAATATTCCTGGCAATATACTTTCCTCCATAGATCCGGTCGTCAATGCTGTAAGCTCTTTGGGGCCCAAGCTATCTAATGCTGCAAGCGTAACATCAAAAGCGGTCTCTACCGTAGCAGCTAACACCGGGAGTAGTATAGTTTCATTAGGTAGTACTATCTACCGTAGCAGTGCTACCTTGATGGCTAATATGGTTACATCAGCTAGATTATTCGCTGCTGGAACTATGATTCCAGGTGGAGCTGGAGCTCGTTCTCTTGGTATGCCAATGGCTAATAGGGCTGGAATGGCGTTTAGACGATTTGGGGCTGGAGCATTGGCTGGCGGCGCTCTAGTCTTAGGATCACAAATGCTTGGCAGATCTATTGGTGGCGATGCTGGCCAACAAGTGAGTGCGGTCGGATCAGTTTTGGGTAGCGGTCTCGGTGGCGCTAGCACAGGAGCGATGATCGGATCTATGATTGCTCCTGGGGTTGGAACAGCGGCAGGTGCGGTTATCGGTGGTATCATAGGAGGTCTAGCACCGTTAATGGATAAAGGCGTACGGGACGGTATCAAAAAATTCGTAGATGGTATCGGAATCGGGTTCCAAAACACAATATCCTGGTTCTCTGAAGGGTTTAGCGAAAACTTCACCAAATTTGGTAATTTTTTGGGAGAACTATTGAAAGGTCTCGGCAACTCTCTTGTATTTGCGATCAACGCGTCGATTAGTGCTTTTACTCTCCTACCTCGCCTAATTATATCTACAGTAGAATCTCTGTTTAATCGGCTGCCTGAAGCCTTGAAACCAGACTGGGTCAAAGGAGCGATTAGCGGTCTTAAATCAGCTTCTAGTTTCCAACTACCGTACTTCGCTGAAGGCAAAGACTACATCGGGGGTACCATGGCGCTTGAAGCCCGACTCAGTGGTAACCGGCCGATGGTAGTTAACGACGGTGAATTCGTCATCCCGAGAGACGGTTTCCCGATCCTAGCAGGTTTGGTTGGTGAGAATCTCAGAACGACTGGTGTAGTTAATAATGGCGGTAATCAACCCGTACAAGTCAACATATCACTATCCGTTACCGCTAATTCCGTTGTCGCCGATCCCAACGAACTCGCCGACGCCCTCCGCGAACCGGTATATAAGATTGTTGGTGATGCATGGGACGAAGCGGTCAATGCGACACGAGTACACAGAGCGAGGGTAAATTAACCATGTCAAATTTAGTCAACAGTATAACAACTTATCCGAACCAAATCGATTCGAGTGAACTTTCCCGTATCAAGAATAACTTCCGGTTACGAGACAGAAGTAATTCCGATAACAGTGCAGCTATACAACGCGAGCGTCGGAATCCAGTTGTCGTATTCGACAACTTGTCAACACCCTCATCCCTTGAACAAAATACGTTGAGGGGGTTGAGCTATCCGTTGTCCGTAGATGGCAACGGCGGCCTCAAACTGTCTTTTGGTATCGAACGTATCGGTCAGGCGATACAGGAGGTGCTGGAAACCCGTATCGGGGAACGTGTCGCCAACCCCTACATGGGTGTACGGGAATTGTTGTTCGAAACCATTAGCGAGGAAGTCGAAGCGCAGAGTATTAAGCGGCAATTAGTCGCCGCGATTCCATACCTCGAACCAAACAACATTTCTGTTTCTGTATCTCTAGGCGAAGACGGCACCTGCTACATCGTATGTCGGTATGCGGTTGAGGGGATGTCCGATGTACTAGTACGGTATAATTTTACCACCACCATGTAGTCGCGATTCCGTTGAAAGCACTATATGGCGAGTACTAAACTGCGCGACTTCTCTGCTTTCGGACGCGATACCCAGGAAATGATCCTGGCCCAACTCAGTGCGATTGAACTGGATCGTATCGGGCCGAAAACCATCGCGACGGCGGGAAAAAGCCTGATCAAACTTGTCGCGCAGAGCCACCGGTACCAGGAAGAGTCTCCGGATCCTGAGATCCAGGAAAACTGGATCGCGATCAGGGAAATGAGCATCGCGATCCTCGAATCGATTCTTCTCCGGTTTCAAGAGCTTAGCGATCAAGCGGAAATTGCGGAGTGGGATCGATCGGCCGTGCTGAGTTTGCTGGCCGACATCAGCAAGGTGTGTCACGACGAACAGATCCGTACGGATGAAATGATTCGTGCAGGGGCGGGTAAAGAAATGAGCGATGAGCTGCTGAACGAAATTTTGGGAATCTAAGTTATGATGAACGTTGATCAGGCTAGAGCGGGGGAGGGTATTGTATCGCCCGCTAAACCGGAAAAGAAGAAGGAATCCGAGGCTCCCGGTGTTACCGAGCCCGTGTTCTCGAGCCAAGAGCAAAAACTGAATATCGAAGTACCGTCGGGCTGGAAAGTCGTTGAAAGCTAAATAGCACGACAAGTCAATGGCGGTAAATTTTCAGGATGAGGATAAGTCTGGGACGGAGAAGGTCGCCCGGAATCCGAATAACTTTAATATCCTAAAGGGAGGTAAAGTCGACCCGAGGTCTAAGCTATATCAACGTTCTGTTGCCGGACGTCAAACCCTGGAAGAATTCGTCAAGCAAGAGTGGAATCAAGGCAAGGACGAAAAAGACGTCTTTATGTCTGCGGTTCGAAGTCTGATGAATCGTGGTCATGGTTATGTTGGCGCGTATTTAGATAGTAAGGATCCTGGTCGTCGATATACGCAAAATCAGGCAATGAAAATTGCCGACGAAGTAATGAAAAATGCGGGTGTTGGTGAACATCCGGGTGCGCGATTAACTTCAGCTAAAAGTGATGAAGAAAAAGCGTCGCGTAAAGAGGGTCGAGAGAGTCGGAAAGCTTCAGCTCCTGAGGCTGAGCCGGCCCGTGGAGCAATGCCGGTGGGACAGCAGCGGAAATTGGGCAAACGGGAATCTACCGGCCAGCCACTGGAGGATAGCAGACGTGAAGGGATAGGCGACCGGGAAAAGGGCCCTGTGTCCGAGTGGCAGAAAACCCTTGAAGATCGAATGAAAGGCGAAGCGAGCACGCAAGATGTTCTCGCCGCGTTCCAAAAGCAGTATCAGAGCAAGTTGTCTGGTAGTCCGCAAGCGAAAGAGGAAAAACAAAAAGCGAGAGCGGAAGATCGAGCCCGTGAAACGGCTGCGCCAGAGGAAGCTGGCGGCGCTGCCGCTCCGGAAGATACTGGACGCATAAAAGCTGACCCGGTCTCAATCAGTAACAAGTTTAAAGAGCTAGTTCAGGACAGCATCAAGGCCAAGATGCCGATTGATAAGAACTCTCTGGAAAGTATGATCCAGGAGACAATCGAGATCATGGAGGACGACTTTGATATCGATCCAGAAGAAGCGAGAGGAGCGATTCTAAGACGCTTTAATAACAAGATGATTGACGGGAACAAAATCGTATTCGACCCGTCATCCGCTCCTGATACTACAGCCAAGAAAGCCCCTGCGCAACCTGGTACGGCTCCCGAACAAGCAAAACCACCAGCCTCCGAGCAACCTCAACCTGAAGAACAGCAAGCAGCCGGTCCGACCAAGCCAATCGAAGGACGAATTAAACAAGATCTCGGTACTGAGTTTAAATCGCAATACGATACCTTCCGTAAAGGTCTGATCGACTCCGAGCGTCGCAAAACTCCTGGTGCATGGGATCAAAATAAAGAGCGTTATATTCAGCCTGACGAAGCGCAGCTCCGTGACCTAGTCGACCTATCAATCGATGAGATTAAGGGGCGCCACGGTAACATCGATGAATCTTCGGCTCGTTCGCAGCTTAGGCAGTATCTGGTCGACTCGTTGGGTATCGACCCGTACGAGCAAGAAGCAACTCCTGCTCCTGCAGAGCAGGGTAGCGCTGCACCGAGAGAAGAAGCCTCTGCTCCTGCAAAGCAGGAAGCCTCTTCTAGACCCCAGCGTCCGGTTACCAGTAAAGGCGGTTTCCGCGCACCAGCTCAACCACGCCGTAAGGCTGGTGGTGGAGGTTTCGGCGGCGGAACAAAGCCCGATAGTAATACGGTCAAAGAGATTACCGATGCGGCGAAACAAGCGCAGTCGGTTGAAGATTTCAAAACCTATCTATACAATAAACAGTCGAACCTATTTGGTAAGAGAGGATTCGAATCTCCCAACGCACCGGTGGAAACGGGGTCCAGCCCAGAACCTCAAGCGTCTGGTTCCATGCCACCTGAAGCAGAAGGTGCCGGTAAACCCGGACAACAGAACCTATTCAAAAAAGGAACATTGTCCCCCCGTACAGGTAAAGGGTTTGGATCTAAGCCCAGTGCCCCTGCACCAACTCAGCCACCTACTTCTGCTGGCCGAACAGACCGGATGAAGGAACTGATGGACTCCGGTATGACCTCCTCTGCCGCATTACGGCAAATGGAGAAAGAAGGAACCGTAGCCCCCAGGGCAGCAAAAGGCCAAGGCGGAAGACTAAGAGGGCCGAGACCGGAGGCAAAGCCGACACCGGAAACTCCAAACGCCCCTGAAGCTAAAACAAAACCGTCTCCTCGTCCCCTAGACCAAATCGCCAAAGCGGTTCTGAGTGGCATTGAAAGAGACAAAGCGGCAAGAGAAAGTGCCGGACAGTTCTTTAATCGAGTACGCGATCTAATCGCAAAACAAGCCGGCAAAGGTGCTGATGTAGACCAGGCAGCGGCTAATGCGATCAACCAACAAAAGGGTCGTACGACAAGGAATAAAACGACCAATAACGCGGAGTACCAAGAGTTCGCTCAGTCAATCCGTGCTATGATGCGTTAACCGTTGAAAGCACGGTATACAGAGTAACGCGTTACAACCATGCCCTTGAAAAAAGGTACGTCGGACGAAACGATTTCCGATAATATTAGCAAATTGATGGATGAAGGGTATCCGCAGAAGCAAGCTATCGCTATGGCTTTGCGGAGTGCGGGGAAATCTAAGTACGAGGGTTCGGAATCCCACGACCGTGACGGTGACGGTGACACCGATTCCGATGACTGGAAAATGTCTCGCGACGCTGCGATCAAGAAAGCGATGCTTGAGGATGAAAGTGAATATTGCGAAGAAGAAGAAGAAGAGAGCGATCCGGAGGGGCAAATGTCCCAAGGCGACCTCCGGTCCGCTGCCCGCAACGCGTTGCTCATTGACTCCCTGATTGGAGAGTCTAGCGACATTCCTGAATGGGTTCAAGGAAAACTCACGATCGCCTCTGACTACCTTAACTCTGTCGCCGAGTACATGCAACATAGCGGTAAAGACCGTGATATGGCATTCGCTGAGGAGATGGAAGGCCCCGATCCGTGTTGGAAGGGTTATGAAATGGTAGGTACGAAAATGAAAGGCGGTCGCGAGGTGCCGAACTGTGTGAAGAAAAAGACCTCGGATTCTAGCGAATGCGGTAAAGAGTCCGATTATGCCGAAGTAATGGTTCCCAGTGGCTGGACAGTCAGCGAAACCGGTGGTCGTGTTGGTCCGGAAATTACGGCCAAATCCCACTTCGGTGGCGATCAGGACGCATCGCGGATGTTACGGAGTGAGACTGGTGGAATCCAACCTCCCGATTAATATCCCAGACGGGTGGTCGGTAGCACCCGAATTTTCGGAGAAAAAATACGAAAAAACCGTAACCGATCCGGACACAGGGCGTGAACGCAAAGTCCGTTATGGGGCTAAAGGCTACACAATCGCTCCCGGAACGAGTCGTGGAGACAGCTACTGTGCGCGATCAGAGGGCCAGCGCCAAGACTACGGCTATGACTGCAGCGGAAAAGACAAGAACACTCCACTATGTCTCTCACGCTCAAAGTGGAAATGTTCTGGAAAATCGTCCCGAAAGACATAGCCGATGCTATGATAACGTTCAGGCGATAATCCCACCTACCCCCAGCCCCCCCACCATGGTAACTACTCTCCTATATCTGTTTGTGTTTTCAAGCTGGGGCATGGGTTTGTTGGCAGCGTTAGTTGCCTTGTCCATGAAACTGCAAGAGCACGGAGTCAGGATGAAGTCGCTAAGCGTCGAGCTCGAGTCGGATTCAATGGAAATTGCGAGCAAGAAGATGTTTCTGGACAAGATCAATGGGTTGTCCGGTGCTAGCCGTTCACGAGAGCTTCCCGACGAGCTCAAGAAGCTGATGGAAAACAGCCCTGGGCACCCAGAGGTTAACGAAATCGATAACGACGATGAGGTTTACGGCGTAGTGTTCCCAGCCCATCAATACCCACCCACCATGGAAGCCGATGACAACGACAACGATTAAACCGCCGAAATGCGGCATAGAGCTGATTAAGCGATTCGAGGGCTGTAAGCTTACAGCCTATCCCGACCCCGCATCCGGCGGTGCCCCCTGGACAATCGGTTGGGGCAGCACGGTCGATCTTAGCGGTCGGCCGTTCAAGCCGGGAGATACCGTAACTCAAGGCCAAGCCGACACTCTCCTACTCGATTCACTCCACAAAACCTATATCCCCGCCCTTCTCCGCGTCCCGCATTTCGCGTCAATGACCGAAGAACAGCAGGGAGCGTTATTGTCGTTCGCATACAACCTGGGGCCGAATTTTTTCGGCAGCCGAGATTTTACAACCATTACCAGATACCTCAACGATAAGGACTGGGAACGCGTACCGGACGCGCTACTGCTATACCGGAATCCGGGCAGCAATGTTGAAGAAGGATTAAAGAGGCGCCGTATTGCCGAAGGGGCATTATGGTCGAAAGGTATGGATAAGTTCAGATCGGAGAAACGGCTTATCGTTGCGAAACAAGATACACTCCTTAAAAAAGAACCGTTACAGTCGTTCGAGTTGTCCGAACAGGCGAAGGTTTCCGTACCCCGTGGCCGTTCGTATACCATTGTAAACAGTGTCGACGAAGGTTCGCATACTCGTGTGACCCTGGACTACGGCGCAGGTACATGGTACATCTACAACCCGCACTGGGACATTAAGGTGCCCGGATCGGTAGAGGAGTCGAGTGATGATGGTAAACATATCCTCCTTAACGTTCCCTACTACACCCAACTCGACTCCACAACCAATCACGCGGTCAGAATGTGCTTCAGCTCGAGCTGTGCTATGGCGGCTGAGTTCCTGCGGCCCGGGTGTCTTGGTGGTGGCCGTAATGCCGACGACGTATATATGAATAAGTATGTATTCAAGTACGGCGACACAACCAACCCAACGGCTCAAGTCCGCGCATTAGCAGATCTGAAAATTCATGCGGTGTTTCGGCAGAATCTTAGCCGGAAAGACATCGTACATCAGTTAAGTAAAGGTGTACCAGTACCTGTCGGCTACCTGCATAAGGGATATGTATCCAATCCGACTGGTGGCGGTCACTGGTGCGTGATTATCGGTATTGATCTGGATTCCGGGCATTACATTGTCAACGATCCGTGGGGAGATTGTGACCTCGTATATGGCGGCATGCTTGGGAACGCTAACGGTGCGAAAGTTCGTTACAGCTTCAAAAACTTCGAACCGAGATGGATGGCAGAGGGAGACAGTACAGGCTGGGGGCTAATTCTCAACCGGTAATCCACACCGCTAATGTAGTAAAAACCGTAACGGTTTCCTGGGAATCTTGTGTAAAGTAGTACGGGGGTACTAGATACCTCTCTACTAACTCCTTATCTTCATGCTTACCACCGTCTCCCGTTCCCTGATTTCCGATCTTCTCGACTCTGTCCGTTACACCGCACTGCCCGCTTCACAGCAGGGCACGTATTCTCCCCGGTACAACGTTCGGATCGACGACGAAACCGCCCTGTACGAAATCGCCCTGCCCGGTTACGAGAAGTCGGAAATTGAAATTCGGCACTCCGATGATCGGCTTACGGTCTCAAGTGCCGCCAAACGCACCTACGATGCCAGCTACGTAGTCGCATCGAGCCAGGTAACTCCGTTTTCTCTGTCCTGGTCTGTTAAGAACGCCAAGGTCGCTAGCGCGAAGCTCGAGAACGGTATGCTGAGAGTTGTTATGAAACGAAGTGTGTCAGGAACTGGTGACCTGGTCGCCATTGAGTGACGTCGTGGTGTAGGGTGGCCGGGTAGACCAGTCACCCACACGACATGCTCACAACCAACGTATCCGAAGCCAGTAAGCACCTCAACGCTCTGATCCGAGGTAACATCAAGACCTCCGTCATGCTTTGGGGTGCACCGGGCATCGGCAAAAGCTCAATTGTTAACAAGGTTGCGAAAACCAATGAGATGGACGTGATCGACGTTCGTCTGAGTCAACTCGCACCTACCGACCTGCGCGGCCTTCCTTACGTCGACAACGGCACCGCGCGTTTCGCTCCCCCCAGCTTTCTACCGCAATCAGGCAAAGGCGTTCTGTTTCTAGACGAGGTGAACCTGGCACCCCCGGCCATCCAAAACGTCGCTATGCAGCTAGTCCTCGACCGTAAAGTTGGTGATTATAGCCTCCCCGACGAGTGGTTTGTCGTCGCTGCCGGTAACCGGGTCGAAGACCGGGCTGCAGTATCCCAAATGCCAGCCCCGCTGACCAACCGTTTCCTTCACCTCACCGTCGAGGCAGACCTGGCCTCCTGGAAAGAATACGCGTTGACCAGTGGTGTCGAGGAACAGGTAATCTCCTTCCTAACATTCCGTCCCAACCTTCTCCATAACTTCAACAAAAACGCAATCGCGTGGCCGTCCCCTCGCTCTTGGGAATTCGCTTCCGATCTTCTTAAAGTCGGCCTTCCTGTCGACGGTGCGGTGGGTGAAGGTGCGGCGGCAGAGTTCAAGAGCTTTGTAAAGCTGTACACCAAACTGCCAGACGTCGACAAGATTCTTGCGGGCGATAAGAACGTAAAAGCGCCGAAGGAACCATCACTTTGCTATGCGATCACCGGCGCACTAGTGTCTCGCTCTGAGGACGCCGACCACTTCTTCAACAGCATGATGTGGCTGATTGGGGCGACGACCGAGGATTATGTCGGCGTGTACATGACCGACGCGTTGACCAGAATGAAGGCAATGGGGATCCAGGGGCAGTTTGTCAGCAAGGTGACAAAGAGTGCGGATGCTAAAAAATTCGTAGCGAAGTACCAAGAACTGCTACGGTAAGGTTAGTCCTCCGAGGCGATGCTCACGTGTCGCCTCTTAACTTTTTCTTAACAATCGTCATGACCACGCCCTTCAAAGACCGGATGACCAAAACCCGGGTCAAGCTGCTCAAGCGCTCCCCGTTTTTCGGCACACTACTCATCAATGCACCCTGGCGCGAGGATACCTCGATTCCGACTGCAGCTACTGACGGGCGTGGCCTGATGTTCAACCCAGACTTTATGGGGAAGTTGGACGATAACCAGGTGTCCGGTGTAACCCTTCATGAAGTGCTTCATTGTGCCATGATGCACGTTCCCCGGATGAAAGACCTGTTTAAGGTCGATCCGGCCACATCGAACATCGCAGCGGATATTGTTGTCAACGGAATTATTGACGACAACAACCTAACCCTACCAGACGGAGCTATACGGGATAACAAGCTCAAACACCTTAGTGTCCGGGAAATCTATCAAATCCTGAAGCAGAAACAGGCGAAAGATCCGAACTACTTGAAGAATAAGTACGGGGTACAGACGGTTAATGTCTGTCTAGTTGATGGATCTGGGGATCCGGACGGGGATAGCAGCGGTGACCAGTTTATCGACCAGGATGGCAATAAGGTCGAAGCGCCTGATTGGAAAGACGTCATGAACAAGGCGGCGACCATCGCCCGGATGAAGAAGGCGGGCCCGATCGGGGCGGCGATGGAGCGTATCTTTAAGGAGTTGCTCGAGCCGACGATCGATTGGCGTACCATCCTTTATAAGTATATCACTGAATCCCGTAATGATTTCGACGGCTTCGACCGCCGTTTCATGTACAACAATACGTACCTAGACGATTTCTCCGGCTCGAAAGTCCATGTCCTTGTCTACATCGACGTTAGCGGCAGCATCGATGAGAAGATTCTGACTGAGTTCATGTCAGAGATTCACGGAGCGATCAGCTCGGTTAACGAAATCTCTGGCGAGGTTCATTGTTTCGACACCGAACTCCACTATGTCTGTAACATCGAGGAGATTCAAACCGAATTCAGATTGATCGGTGGTGGCGGAACTTGCTTCGAATGTATCTTCAGGCACATTGAGTCATACCGCGAGGAGAACATGTCCACCGATCCGTCCCAAGTCCTGCCAATTATTCTGACTGACGGTTACGCCTCCTTCCATAACCTCCCTCGGACCGACCCACTCCTGTGGGCTATCTCCCCCGGCGGCCTACCCTCACCCGACTTCCCCTTCGGAGACACCGTCCGGATCGGCGAATCTTAAAAAACCTACCCCCCCCCCCCGACAAGGCCTTCGTGTGCCTGCCCGCACTTCGCTATCACACCACGCAAGCCGACGTGGCGGGCCGGAGGCCAGGAAATCCCGGGGCGTAGAGCCCCGGGCCTAACGGCCCGACCCTGTAGACGAGCCACGTACAACGCCATGCCACTCTCTCAAACCCAAACCATCTACGATCTCTACGACTACGTGGAGAACCGCTTCCAGTTACGGTTCATTGAAGCCGGTAACGAACTCGCCGAACAACGGGTGACCGTATTCGCGGAAAACCTCGATACGATTTGTCGTATCTTCGATCACATGCCCGTCGTACCATACCGTATCGGTCGCACCCTCGCCATCGAAGCAACCGATCTTCTCGTGCTCGCCACGTCTATCGGCCGGACGATCGACATCAAGGTGATGGGAGAACCGGGGTTAGTCAAGACCACCGTATCCGTATTATCCGGCTCTCTCGAAACCGTGTCGGTTCGGGTGAAGTGGGTTTACAATGCGAAGGGGGAAAGCGTCCGGCTGCCAATCCGAAACGACAACCTGCCCACTGACTCATTTTATCCCGCCCTGCGGGCCGGCGGCGGGCTCATCCCTTACTACGACCGCTACATGGCCTCTGACTCAAACATTCTCGTCCTTATTGGGCCGCCGGGCACGGGAAAAACGTCGTTCATTAGAGGGCTTTTATCACACGCCGGATCCGATGCCATTATAAGCTACGACACCGGTATTTTGTCCGACGACGAAATCTTCGCCGATTTCATGTCCGAAACCGAGCAGTTTATGGTTCTGGAAGACGCGGACACGTTTCTCGCCTCAAGAGGAAAGGGCGGCAACACCATCATGCATAAGTTCTTGAATGTGGGGGATGGTCTTTTAAGTACGAAAGGTAAAAAGATCGTATTTTCGACCAATCTCCCATCTATCCGAGATATCGACGAGGCGTTACTCCGACCCGGCCGGTGTTTTGACATCTTGCGGTTTGATAAGCTATCCCCGGACGACGCACGTGCCATCCGACCCAATTATAGTGGCAACGAGCCAGTGTCTCTGGCCGAACTGATGGTGACGGATACGGAAAACTCCTCGTCTCGTAACCCGTCCCGAGTGGGGTTCGTATGAGATACGGTTCGTTAAAGCGGAGATCGGACTCCGTTTTTATCTCAAGAAGAAACATTTACTACGATTCCCTTTCTACTTTCCGGCCGCTTTACAAAAATGAAGCAACTCCGTTCTCGTTTTTCGAAGTCAACAAGAAATTTTTCTACATGAACGGAAACCATCAAGTGTTCGAAACAACCATCATGTATCCGTCTCAAGTCTACTTCGGATCCGTCAACGACGCCGATCTTCGGTGCAAAGGGGTGGGGATGGGGTTTGTATATTTCACCCCCATGCACAAAATCGAGTGGCTGTTCCTATGATCGCGCATATCGTTACCGACAACACCGCGATCCGGCTGGATGGAGCGGAATACGGTATCAGGATCTGGGACGGACCGGGTGACATAGCCAACCCTGGTTTTGCGATAAGGCGGGGCGGGATCACCGACTTACAACTTCTATACGTCCTTCCCGAAGGGAAGGGAATTATCACCCCGATCAACCTCGACTTATCACTACCCTACCGCAGCCGTCCAACCGACTGGTACTACGCATTGATCAATCAGCCGGAAAACGATTGGCACCGGGACCCCGACACCGATCAGATCCTCGCCTACCGTTACCTCGACCCGATCGAATGGGTATTTGATTAATGGTTCGAGCTATTCTTTCCTTCCGTGTCGGCTCCCGGCCCCCCGCCTACTCCGGCTACTGGACAACTAGCACCGGCCCGTACATGTCTGATCTGATCGGGATCCGGGCGGGACAACCGTACATTACCGATACGTTTCCAGCCGATACCGTACCCACGGTGTGTGAAGGCGAACACCTGCCAGGACCCGTAGGGTCCTGGGCGATACCGGCCGTTTACGAGCCGGAGGGTAACGGATCACCGTTCTGGCGCGGGTTATCGAAAGGGTGTAGCAGCCCCCTCGTTCTCCGCCTCCACTGTAGTGATATGTTCGCGTTCACGTATGAGAAATGTGACGGTCGGAGGTCGCCCGTCCTATGTATACGGTACAATGGTATCTCCTACCCCCTCCGCTGGCGACGAACCACATGGACGGAAATCGGCATCCGGATCGCGTTCTGATCCGGGCGACGGACAGGCAAAGTGAAGCGGATGACAATCGGCTCTACCTCCCCAGGTTCTGGCAACACACGTCTTGGGTAGGTCTGGATATGCCGATTACGGGCATTCGGAACTATCGGGGCGAGGACACGTGGCGATCTGAACAGCGACTTTATAAGTGTGCGCATGGGGTGTTATGGAAGGAAATTGGAGATGTGGATACGCTATACAGGTATGTGCCCGCCAACCGTTACCTTCCATTTCACTTCATGACCGATCCGGCCACGGGGATATGGCACTATAGGAGTGTAGGCATACCGTTGCAATTCGAACGTATCACGATTGATGAGCTAGTGATCGAGGAAACGTTCGGACTGTCATATAGAATTTCTTAAATTACAGGGTATTTACGCACACACCCCTTTAGCTTTCAACTAAATCCCAAAAACAAAAATCCGCCGCCGTCTGCGCCCCAACACTATGCAAACCACCTCTCTCGACATCATTGGTGTCACTCTATCCAGCCCTAGATGCGTATCTAAACTACTCCGAGAACGTAAGATCCCCCTCGACCGTGTCGCGATTGTCGACACGCGCGACCACGCGCTATACGTCGCTGTCGGTACCGAGCTATCCGCCGTCCATGATCCGTATACCGGCGACCAGGTTGAGGTGTACGAAGGTATCCAGAACTACATTGGTGACTACGAAACCCTTGGACCTTCTACCTTCCATACCGTCTTTCTCGATCCGGAGACTGGCGAGTTGTGTAACGAGACCGGCCTGGCCTGCAAGCTCGTCCCTGTCACTCTCCGCTCCTGGACATCCGCGCTACTCGAGCTGACGTTCGGAAAATAGGTTAGAATAGACAACAAAGACCACCTTGTTATGTCATCCACCCTACCCGATCCGTACTTCCGCGTCGAGACAATCGCGTTTACCCCCAACCCACAACAAGTTGTATATGCCGCCATGCACCAGGACTACAGCGAAGGGTTCGTATACGACGAGCGAAGCGAGTGGCCGAGCGAGACACGGGCCGGAGAAATGTGTGTCAAGCATTTGTTAAATGGCGGACGAGGACACTATGGCCCGCTCGAACATCCCGCTATCACACTTAACTGCGGCTGGTTCCCGCACAGTGTCATGCAGCAGGCCAGAACACACCGCGTGGGGGTGAGTTTCGATGTCCAATCCGGTCGGTATACGGGTCAGCGAGTTTGTGAAGTCGCCAAAGGCAAACGCGAGATCGAAGAAGTGTTCTATCTGAGGCCGGCAGGTTATTATACGGACCGGAAGGGGAAAAAGTACGAGTACACGTTGGGAGAAAGAAACTACGATCTTTCTATTTGTTACGACGCGGCGCAACGATACGCCAAGCTTATCGGTCTCGGATACGCCGAAGAACACGCCAGGGGTATGTTGCCGTTCGATATTCGTCAGCACTTTGTTGTAAGTTTCAACCTCAGATCCGCTTTTCATTTCATGGATTTGCGCAGCAAACTTGACGCGCAGCCGGAAATCCAAGCGCTGTGTGATTTGATATGGCCGCATGTAAAGGTGTGGGCGCCAGAGATTGCGGGGTGGTACGAGACCAATCGGCTACATAAGGCACGGCTGGCACCGTGAGATTAAAGGATTACGCAAGTTTTCGGGATCTCCTGTGCCATCACAATCTTTATTACGATGTCGATTTGGAGACAAACGAATACGTGGTGTGGGATAAAAACGGGGACACGATAGTCAGTATCCCCTCCGACCTGGTCCGTAACAACTACGAAGCCGCCCGCGACATCCTTGTTACTGCAGTAACTACGGCGGAAACTAAATTACTGCAGTAACCCTGAAGTGAGTAAATTATCCAGCAGGTACCTGATTGTTTCGTCGTGATTCTTTAGACCTAAACGGGTTTGTAACTCGGTGACGCGAGCGTGGACGCCTTCCCCCACCGCTAGTGTTTTGTTTTTCGATTTTGATCGTGCCATGATAGTGGAGTAGACGATGGGGATCAAACCCCTACACTTCGCCTTCAACGATTACTGCAGTAGTTCGGCTTTTTTCGTTGTGGATACGGGTGGTCAGGCGGGTCCCATATCGGTGGGGGTAGGTCTTATGATTTGAGGCCCCGGGGTAGCTAGATATAAAAGAGTCGGCCCTTTGGGCCGTTAGGTAGGCGATTGTGGGCATTCGCTATACTATTGGCATGCGGACGACCGGTTCCGCGCTGCACAATTTGAACCATGAAATTAATTCTAGTTTCTTTGTACTGGGTTTCTGTTCTTTTTGGGGGGAGTCTGGTAGTTAAGTCAGCTTATGACCAGGTAAAAGTAATTAATGCCATTCAAAATGAGAAATGCGAAATTATAAACGCTTCGCTTCCCGGGGCTTGTAAAACAAACTAATACACTAGGGGGGGGACCCCCCCCTTTTTTTTTTCTTCCACTTAACGGCCCATCAGGTATAGGTATTTATAGGTATATATTCTTATTTGGGCCGTTAGGTAGGGAGGGTCGCCGGGCTCGCTATACTATTGGCATGCGGGCGAAACGGTCCCGCGCTGAAAATCTGATCCATGTCTATCACCACCTACCACACTTACCCGGACCTCGTGTACTGCGGCGGCCGCCTGGCTGCCACAGAGTACAGCCCCTGGAACCTGACCCCCGCCGATGCTGTGGCCCTCACCATAGATTACGAGCCTGAGGCCATTGTCCTCCGGGTTTGCCAGATCCGGGGCCTGGCCCCGGGCGGCATCGGGGTCTGAGGCAGGGGGGGGGTACCCCCCCCTTTTTTTTGTCAATTTTCCCTTATTTAACGGCCCATCGGTATGGGTATATGCAGGTATATATGCTTATTTGGGCCGTTATGGTGGGACGAGCCGGGACGCGCTATCCTTTAAGGGTAGTTTCACAACTCGACTCATGGTCATCCCGAATCGCTCCTGTGGTGCTCGCCGTGACTGGCGCGAGCGTTGCCGCCGCTTTGCCTGGGCTGCTCAGGCCGTGGCGCAGGCCAAGTGGCAAGCGCAGCAATCCTGGGAAGCTTCCTGGGAAGCGGCGGCTGAGGAGTACATGCTTGAACGTCACTGCTGGTGACGCGAGCGGGGAGGCGAGAGCCTCCCTTTCTTTTTGTCAACCCTAGCCTAACGGCCCATTGAGCAGGTATCTATAGAGTGCATATGTGTGTTTGGGCCGTTATGGTGGACGGTCGCCGGGCTTGGTAGACTATGGACACGCGGGCGCACCGGTCCCGCACCGACAACCTGATCCAATGACCAGCATCACCGTCCCTACCTGCAACCAAATCGCCGCCAGCCTGGAAGGCTCGGCACGTATCGTTGCCGCCGTGCTGGTGGCAATCTACGTGGCCGGCCAGGTCACCCGTGACTGGGTCGCGGGCGTCGCCACCTTTGCCCGGCGCCTGACAAGCCGTCCGCTCGACACCTTGATCGACTTGGTGCCGACGGTCGAACCGCAGCCCGAGGTGCTCGCTATCCTGGGTGCCACGCTCCTGGAGCCCGAAGATCTCGACCTAGAGATCGCCGCGTACGACGCGGCGAAACCCGCCAAACGACCTGTCGCCCGGCGCAAGCCGGCTAAGGCCCCGCGAGCCGCAGTGGCGGCCTGAGGCCGCCGGGGGCTACGGCCCCCCCCCCTTTTTTTTGTCAATTTTCCTTACCTAACGGCCCAATCACAAGGTAGTAGGCTCCGCGTACGTCTCCTTGTTTGGGCCGTTAGGGTGGGAGTCCGGAGGTTGTGTAGACTATTGGTACGCGGACAGATCCGATCCGCACCGACAACTTGAACCATGCAAACCTACACCGTCGCACGCTGGCAAGGGTCCGACAACGGCTACCGCGTCCTCGGGCGCGGCCTGAGCGAGGATGCCGCGATCCGGCGCATCGCTCTGTCCAACCGGCTCTGGCCGGAGATGGCCGGGGCCAAGGCCCACGCCGAACAGCTAGGCGAGACCGACACGCTGAGACTGGAACGAAAGCTCCAGTGACGGATGGGGAGGCCACGGCCTCCCTTTCTTTTTGTCAACCCGCCCTAACCTAACGGCCCAACCAGCACACCCGCCTTTGACACACACACCTGTTTTGGGCCGTTAGGTGGGGGGACACGGCGAGTCGCTATACTATTGGCATGCGGACGACCGGTTCCGCACCGACAACCTGAACCATGACCAACTTTAACGCCGCCGCCGACCGTCTTGGCCTCGCCCTCTACGAGGTTTTGGAGGTTCTTGGCCTCACACGCGAAGAGGCCGAGCGGGAGTCCCTGACGGTCGACGAAATCCTCGATGCCTGTTATGACAACGGGTTAGGGGACGACGACTGGGAGGGCGACTCGTTCGCCGGTACCTACGGCTACTGATACAATACGGGGCGGGCGACCGCCCCTTTCCAACCCATCACTCACAACCTGCCATGTACAACCGCTATTTCCCCGCCGCATTCTTCACGCTGATGTTTGTGACCCTGTTTGCAGGGTTCGGACTCGCAACGGAAACAGCCTACAAGATGAGAGAGTGTCTCCACTCCGGAGACTACACTCCCGCGGAGTGTGAGCTCCGGCACTACGGGCGCTGACACTGGGGGGCCTCGGCCCCTCTTTTTTTTTTTGCCTCCTATCCTAACGGACCAACGACACCGGGCGACGTTCACGTCTCCCCCGGTGTTTGGTCCGTTAGGGGTGGCCAGTCCGGGGTGCCCTATACTATGGGCATGCGGGCGAGACGGTCCCGCGCCAAAACTTGAATCATGACCAGCATCAACGTTCCTACTTCCGCTCAGGTCGCCGACGGCCTGGAGTCCACTGCTCGCTTTGTCGCCTCCGTATTGGTGGCAATCTACGTGGCTGGCGCCACTCTCCGCGACTGGGTCGCGGGCGTCGCCGACTTCGCCCAGCGCCTTACCGCGCAACCGCTTCAAACAGTACTCGACCTGATCCCCACGGTCGAGCCGCAGCCCGAGCCGAGCGTGCTTGAGATGCTCGGCGCCACGTTGCTCGATCCTGAAGCGCTTGAGCTCGAGATCGCCGCATACGATGAAGCGGCGAAACCCGCCAAACGACCTGTCGCCCGGCGCAAGCCGGCTAAGGCCACAAAGGTGGCGGTGGCGGCCTGAGGTCGCCGGGGCCCTCGGGCCCTTTTTTTTTGTCAACCTTTTGTCATAACGGACCAAATCCCCTGTGCAGGCCCCTGGCCTGACTACGGTGATGGTTGGTCCGTTAGGTGTGGGGGGTCGCCGGGCTCGCTATACTATTGGCATGCGGGCGAAACGGTCCCGCGCTGCACAACTCGATCCATGTACTTTGATTCCTACGAAGAAAGCGTCCTGCACGCTGCCGATGATTTCGGGTTTCTCAGCCCGGGAGACGCGCGGCGGCTGGTCGCCGACCATGGCGTGACCTGGGAAGACTGGCTGGCTGAGAAGCCAATGGGAGCGCTGGCGTGTGAAGCGCGTCCCTTGCTTCACTGGCTGGGTTACTGATCGATCCTGGGGAGGGAAACCTCCCCTTTCCACCTTACCTAACACACAATCCGATGCTGACACAATTTCAACGCGACGCCATCGTATCCGAGATCCGGACGCTGTTTGTTCGGTTCAACGATGGCAATCCAGCCAACGCCTTTATCGAGAACCTTTGGCAGACGATGCCAACGTCAGACCTATACATGGCGCTCGGTAACTTTACCCGAATGGCAGAACGGGAGTGAGACGGCGGGAGGCTACGGCCTCCCCTTTCTTTCCCTCTTTCCCTAACGGACCAGCGAGCAGGAGGCAACCACCACCCCGCACCCACACCGCTTTGGTCCGTTAGGGAGGGAGGGTGGCGGGGTGCCCTATACTATGAACACGCGGGACACACGGATCCCGCCCGCCAAACCTGACATGACCCTTCTTCAACAAATTGCCGAAATCGACGCACAATACGAGCCGGATCCCACTGGCGGCGTCGTCGACGTTACCGGCATCACCGCCGATGGGCGGAAAGTAGATTTGTGGCTCTATAACGAGGGCGACGGCCCGCTTCTCGAGCCGGGAGCGTCGTTCCTGCCCTACGGGGGCATCTATTACTGCCCCTGGCCGCTAATCAGCATCACGGAGGACTGAGCCGGGACGGGGGCGCAAGCCCCCGCCTTCGGCGGCACGGAGCGCAAGCTCCGTGGTCCGTTAGGGGACGACACACCCAGATGTCGTATTGTGGTGGGGCAGGCGCAGCCTGCGTGTTCTCAACCTGATCCCATGGAACTACCGAAAAACCTGACCAATGATCAACTGCTCGAGCACCTGGACAGCTTCGAACCCGCCGACCTGTTCTTCACAGACATGATGCCGGGAGACACCTGGTCAGAAGACGAGGAGCAGTAAAGATCGGGAGCCGCAAGGCTCCTTGGTCCGTTATGGGTCTACGGCCCGACCGTGTCGCTAACGGCCCAGGCAGCCGCCCGCCCGACGCGGTACAGTATGTGCATCGGCGAGGGGGAAGCCCACCGCCGACCGTCAACCTTTACCCAACCTGATTCAATGTTCGACTACCACTTCATGCTGACCTATCCGCCGTGCGCGGGTACCAGCCTGGGCACAACTCAGCACACCGTCACAATCATGGCCGAGCGTGCGACCGATGCCTACCGGCGTCTGTGGACGACAATCGACGACATGCGCAGGGGAGGCACCGGCGCCAACACCGCGATCCCTGACGTGATGCTGTGGCACGGTCCTAAGCAAAAGCAGCGGGCGCTGCTGGACTGACACGTACCGGGGCGGGCAACCGTCCCTCGCCAACCCAACCACACACTTAATCCGATGGCAACTATCCTCCACGCTTGCGCCGACAACGACGTTAACGGCAACCCACAGAGACTCTATCTGTTGATCGACGGCCTGAACGGCTCTATCCTTGCATCGTGGGATGAGGGATACCACGGCCACCATGCCGTGCCGGGACCGTGGCGCCGGGATGCCTACGGTGCGGAACGTACCGAGATCAGTACGGATTCGTATCACTGGCTGCTGGCCAACACGCCACACCCGGACTGGGCGCATGACGTCCCGGGATACGAACACCTACGGGAGTGGGCGCGAGCCTAGGACTAGCGGGAGGGGCAACCCTCCCCCTTGGTCCGTTAGGGAATAGGCGCCTGGCATCGAGTCCTAACGGCCCATGGGGCCTGCGGCCCCATCCGCTATAGTAATCACATCGGCGGGAGGGAAACCACCGCCGCCAACTTTACCCAATCCGAACATGTCCGAAAAAACTATTGTCGCTCAGGCGATCAACCGGCTCAAGGGTATCGGCTACGTCGTCCGTATTGCGAGTGACGGGGTTACCCGTTACGTAATCGGTGACGACGTGCCTACCCAATCCGTAATCGAACGTGCCGATGGCACCGATCAGGCCGTGTTCCACCTGGAACGTCCGGGCCATCACGCCTCCCTGTTTGTGGTCTGGGGTTTGGGAGAGGACGTCATTGCCGATCTCTCTGCCGATAGCGTAGATGAGCTCGAGCGTATCGACACTCTGGTGTACGACTGAGCCGGGACGGGGGCGCAAGCCCCCGCCTTCGGCGGAAAACAATTAACCCACACACACATCACCATGATCGTAATCGTCCGCATCGGCCACTGGGAATTCATCACCGCGCCGCAAGACCCCTTACGGGCTTGGGAACTTGCCGAACGTCTGACCAGGCAGACCGGGATCGCCCATCGCCCGTGCAGGGTGTGAGAGTATACCGGGGGCGCAAGCCCCCGGCCCTTTGGGCCGTTACGGGCCTGCGGCCCGCCCTCACCGCTAACGGCCCAGCGCTGACGCGCTACAGTAATCACATCGGCGGGAGGGAAACCACCGCCGCCAACCCTTACCCAATCCGATCAATGAAGACGTTCAATCTACCTAACGGCAAGACTCTATCGCGTGACGCCACACACTGCGTTGCGATCCTGCGCGGCAACGGCCGCTGGACCCACCGCTGGTTCAAATCGCTGAAAGGCGCTGAGAATGAGTACCGGTTCTGGCGGAACTGCGGGCAGCACGTCCGGGATTACAACGACATCGACAACGTTAAACTCATCAAAGGTAACTGAATCATGGCAAAGTACCGCTATACCGATCGGCAGGAAACCACTGCGCACGGTCAAGTGCTCGGCTTTGCCGAGTGGATGTGGGGTCCGAGCCTCACGTACGTGGGCGGTGTCATCTGCGAGGACGGCACCCGCGCTAACTGGTTCAAGACGGCTGAACCTGACACGTGTTTCAGTGTGCCCGGCTACGTGCACCGGCATGGCAAACGGATCGCCGGCTTCCTGACCGGCGGTGGCCAGGATGAGCCGTACCGGTTCGTAGCCTACAAAGGGTGAAACCCAGGGGAGCTTTGCTCCCCACCCTTGGTCCGTTAGCGGTATGGCACCAGGCGCCCGATCCCTAACGGCCCACGGAGCCGCAGGCTCCGTGCCCTATAGTTACTTCATCGGCAGCAAAGGACTGCCGGCAACCCTCACAACTTGATTATGGCTGGCTACGTTAAGTGGGACGTGGAGATGACTGACACGTTCGGCGGTGAAGCGAATTACGCCTGGATTCGGCGTGGCACCACGCTTGTGCGTGAAGGTGCGAGCCGTCTGGCGATCGTTCGGGCTGTCAAGCGCGAACTAGGAATCAGCGGCACCCGCTGCCGTGTCACCGACCACGGCGACATGCTAGAACTGAAGCCGTACGGCACTTGTACAGTCGCGTTCGCCACTGTTCAGTACTGACCCGCCTTCCACCCTACCCAATCCGATCATGGAAACCTGCACCTACACTCTGCCTGCCCACTGGGCTACCGCGCTGTTTTATGGCGACTTCACCGGGCTCGAAGAGCCCGACGAGGAAGCGCTGATGCGTGTCGTGACTGGCGAGAACCTGCCTGATCCTATCGGGGTCAGCGATGAGCCCGAATTCCGGAAGTATCACGACGCACAACCCTATGGCGTGCTGGCGTGCGACTGCCTGGAGTACGTCTTCCCTGAAGACTGACAACCACCGGGGGCGCAAGCCCCCGGCCCTTTGGGCCGTTAGGGAATAGGCGCCCGGCATCGCGTCCTAACGGCCCACGGAGCCTGCGGCTCCATGCCCTATAGTTACTTCATCGGACGGCAACCCGCCGCCGACCGTCAACCCTACCCATCTCGATTCATGGCAACCGTCATCACCGACAACGGCCGTTCCTACCACGCTCCTGACCACCTGCTGTTGTTCGGTCAGATCAATCTGGCCAAGTGTGCGGCAGAGCGTGCAGCGGCGGCGTCGCTCGACTCCGAGCGTTTCGGCCGCGAATACGACACCGCGAAACTCTGGTCGGCTCATGGGCTGATCAACCGCTGGTAATGTGATGGGGGGAGGCTCAGTCCTCCCCCCCCTTCCAATTCTCCTACCTACAACCCGATGACTATCACCACTTGGACTTGGCCCGATCCCGACCTGGCCGACATGCTCGCGGATCGCGAGGCGGACATCAGAGAGACCGACATGTCGGATTGGTCGGACGGCACCGAGTATCTGGCAAGCGTACACGCATCTGTCGATCCGGCCACCGGCCTGCTGTCGTTCGGTGACGCGGCCAGGCTGCTGCAGGCTCACGGCACGACCTGGGACGAATACGTACAGGCGGGCGGCTCAATGGGTTCGTGGCCGATCGGCTCGCGCAACCCGCACCACGTGCTCGGCTTCCTTGGGTACTGACACGGGCAGGGAGCGCAAGCTCTCTGGGCCGTTAGGGACGGGGCGAAGCCCCGTGGTCCGTTAGGGCGTGGGAGGGGTTGCCAGACCTCTCCTGTGCCCTATAGTTCGTTCATCGGGCGGCACCCCAGCCACCCGGTCCACCTTTCACAAACCCTGATCTGATGACTATCTCGACCGAAGCCCGCGAGCTTGAGCTGTACGCTACGAACGTCGAGTGCTGGATCGCTCCGGTGATCCGCACCCTTGGCAAGAAGTGGCGAGACGAGCGGGTAACCTTTAGCCTCGATCGCGCCATCGCCTATGTCGATCGCTACTGCCTGGTGCCTGCCGCCAAGCAATACAAGATCGAGCACGGCAGCATGGCTACCCCGTGGCATGCTATGTTCCCGAAACCGGTCCGGCTTGAGGCCGCCGAATCTATCGCCCGGTCTTGGATTGCCGAGTTCAAGCTTGGCAACTTCTGGGACTGATACGGTCGGGGCGGGCAACCGCCCCCCCCCCCCCCCCTCCGCGGGGAAACCCC
>Ga0129336_10000240_pt1 | contig 30412 bp, 27 predicted proteins | sample CPB6_02_DNA_FD_96878 | JGI IMG/M metagenome (GOLD analysis project Ga0129336, IMG submission 96878) | Freshwater to marine salinity gradient microbial communities from Chesapeake Bay, USA - CPBay_Sum_0.6_0.2_DNA | ecosystem: Environmental > Aquatic > Marine > Coastal | place: USA: Chesapeake...
TACCGCGCTCGGCTGCGGGCGTCAGGATCACTTTGGCTCCAAGCGCACGCATGATCTTCCTGCGCTCGATCGAGAAGGTTTCGACCATGACTGCGACGAAGGGATACCCCTTGGCAGCGCAAACCATGGCAAGTGCGATTCCGGTGTTGCCGGAGGTTGCCTCGACGACCGTTTGGCCCGGCTGCAGCGTGCCACGTCGCTCGGCGTCTTCGATGATCGCGATGGCCAACCGATCCTTGACCGAGTGCAGGGGATTGAACGCTTCGCACTTCACGAACATCGTCACGTGCGAGGGGGCGAGGCGGTTGATGCGAACGATCGGCGTGTTGCCGATCGTGTTCAGAATGCTGTCGTGAATCATGGCCCGAATGGTCGGATAGCGAGCCTCGAGCCTCCAACACCAGATCGGTATGCCGTGATAACCGATGCTTATGGTGTCCAGCAGTTCTGGTACCCTGAGGCTCCCATGAAAAATTACTCCACATTTCGAAAAATCGCCGCGGTTCTACTGCTGGTTTCGCTGTGCGCGTCGCAAGTTGACGCCCGCGAGCACGGCTTCTCACCCGAAACCTTTCGCCAGTGGGTCGATATGCGCGTAGGTCGTGGTGAGCCGGTTTATTGGTATGCGATTGGTACCGTCTACCGATCACCGGACGGTGCGCCACTGATGAGCATGGAAGGGGTGGATGTTGCTCGTTTTGATGCGAGTTTGAGCACATCGACCAAGGCACACCAACTCTCGCGCAAGACCTTCATCTATCGCGACCTCGAAACTGGCGCGGTACTCAAAGAATGGGAAGGCAAGCCGTTACCGCCGATCGCTTATCCCTATCAATACATCACTTACGAACTCAAGGGCTCATCACTCGAGACTTGGGTCGAGCAGGGTGCTGGGCCGCGTAAGCAGCGTATCGGCCCGGGGCGTGATCTGACGGCGCGAATGATTGGTGAGACCGCCGCATTCTCCGCGCCGTTGTTTCTGGATTTTCCGCTGCCATCCGGGCAGCGTATGCAATCCTTCGAGCATTATGACTTCTTCAGACAACCCGCCTCGGCGGGCCTAAAGCACCCCCATCAGATCAGTTGGTTGCGCTTTGGCGACTTGCCTGCGGGACTGGGTAAGGGCGTCATGCACATGCTCTCCTGGCGCGTCGATCGTTATGAGGATCTTCCGGAGAGCATGCGCCGCTATCTCGAGACCGAAGCGCCGCTTTGGCTGAAGCCGCCCGCCGATATCGAAGAAATTCGCAAACTGCAGGAATAAGCCGCGCTACGGCGGCGTAGCAGTCACTCGGTCAAAGTTCGGAAAATTCGATCGAGGTATTGCTGCTGAATCTCGCCGCGTTTCGTCTCTTCGGACTCGTCGGGAGTGAAGCTTTCGATCTCGCTCGCACCGACCAAGCCCTTGCGATCGAGTAGTCGCTCGAGCGTATCCATGCGCGCACGCGTGACCGATAGTTCGGCGACCAGTGCGAGTGTGATCGCATAGAGACGATCTACCATCGGATCGTCGGTGAATTCCGGACGGCGCCCACGTAGCGTGGTTGGTTGCGGCGGATTGGGGTGAGCTTCTTGCGGGAGGTGGGAGTACATATCCTTGCTATCCCTCGGCCGTTGATCCTTCGACGGCCTGCCATGCTCCAACGGCATACCACGCGGGCGCGCGTCCGAAATCTTCCTCAGTAGGTTGTGACGATTGCCAAGACGGCGCGACACAGCGTGTTTCGAAGACAAGCTCTTCGCTAAAACCTGCTCTTGTCATCATGCGTCGCAGATCGGTCTCGTGCAGTGCGCTCCAGAATGGCTCGTTGTTGTATCGGCCATCCCAATCGCGCATGAATTGTTCGAAAGGCTTGAGTCCGCGATAAGGCGGTTGCTCCAAATGAATGCAAAGCCCGCCGCCACGCAATAAGCGGTGTGATTCCTGCAGCAGTCTCGGTAGTGCTTCGTGCGAGGTCTCATGCAGCACCATGGTGCTGAAGACGAGGTCGGCGCTGTGTGCATCCAAGGATGTGCGGGTGGCGTCTTCCTGGCGGAACTCGATGTCGTCGATGCCGAGTGCTCGTGCGCGCGCATGACCATAGCGCAGCATGGGCGCCGCTACATCGATGGCAACGATCTCCGCAGCGGGGAAGAGTTGGCGCAGCGGCAGCGTGTTGTGCCCAAGCCCGCATCCCAAGTCCACGATGCGCGAGGGTACGAACGCGGGGAATTCGCGCCGCAACCACTCGCACAGAGCTCGGCCAGCGGCATCGTTATAGGGGCCTGCACTACCGCCGACGGTAGCGAACATGCCGGCATCGTAGTTAGCCGCGTTCGACACATCGCGATCGAGCCACTCAGCCGTGTAACCGCCCTGCATCAGGTGCTGATCGACACCCGAGACGTAGCGCGGCACGTCGAGAGCGGCCTCGAGATGTAATCGGCTTCGCTTGGAGCCGTCGCCGGCGTTGAGTCGGTCCGCCTTGTCGCGTAGCGAGTCTCGTTGTCTCCCGACGATTTCGCGCCCCGTTTTCTGGCGCATCTCCATCGTGTTGCGCCGCACGAGGCTCCAAGCGCGGAATGCCGGATCCCGCTCCATGGCTTGCCGTACCTCGTGCCGATCGCTTGGCGTCACGCCCTTGCGTTCGAATGCGACTTTGACGGTGGGCGCGAGGCGCTGTGCGGCGAAGACGTTTAAGTACGCGATGGCATCGAGGCGAGCGCGTTCGTCATGCGTGGTCTCGACCAGCATGTCGTGATGAGCGATGCGATGCCAAGGCAGCGGATGATTCATGCAGGGATACTACGGTCGATTGATATTGCTGAAAAATCGATTATTCGGTATTAAAGGTTCGAGAAAATCGATATATGAAGCACCTCAATTACACCCATTTGTTGTACTTCTGGACGGTCGTGCGCGAGGGTGGCGTGGTCGCTGCCGCTCGCTCGCTCAATCTCACCCCGCAAACCATCAGCGGCCAGCTGAAGTTGCTCGAAACCCAGTTGCAGGGAACCTTGCTTGAGAAGCAGGGGCGACGCCTCGTGCCGACCGAGCTTGGGTGTATCGCCTACACCTACGCCGAGGAAATTTTTGCGCGCGGCTTGGAGCTCGCGAGTGTCCTCCGAGGGGCGCGTACGGTGGGGCGGCCACCCGTCTCGATCGGGATCGCCGATGCCGTGCCCAAGCTGCTGACGTGGCGGATTCTTGAGCCGCTGCTGCGTGCCGACCCACCGTTCCAACTGGTCTGCCACGAGGCGCCGCTGGCTAGCTTACTCGCCGATTTGGCTGCTCATCGTCTGGATCTTGTACTGTCGACCAACGCGCTACCGACGGACAGCGGGTTCAAAGCCTACAGCCACTTGCTCGGTGAATCCGAACTCGGATTGTTCGGTATCGCGTCGCTTGCCCGAAAGTTGCGACGAGGCTTTCCGCAGAGTATCGACGGTGCGCCGATGCTGTTGCCGACCGAAAAAAGCCCCAATCGACGATCTCTGGAGGGTTGGTTCGAGGCACAGCAGATACGTCCGTCGATCGCGGCGGAACTTGACGACAGCGCATTGGTCAAGACCTTTGCACAGCAAGGTGTCGGTGTGTTTGCGGCTCCTCTCGCCATCGAGCGGGAAATCGTCCACGCTTACGGCGTTCAACTGATCGGCAAGGTCGAAGATCTGAAAGCGCGCTTCTACGTGCTCTCGACCGAGCGTCGCATCAAGCACCCGGCTGTCGCGATTATCCGCGAGCAGGCGCAGGCCGGCTTGTTCAATAGAGACAATGCGTGAGTTGCTCAAAGGCATATCGACATGATGCGACTGCGCGTGAGTACCTTGAGCGCGTCCGAAGTCGTCGAGTTGGTCCGTCGATAGTTAGTTGGCTTACGGATCGGTTGCCGTAGGCGGCTCGCTCTTGCGCGTGTAAGCGCGACAAGGTGAGCCGCTGGTCCGCAATACTTCGAGGTGCGGCAAGATGCGACTCTTGAAGCCGATGGTATCGCAGCCATAGGGCATGCCCGGATCCCAGGTGACGCGGAAGTATCGACAGGTCCAGCAGTTGGGATGGTCACTCATGCGTTACCATTATCGTCGATGTCCGAGCTGCCTATGAATAAGCCCAACCCTTTCATCCCTCCGTTGTCGCGTGACGAGCTGCCATCGTTCATGCAGGCCGCGCACGATCGGGCACTTGCCGTTCGGGGTGATTCGACCTTCATCGATGTGATGGGTCACGCTCCTAGTGTGTTCGCTTGGTATGGGGATTTCTATCAGCGCCTGTTCCACGGCGGACGTGTTCCGGTGGCCATGAAGGAGCTTGCGCGTTATCGGCTATCGACGCTGCATGGCTGTGCTTTTTGCAACAAGGGTAATCGGCTCGATGCGATGGCCGCCGGTCTGACTGAGTCGCAGCTTGCCGCCATCGACAACGCTGAGGCAGATTGTTGGAGTGCGGCCGAGAGAGCGGTCATTCGGCTTGCCGAACAGATGTCGCTCGGCAAGTCTGACGGAGTCATGTCTCCCGAGTTGCACACGGATCTTGCTCATCATTTTGACCACGAGCAGATCTTAGAGTTGGGGGTCACCATGGCCGTGTTGACGGGTATGGCCAAGTTTTTGTTTGCGTTCGATCTTGTCGAGCGCGAGAGTTATTGCGAGTTTGGGCGTTAGTCAATCCGATTGACAGGAGGGGGTCATGTTCGGAGCGATGCAGGAACAATCGCTATTGATTTCGCGGTTGATCGAGTTTGCGGCCAAAAACCATGCGGATGCCGAGATCGTCTCGAGACGGGTCGAGGGCGATCTGCATCGCTACACCTACCGAGACGCTGCAGCGCGATCGCGCCAAGTTGCCAACGCGCTCGATCGTCTCAAATTGCCCGCCGGATCTCGAGTCGGGACGCTCGCCTGGAATGGCTACCGACATTTCGAGCTTTATTTTGGTGTCAGCGGTAGCGAGCGTGTGTTGCACACGATCAATCCGCGACTCGCTCCTGAGCAAGTCGTTTGGATCATCAACGACGCTGAAGATGTCGTGCTGTGTTTCGATCTGACCTTCCTGCCGATCATCGAGGCCGTTGCGGCCAAGTGTCCCAGCGTGAAGCGATGGGTGTTGATGGCAGATGCCGATCGCTTGCCGTCCACGACATCCATCCCTGACTTGGTCGATTACGAGTCCTGGATCGCAGGCGAAAGTGTCGAGTACGCTTGGCCCGAATTCGATGAGCGAACCGCTGCCGCGCTTTGCTACACGAGTGGCACTACCGGTAATCCCAAAGGCGTGTTGTATTCACATCGCTCGACCGTGCTGCATGCCTATGCCGGCGCGATGCCCGACGCGATGAATCTGTCATCGAGAGATTCGGTGCTGCCCGTCGTGCCGATGTTCCATGTCAACGCTTGGGGCATCCCTTACGTTGCGGCGATGGTCGGTGTGAAGCTGGTTTTTCCGGGCGCGGCTCTCGATGGCAAGTCGTTACACCACTTGATCGAGAGCGAGGGTGTCACGATGGCTGCAGGTGTTCCGACGGTATGGCTCGGACTACTGAACCATGTCGATTCGGCACAAGGTGGCTTCGCGACGATGCGTCGCACGGTCATCGGCGGCTCAGCTTGTCCGCGCGCCATGATCGAGCGCTTCCGCGCCTTGGGGGTGATCGTGCTGCACGCGTGGGGCATGACGGAGATGTCGCCGCTTGGGACGCTGAATACGCTCAAAGGAAAGCACTTGGCGGCACCCGAAAACGAGCAACTCACCCTCATGGAGAAACAAGGCCGAGCCATCTTTGGCGTCGAAATGAAGATCGTTGACGATACTGGTCGAGAGTTGCCTTGGGATGGAAAGGCGACCGGTGATTTGCTGGTGCGTGGACCCTGGATCGTGTCGCGCTACTTCAAGGATGCCGGGGGCGATCCGTTGGTGAATGGCTGGTTTCCGACAGGCGATGTCGCGAGCATCGATCCAGATGGGTTCATGCAGATCACCGATCGCAGCAAGGATGTGATCAAGTCGGGTGGCGAGTGGATCAGTTCGATCGATATCGAAAATATCGCGATGGGTCACCCGGCTGTAGCGATGGCAGCTTGCATTGGTGTGCACCATCCCAAATGGGATGAGCGGCCATTACTAGTCGTAGTGCGCAAACCCGGTGCCGAGGTGACAGCGGCAGCACTGCTTGAGTTCTATCGCGATAAAGTCGCCAAGTGGCAAGTTCCGGATGACGTCGTATTCGTTGATGCCATTCCGCTCGGCGCGACCGGCAAGATGCAGAAGATCAAGTTGCGTGAGCAGTTTCGCGATTACGTGTTACCGAGCTGAAGCGCGCCTGTAGACCATCGCGCTCGAGTCTTGGGGCATCGAGCGATAGCAAGGTTGCGCCACCGAGGTCTGTCAGCCAACGGCGTAACTCGAGCGCTGAGCTCTCCGGCAGCGTGGTAATGGTGTCGATGGCGCACTGGGCCATCCAAAGCGTGTAGGGCATGGCCGCGCGTCGGAAGGTGCCCTCGGGCAGAGGAATCGCGACATCTTCCAATATTCGCGGTAGACGTTTATCCATCGGCCAGTGAGCGGCGAGGGCGCTCACTTGAGCAGCAATTCCTGTGACTTGCGCGCCAAATTCCTCGAAGGTGACACGCAGAATCGGCATGAGCGTTGCCGGTAATTCATCGTTGGCAAGCCACGTATTGCCACGGGATTCGTCGAGAGAGTTCGGCAGGTCTGCCATTCGATCGATCCAGTTTCGCAGATGCGGGTGCGGCGCGATCAGTTCTCGAGCAGGCCAGGGGTCACGACCCAAGTGCCCGTACATCGTACCCATCAACGAAAAATCCGCGAGGCTCGGCTTGCCGCCTAGCAAGAAGGCATGCTCGGTAAAGTGGGTCTCCAACAAACCCAGCATGCGGCGCGTCCAGGCCATCAGCAGCTCATCCTGCTCTGGTCTGACACCGACGGCAGGCAGATAGCCGCGTAAACGTCGAGCGATGCGAGCAACAGCGCGGCGTTGCAAAAAGCCCGGCCAGCCCGGAAGCAGAGCATTACCGGCATCACGCTCGAACAGCGGATAGTTCTCGCTGTGGCGCCAACGGGTCTGCATGGCGATGGGGATCCACCATTCGTCACCCCATGCTTCGAGCCAAAGAGAGACGAAGCGCTGCCGCGGCGAGGTCGGCAGTATCGGTCGATCTTTGAAACGCGACTCGATGAACTGCCAGGTTTCGCTCGAGTCCTGCATCCAGATGTCATCGGGCGTCTGCAACAAGGGCATAGCAACCACACCCGTTTTTTTCTTGCCCAGCCACATCAACACGAAGAGATTCACATCAACGTCATCGAACGGAACCCGTTTGTACTTCAGATACGAGCGCACCTTGCCGGCGAAATAAGACAAGTGCCAGCCGTACATCCGATAACGCGTGCTCATAAGCGCTTCCAGAATGAGTTCGGTATATGCCGAAAGAATGGTTTGAAGAGTCGCCACGGAAAGGCGGGAACGATCGCCTCTTCGCGCCCCTTCTCGATCGCTTCGGCCATCTCGAACGCGGCTTTGAATGCGGGAATCGCAAACGGGTATTTGCTGATGTTAGGCATGATGTCCGTCACGACGAAGCCCGGTTGAATATCGGTGACGCGGATGTTGTGCCGCGTCAGCTCCACGCGAGCCGACCGCAAGTACATCGAGATGGCTGCTTTGCTTGCGCAATAAGCGGCTTGCTTTGGTACGGCGATCATCGAGGCCAATGACGACACGCCGACGATATGCCCGCGATTTTGCCCAATGAAGTGAGCGGCGGCGGCATCGATCGAGGCGATTGCGCCGATGACATTGGTCTGGATGATGCGTGCTTCGGTGGCTACTTCATCCTTGCCGACGTGGGTGAAGGCATTGATCCCGGCGTTCGCGACGAAGATGTCGACAGTGCCAAGCTCCTGAAAAAAACGTCCTAACTGAGGTCCGACCGAGTCTATGGCATCGACATCGAGTTGACCTGTCATAGCGGCCGCGGCGCCGCTAGCCAATGCTTCTTGCTGCAAGCTCGTGAGGGCATCAACTCGTCGACCGAGTAGTCCGAGACGATAACCACGTTTGGCAAATTCAAGCGCCAGTGCCCGACCGATCCCGGCAGAGGCGCCGGTGATGATAATCGTCTTCATGACTTGTTTCGTCGGCGTCTTGCGAGCGCCCACCAGACTGCCAGAACGAGTACCGCTAAGCCGACTATCCATTTCATATAGGGAAGATAAACGAAAAGAAATGCATTGATGGAAACTTGCTTGCGAGGCTCGTAACCCGCGGGTAGAGGGAGTACACCATTTTCCTGCTCAAAACGCGCGTAGGCTGCGATCATCTCGGCATACTCGATAGGGCGCTCAAGGCTGAGGTCGCGCGTTTCGCCGGGGTCTTTCGTGATGTCGTACAAACGCCATCGCCCATCGCTAGCGGGTGGTGGAATTCGCAGTAGTTTCAGGTCGCCGCGAAACAACGCACTATGCCCTGCAAGCTCGTATCCCACCGTCTCGTCATTTTCGCGAAGACGACCCTCAGGGTCTTGCAGCACTGGTAGAAGGCTGCGACCCGTGATCGGCTCGACGGCGCGTCCGCCAAAGGTGTTCGTCGCGGTTACCCCAGCGAGCTCGAGCAGTGTCGGCGCGATATCTTTGACGTGGGTAAATGAGTGATGAATTGCGCCCGGTGCTTTGACGGGGCTGCCCGCGATGATCATTGGCACCCGCAGGCCGCCTTCACCCGCATGAAACTTGTAGTAAGCAAGCGGCGAAGCGGCTGCACTCGCCCAGCTCGGACCGATGACGGCGTAGGTGCCGGGCTCGCCGAGACGCGATCGCTCCCAGGTGTATTGCCAACGCAGCCACATGCGGCCTGAGCGGATCGCGAGCGGATCCGAGGCTTCAGCGCCGTTGTCGGACAAGAATACGAAAACGGTATTGTCGAACTGACCGGTCTCTTTGAGGTGGGCGATCAGACGGCCGATGTGATGATCCATGGCCTCTGCCATGCCGGCATACACTTCCATTCGACGCGATTCGTAAGCGCGTTGGCGCGCGTCGAGGCGGTTCCAGTTCTCGGTGGTCGCCATTTCGACCATCGGCGTATTCGTCGGAATCAGTCCGAGCGCTGCCGCGCGATCGCGACGTTCTTGGCGCAGTTGGTGCCAGCCGCCGTCATAACGTCCGGCGTATCGTTTGACGAATTCTTTCGGTGCCTGCAGCGGGATGTGGTTGGCCTGGAAGGCGAGATACAGCAGGAAAGGCTTATCCGACTTCGCATCCGCTTGCAGGTACTGCAAGGCGCGATCGACGTAGAACTCGGATGAGTAAAACCGCTTGGGCATGACCGCTTCGCGACCATCCTCAAACCAATACACTTTGTCAGTGAGAGCGAGATAGCGTTGTTGCGTATCCCAATTATCAGATCCGCTGTCACCCTGCACGAGCGAGCGATCGAAACCGCGAGCGGGCGGAAGATTGTGCGACTCTTTGCCGACATGCCACTTGCCGACGGCGTAGTTTCGATAACCTGCTTCTTGTAGACGGGAAGCGAAGGTCACCACATCGCGCGACAGTACGGTGAGATAGCCCGGCTTGCCGTAATGCTGGTGTGGCACCGATTCGCGCATGGCGCCTATGCCGGTGCGATGCGAGTTGACGCCCGTGAGCAGCATTGCGCGTGTCGGCGAACATTCGGCAGAGGTATGAAAATTGGCGAATCGCACTCCGTTCGCAGCGAGCGAATCCAGATGCGGCGTCGAGATTTCGCCGCCAAAGGCACCGACGTCGGTATAGCCCCAGTCGTCTGCGACAATCACGACAAAGTTCGGGCGTTGCGCTGTGGCGACGACATCGGCTCGCGCCATCGAACCGAGCGCGACGAGCGACGTCAGCCAGACGATCCAAGTTCCTCGACGTGTGATCATCTTAGTTGGAGAAGTACACGTACTCGTCCCCGGGGTCTTGCGGGTCAGCGAGTGTCTTGTCGATCGGAATGTAGCCAGCTCCCAGAGACCGCCACATCGGCGGCACTTGTGAGCGATCGAACCTATCAAGCGACGCACGCATGGCCGCAACCTTGGCCGGCTCTTGGGCTGCTCGATTGATTTGTTCGGTGGGATCCGTCGCCAAGTCGTTCAGCCACACTTTCTTCGGACGATCCGTGATCTGAAGTTTCCAGTCGCCATCGCGCACAACCAAGTAACGATCGGTTCGCCAGTAGAGAACTTGGTGAGGCCGGTCGGCGATTTCGCCGCGTAGATACGGAAGCAAGTTGATCCCGTCGATGATGCGATCTGATGGAACCGCCGTTTCGGCCGCTGCCGCAGCGGTCGAGAAGATATCGAGATGACTAGTCGGCGCATCGAAACGCCCTTGCGGCAAACCGTTAGGCCAGCGCATGTACATTGGCACTCGGATTCCGCCTTCGAAATGCGTCGCCTTCCAGCCGCGGAAGGGTGCGTTGATGCCTTTGATACCGATGGTGTGTGTGCCGCCATTGTCGCTAGTAAAGATCACCAACGTGTCGTTCGTCAGATCGGCTTGATCCAGAGCGTCCAGAACGCGCCCAATGTTGCGATCGAGCGATCGGATCATCGCGGCATAGACGCGTACGGAATGATCTTCGATATCCGACAGCGCGTCGTAGTCTTCGCGAGTGGCTTGCAGCGGGGTGTGAGGTGCGTTGTAGGCGAGATATAAGAAGAACGGCCGATGTCGGTTGTGATCTATGATCGTCAGCGCTTGATCAGTGAAGTAATCGGTCAGATATTGGTTGGGTTTGAAGAGCTCGCCGTCATTGAAGCGAACCCCCCAAGGGTGTGCGGCCCAGATGAAGCGATCAAGAGGGTCTATCTTAGATGCGGCATTGACGACGTTCGGATCATCCTCGGGCAGGAACATCGCAGCGCCGTAAGGTAAAGACAGTGATTCGTTGAAACCGTGAGCGGTAGGTCGAAATTGCGGTGCATCGCCAAGATGCCATTTGCCGACATGAGCGGTGTGATAGCCCGCGCTACCCAATACGCGCGCTAGCGTGATCTCGTTGGTCGGTAGTCCCAACGATTCGAGCGGCGGCTGTCCCTGTTCACGCTCGGGGAAATATATCGAGTGGCGCAACTGTGATTCGGACTGACGCAACTGCGTCACTACCTTCATGAAATTCTTGGCAGTCGGTGTGAACTCGTAGCCATATCGCGTGGGGTATCGACCCGTCATGATGGCTGCACGCGACGGTGCGCAGGTCGGACTGCCGGAATACGCTGTTGCGAGATTGACGCCTTCGTTGGCGATTCGATCAATGTTCGGAGTCTTGACGCGCCCACCTGCGAGCCCACCGTTGAGCGAAACGTCGTTGTGGCCAAGGTCGTCAGCGACGATGAGAATGATGTTGGGCGGACGGGTCGCCGCCAAGGCTGACGGTGACGAGGGGCCGCGCTGCCACTCAACCTCGCGATAGGGTTCGCTCTCTTCTCGAAGCGCGTACTCGATCCAGAGCAGGGTCAGACCGGTTCGTCCACCGACTGCGAGGAAGGCGCCGACGATCACGGCTATCGTGACGCCAACCGCTAATAACCATTTGGTCATTTTCGTCATACGCGACTCGCCGCCAATAAATCTTGTTCAACCATCCACAAGCGGTCTTGCCCCCAGACCGAGGGATATCCCACGACACGAAAAGAGGGAACGCCCCAAAGACCCGACGCAAGCAACGCTTCGCGGTTCGCAGCAGCCATCGTACGCCAAGTGGGATCGTTGAGGGCATCCTCGGTGTCGATATCCGCCAGCCCCGCTCGCAGGGCCAGTTCGCGCAGCGCCTGTGGGCGATGCGTATCGATGCCTTCGGCAAAAGCCCCTGCGAGAAACGAGGATAAAAATTCGGTGCCGCGTCCTCGAGTGATGGCCCGATGCAGGATGGCGAGTCCGTCCTCGACGGGTTTGCCGACTGGGTCGACGACGTTGCCGAAAGGCAGACCGAGTCGTTCGGCCTCACGTTTGGTATCGAGCAGAATGTATTTGCGTTTGGCAAAGCCGACGGGCAAGCCGCGCATGACCATTGGAAGCACGAATCGCAACTTCAACTCGGCTCGATAGTGATCGGCTAACCGTTTCACCCGATCAACGGCGAGGTATGTATACGGACTACGTAATGAGCAAAAGAACTCCAAAATCGGTCGAGAGTTGGTGGGTGCCTCAATATTCTCAAAGCGAAGTGTTGCCGGTTCGATCAGAAATGAGTCGGAGATGCCCTTGGTAAGACCCGCAGCCTGTAAGCGCCTCTCGAGATAGTGAAGTCGATCGAGACCCCAATACCATTCGCCTTCGAAATAGAGCATCGCACTGAGGTAGTGACCCAGGCGTTTACGCAAAACAGAGCCAACTGCCGGAACGGTCGTATGCCATGGGAGCCGTTCAACGTCGCTTGAATGGGCGGTCAAGCGGTAATGTTTGGCGAGTATGTCAACATCCCGCAGCGACCAACTATGCAGGCGCTCGCGATCGGGAGCGGATGCATCATCGGGTTGACTGACGCGATGACAGCGTAAATCGATGTCGTATCGCCCCTGCAACTGCGGGAGTATTGTCGCCAATAGTTGGCTATACGGATCATCGTCCTGGTGGAAGTAGTGGACAACCGCGCTACGGTGTCCCCAGCGGCGTGGAATCCCGTTACACCACCGCAGCGCCTCGCGTCGTGTCGCACTCGTCAACGCAACTGAGAAGATTTGGGAGATCGCCCTTTTCATGCCGGTCTTACTGCGACATGCGAACGCAATGATCCGAGCCTATTCAGCATCGCGATCGTATTACGCACAGCCGATGATTTTTCGAAGAATTCGCCGCCAACGATTTTCCGCAATAGGTCGTCAACGGCGAATTTACTCAGAAACGTAACTTACTGTAGCGCCAAGTATGTAAGTGCGCCGCCTAAATACCCGACGAAGGCGAGAAGACTGATTTTTTTCAGGTACCAAACAAAATTAATGCGCTCGATCCCCATCGCCGCGACGCCCGCCGCGGATCCGATGATTAGAACGGAGCCGCCCGTTCCAGCGCAATACGCGAGAAACTCCCAAAGAAAACTATCTGTGGGGTACGTCTGAATGTCGTACATGCCTATTGCGGCAGCGACTAAAGGAACGTTGTCAACAATCGCACTCGCGAGCCCGATAATAAAAACAATCACGTCTTGTCGGCCGACAACTTGATCGAGCCATTGCGACAACGACGTCAAGATATGTGCATGCTCGAGTGTCCCGACCATGAATAAAATTCCAATAAAAAATACTATCGACGGCATGTCGATTCTAGAGAGCGCCGCAGTTATTTCTAAGTTCGCTTTATCTTCATCCGATTTCTCATTGTGGAGAAAATCGCCAACTAGCCAGAGGACCCCGAGCCCCAGAAGCATGCCCATAAAAGGCGGCAAGTGAGTAATAGATTTAAATATTGGAACAGCAATCAGAATTCCAACGCCGAGAAAGAAGACGACATTACGTTCCTTTGGCGATGTCGATATACGATGTGATTGTTCTATCGGTTTTGGCGTTACAAGGGTTTCGCTGCGTAGCATTGCCATCGCGATAAGCAGAGGGATCGCAAGACTGACGACAGATGGCAAAAATAGACGAGAAATTATGCCATAGGAGGTGATCTGACCGCCTATCCACAACATGGTGGTCGTAACGTCGCCGATGGGAGACCACGCGCCGCCAGAGTTAGCAGCTATAACGATGATGCCGGCAAAGAAAAGCCGATGTTCTTTTGTGTCAATTAGCTTTTTAAGAAGAGAAACCATGACGATGGTAGTTGTCAGGTTGTCTAGAACTGCGCTCAAAAAAAATGTAATGACACTGACAATGAGCAGCAAAACAGAAAGGCTTTTAGTTTTTATCTTACTTGTTACGACCTCAAATCCCTGATGGGCATCGATTACCTCGACAATAGTCATGGCGCCAATAAGAAAGAAAATTATCTGAGCGGTTCCCGCTATGGTTTCGGCAACTTCCTCACTCAGTACATGGGTATCAGCGGACATCAGCGCATATGTCGCCCACAAAACACCGGCGCCAACAATCGCTGTAGCAGATTTATTTGCCTTAATCAGATGCTCAAGCGCAATTGCAGCATAGGAAAATATGAAAATCAGGGAAAGAGCAGCCGTCATCGTGGGACTCCAGATCTATGTTGGTATTATGTCTCGAGTTTATCTTCTTCTTGAGCAGATTTAGCGTCGACTCATTACGTTGATAGAGTCGCTACCCGCAGGCAGAGAGTACCAATCGCCATCCCTTGCCACGTCTATGGGGCCGGAAAAAATCGCAGGCGCCGTACCGATGAACTCGGGTTTCAAAGCTTCGATCGGCAGTGGCGGGACGATATGGTATAGGACGAGTCGCTTTACCGACGCTGCCGCGGCTACGCTCGCTGCATCCTCGGGGCTCGAGTGGTAGTTGCGAATATCGCGCATGATTTGCGCATAGCGCGAGCGTCCATGTCGATCGAAACCGTTTTCGAGTATTTGCACTAACTTCATCGAGAGGGCTTCGTGCAGCAACAGGTCGACGTTTTTGGCCTCGCGTTCCACATTCGGGCTACGACGTGTGTCGCCGCTGATGACGACCGTTCGATCCTTGTAGCGAATTCGATAGCCGACGGCCGGTGCGACGGGTCCATGATCGACTGTGAATGCCACGATTTGCAGCAAATCTTCATCGATTAGCACGATGCGCCCAGTGGGACTTTCGATCTCGAACTCTCGCGGATCCGCGCCGAAGCCTGAGGGCGGTGTGAGTTGCTCGCCGTGGTGCGCCGTTCGGTAGGACTGATCGAGTCGATAGGCATCACGAAATCCGTTGACGACACTATTGAGCCCCGTTGGCCCAAACACTCGCGGTGGTTGTGTGGCTGCCGCACCGACCCAACGCTGCATCAGCAGCTCACCAAGGCCGTCGATGTGATCAGAATGGTAATGGGTGAGGAAGATGGCTTCGATCTGCGCCGGATTCAACTCCATCCGCAGTAAGCGTGCCGCGGCACCGGCGCCGGCATCGAACACGAACATCCTGCGGCCCGCGATGACGGCCGTGCAGGGGCCGGCTCGGTGAGCATCGGTCATGGGAGATCCCGCGCCGCAAATTCCCACATGCAATCCATCGGGCAGCGCTGCGAGCGGGTCGGCGTTAGCGGTGATGCGATCAACACCGTTTTCGACCAAGCGCAACGCAATGGCACCGCGTTGCCAATAGAGCAGCGTTGCGAGGACGAGCGCGCCAACAAGGACGAAGACGAGCTTGCGACTACCGGATTTGGCCATCTGAACCCCCCGAGATGGAGGGCGAGGATACTACGAGCGCGGACGCTTCGCGGCTCAGGCTTTCTGGTCGATCAGGATGCCGGTGAGTTGGTCGATATTGCGCGTGATGCGCATCGCCGCCTCGGGCGGGATCTGCCGCACCGTTTCACCGGTTTCGCGATCCGAAACCGTCACGACAACGGTGGCTGATGACTTGTCGTAGCCGATGTTGATTTCCCGCCCCTTAGCGGCCAAGCGCTCGTTGGCGCTGCGCAGGGACTCTTTGAATTCTTCGACTCGGGCACGCGAGACGGCTTGAGTCGACGCAGATTGCGCCTCTTCGTTGGCGCGCTCATTGGCGCGCTGCGCATCGCTGCGCTGCATTTCGGCCACACGCTGCGTGATGGCGACATCATCCAAGCGCGCCTGCCGTGGCACGCCCGACTCCGGTACGCGATTGGCTTGGGTGATTTCCATAGTGGATAACTTGCCTCAAAAAAAGGGGTTTTGTCCAGTGTGGAATTCCGGAGTCAGGGCCAGAGCGCGAAGGCGGCAACTGCAAATAGCACCCCGATGGAGGCGCGTCGAAACCAGGGTTCGCGCGCGGGGGTCAGCAGTCGTCCCCCGGTCAATCCGCCAAAGTAATACACTGGCGACAGAAGGGCGCCAAGCAGCAGATGTCGCGTCGTCAGTGATTGACTTGCGGCCATGACGAACAGCGTAAAAACCTGAATCAGCGAGAAGTAGGCGAGCTGCGTCGCACGGGCGATTCGCGCTGGTGTCCCGTCGGCCAGTAGACCCAGCACCACCGGGGGTCCGCCAATGCCGCCGAGCCCGAACAGGAAGCCGCTCGACCCGCCGAGCGCTGCCTTGCCCAGAGGCTGTCTAATGGAAAAGGGAAATCGCCAGCGCAGCAGCAAGGCAACGGTCGCCAATAGAACGACCGCGCCAACGATTTGGCGCACTTGTCGGATATCGAGTACGTGGATCGACCATAAGCCGATGGGCGCCGTCAGCAGCGCTACGTAGCAAAGCGGTTTCGCGATACTCCAATCCGCCTCGCGGCGGATTTCGCGCGCCTGCAAGATTCCAACGACAACATTGACGATGATGACGATGGCCGTCGTGCTGACGGGATCAATGAGTGTCAGCAGCACCGGCGCCATCACCAGCGCGCCGCCGAATCCGGTGAAGCCGCGAACGAGCCCCGCGAGGGCTGTCGCGAGCACGGCGGGTATGAGGAACTCTGTCGTCACCGGTACAGATGGTAGCGACGAGTGCGTTCGATGAAATCAGCCGGCGTCTTCCATAGCGGTTCGACATCAGCTGCAGACCAACGCTGCGCAAATGCAGCTCTAATGGTCGGATCAGCGACGACCTTGTCGAACATATCAAGACGCTCGGGGTACAGAAGAAACGGATTCGATTCTGGTGATTGTCTGATGAGCACTTCCATCATTTGAAATTGCAGCAGGCTGAGCGATCGAACTTCGTTCAGATCCAAATAAATCTGCACGCCACCATGCCGTCGTCCAGCCCCGCTCGAGTAGTAGGGTGTGAAGTACATAGGACGCACTTGCACTCCCGGCAATTTCAAGGCGTTGATCGTATTCGCATAGGCTTCGGCATCGAGGTTTGCGGCTGCCATGACACCAAAAGGCAGCGTGTAGCCGATACCGATCATGCTCGGATTCAGTTCCCCCATGATGCCGGTGGCCGGATAGAGCGCGGCCGTTGCTGCATGAGGGATGTGCGGTGAGCTTGGAACCCAAGGTAATCCGGTCGCCTCGAATGTCATGTGGCGTCGCCAGCCGCGCATCGGAATCACAGTGAGTTTGGCGCGTAGTCCGCCAGCTAACCAACCCGACTCGTTGATGAGCGTCGCAAGTTCTCCGACGGTCAGTCCGTGAACATAGGGGATGGGATAGGGCGCGACAAAAGACGTGCGACCCTCTGCGGGCAAGGGGCCTTCGATACGCAAACCGCCGAGCGGATTCGGTCTATCGAGCACCACGAATTCAACGCCATTTTCGGCAGCGGCTTCCATCGCCAGCCCGAGCGTGGCGATATAGGTGTAGGAGCGTACGCCGATGTCTTGTATGTCAAAGACGAGAGCATCGAGACCCGCAAGCATGGTCGCTGTCGGTTTGCGCTGCGAACCATATAGGGAGTGAACCGGGAGTTGAGTTGTGGGGTCTATGCTATCGGCAACTTTGTCTCCCGCTGCGTGATCGCCTCGCAGACCATGCTCCGGGCCGAATAGCGATACCAGTTGAATCGACTTGCTGGCGGCGAAGATGTCGACGGTGCTGCGTAGTTGTCGATCTACGCCGGTCGGGTTGGTGATCAAACCGACTTTTTTGTTCTTCAGCGCAGCGAAGTCTGTCGCGACCAGACGATCGAGTCCGGTTTGCAGCGGCGCGGCGATGGCAGCCGGCGCCAGCAGCAGCGCCAAGTACGCACAAATGCCAATGAAGATTGTTCGCATGTCAGCTAGTTTAAACTTCGCGGCGGCGTTCGTCGGGGAAGCTCGTTCGAGTCCGCCTGAGTAGAGTAATCAGCTGCGAGTCGGGCTATCGAGCAGTAGGCTCATCTTGACGACATCAGCGATGCTTGAGCAGTCGAGCTTTTCCATCATCCGCGCCTTGTAGACTTCGACGGTGCGCGGACTGATGGATAGTTCGATTGCGATTTCTCGATTCTGAAGCCCTCTGCCGAGCAGGGTTAGTACCTGACGCTCGCGTTGAGTCAGCGTGTTGATACGCGCGAGCTGGGTTTCTGTTTGCAGACGTTTTTGATGACCTCGCGCGTCCTCTGAGATCGCATGCGTAAGTACGTCGACCAGGATGTCTTCATCAATCGGTTTTTCCAAGAAATCGAAAGCGCCGCCGCGCAGTGCAGCGCGTGTCGTCGCGACATCGCCGTGCGCCGTCAGCAAGACAACCGGCAGGTTGATTTCGCGCGCGTTGATCTCGGCCAGAAGTTCTAGCCCCGACATGCCGGGCATACGCAAATCCGTCAAGACACAACCACGGGAGTCACGGTTGAGTTTGGCCAGCGCATACTCAGCACTCGAGAAAGCCTCAGCGTTCATGCCCCTGAGGCTCAGTAACAACATCAATGCGTCGCGGATGGCCGCATCGTCGTCGATGAGATAGATCATGGGGTCGATTTTCATGGTAACTCTCCGCGGACATCATCAATCGGTAGAGCGAGCTCGAGCTTCGCCCCTCCAAGACTCGATTCGGCAAGGCGAAGTTCCCCGCCGCAGGCCTCGGCGAGAGATCGACTGACGGCAAGACCGACGCCCAGCCCGTCCGCCTTGGAGGTGACAAACGCCTTGAAGAGATCGCGGCGGATCTGCTCGGACATCCCACGACCATTGTCATCGACCGACACCAGTACCGTTTTATCCGAGCGACACGCTGCAATTTCGATCACGGCATTCGATCGATCTGTCGTTGCATCGAGTGCATTCGCCAAGAGATTCGAGAGGATAACTTCGATGAAAACGCGATCCGCTCTCACCGCCGGGAGCGCATTATCCATCCGCATGACGATGGATTCGACACCAGCGCGTTCGGATCGACGTAGTGCTTCGACGAGTTTCTCGATGATCGGTTGCAAGTCGAGGGACTCGAGTTGCGGGTCTCGCCCGGCATAAAAGTTTCGTAATCGTCGCAGGATGTCGGATGCGCGCAGAGCTTCATCCGCCGCTTTGCGTAGCGTCGGAGCCAATCGAGCGTCATTACGATTTCCATCTGCCATCATGATCTCGCTGGCGCGCAGATAACTGACGAGTGCAGTCATCGGTTGATTGAGCTCGTGTGCGAGCGTGGAGGCAAGTTCGCCCGTGGTTGCCGCACGCGATGCGCGCGCCAAGTTCGACTCGCTGTCACGTAATTGCTTTTCGCGTCGCAACGCCAAGCGGGCGGAGTTCTCGCGCTCGGTAACGACGGCCCCGAGTGCCAATCCCGTGACGAGAAGAGTAGACATCAAGAACTGCAGATCGACGAGAGGCGCAACTTCCGCGAGGCGTTGTACCCCTAGCACCAGGCTGATTTGCAGAGCGAGTGCAGCCATGAGAAATCCGGGTATGCCCCAGATCAATGCCGCCGAAATCGCCGGAACGAAGAACAGATAGAAAAAGCGCAAGTCGCCGGGATTGCCCACCAGGAAAACGAGTGTGAATGCAGCGAAAAGCCCCAACAGGATGCCGACGAAGGCCCCTGGTTGCGCGATGAGCGCGCGCAGTAGCGAAGGGGCATCGGCAACTCGCAGTAACAACGGCGTCAACAGCAATATGCCATTCAGGTCTCCAACCCAAAAGCGCGCGAGCGCGGATGCAAATTGGTCGGCTGGAACGAGACTCGCCAGTGTGTAAAGACCGACGCTGACGGTGCCGGCGGTGATCGCCGTTACCGCAGCGGCTAAGATGAATTTCAGGGTTCCGTTGAGGGTCGCTACGCCGTCCATTGGGACCTTGAGACGCAGCAACCAGGCGGCGCCTTGATACACGGCGGTGATGCTGATCGCTTGCAACGGCAAGATCCAGGCATGCATCGGGATGCCGCGAATGACGATTTCCGAAACCAAAAAAGCGGCCGCAACCCATCCGAAGTTACCGCGATAGGCATACAGGAAAGCCAGCACCAATCCGGTTTGCGGTGAGAGTGGCGTGATACCGAGTTTGAGCACGGGCTGCACGTAGCTGACTGCGTCCAGCGCGATATGTGCGACGAAATACAGGGCGATCAGCCACGGGCTAGCACGTACGGGCTTGGCCGGATTTTGAGTTTTCGAAGTATGGGAAACCATCGCGGCCCGCGTCGCTGAGTCAGCTGGAGAGCTTAGGCGTCCGCTCGATCTCGTTCAATCGTCGCGCCATCAAGCGCAGCGACATAGGAGACCATCATGGCTGCAACCGTCCGCTTTGGTATCGAGGAGGAGTTCTTTCTGACTGACCTCGACAGTGGGGCGGTCGTTCGTCGTCCGCCTGCGGCCTTCCATAAAGCCGCGAGCAACGTTCTCGGCGATGCGTTAGCGCACGAGCTGCTGCAATGTCAGGTCGAGGTGAAGACGCCGATATTGCAGATGTCCACAGAGGCTTTCGATTCGCTGATGGCGGGACGCCGTCGGCTAGTCGACGTCGCAAAGTCGTTCGATATGGGCGTCGTTGCCGCTGGGACTCATCCGTTGGCTCAGTGGCGATCGCAAGTTCCCACCTCGGAATTGCGTTATGAAGAGTTGCTCGATGATTTTCAAATCATCGCGCAACGAAATCTATTGTGTGGCCTGCATGTGCACGCGGAGGTTCGCGAGGGAATCGATCGCATCCAACTCATGAACCGAGTCATGCGCTGGTTACCTTTGTTTTTAGCCTTGAGTGTGTCCTCACCTTATTGGGCCAGGCAGGATACGGGACTGATGAGTTACCGGCAGGCCGCTTATGACGAGTGGCCAAGGACGGGTATCCCCAGGTTGTTCGAAGACGAACTCGAGTACCAACGCTACGTCCAAATATTGATACGAGTGCGAGCGATCCCCGATGAAAGTTATATCTGGTGGTCGATAAGGCCATCCTCTCGCTACCCGACCATCGAGTTGCGCATCACCGATGCCTGCCCTCGTGCGATCGATGCCGTATGTATCGCCGAGCTTTTCAGAGCCGTCGTTCTACAGGAATGTCTCAATGTTGCTCGGGGCGATCAGATTCGATTACGCGACGGCATTGAGCGACTGCTGATCGAGGAAAATCGCTGGCGAGCCAAGCGATTTGGCGTACGTGCGAAGTGGCTCGACGCCGACTCCGGTCTGAACATCGATTTATCGGACTGCCTTTTGCAATTAGCCCGTCACTGCGAGACGGCTGTGGGCGAGCTTCAGGCTGATTGGGCGTTTGACCATGCCCGTCGGATGCTTGCCGAGGGAACGAGCGCAGACCGGCAGCGGCGGATCTTCGGAGAGGCCCGGGCGGCCGGATTGACCACGACCCGTGCGCTGCGGCGGGTCGTCGACGCGCTAGTCCAAGAGACCGAGGGGTGAGGGCCAGCCCGAATTGGCGGAGCCTGAGGGGCTGCCGTACCTTCCTTTCTGAGCGGGCTGATTCGCTCAATTTAATGACCTAGCAGTTTCCCGACCCGCCGGCAGTGCGTCTGCGGGTCGGGTTTTTATGGGGAACATCATGGCTCGAATCAGCCGCCTCGCAGCGGTCCTGCTGCTTCTGTGCGCCGTTCCCGCCTATTCGGCGCCGTCGGCGACCGACAAACTCATTAAATCTGCCGAGCGAAATCTGTCCGAGTTGACTCGCTGGTCGAGCACCGTTTCGGGCTCGGAGGCGATGCAGCTGAGCGATGAGAGCAGGGCGACACTCTATCGGATTCACTCCGAGACGCAGCGATCGGTGCGTGCTTTGAGCATCGCTGCCCGCGACGACTTCAGCCGGCAATTTGCCGCTGGCTACCAGGACTTTGCGGCCGCACTGCGCGGCCTACATCGCGCGGTCGTGCTCGGGCAGGACGCCAGCAGTCACTTAGCCGATTCGTTGACCGAGGCGGGCAACTTGTTGGCGATGATCAAAGATATCGAAACGCCAGCAGCGCAACGAGAGTCGGCAGAAGAGCCGACACGAGCAATCCTGCTGGACTAACAGATCCTTCGTCGAAATAGCGGCGCAAGATCGCGACGCCGGCGGGATTCGGTGCATTCGCGATGATGGTCAGCCCGCCGCCTGTTACGGCGCCAGCAACGAGCGAATATTTGAACTCGTCTGATAGACCTTCTACCAATGAGCCGAGATAAGTCAGCGCCGCGTTGTCGGTGATGGCTGTCAGTGCGGTGGCGCCGAAGAACACGGCATCGCTACTCATGTTGACGAGTAGTGGCTGCAACCACCACTGCTGCTGGCCACCCAGCACGACGAGACCGCCCAAGAAGAACGCTACCAGTAGCCCCTCACGCAGGATCAGTTGATCTTGATGGGCAGGGTATGCAGTGGCGATACCCATGAAGAGCATGAAAAGCCCTATGAAGACCGGGGGATAGTGAGTGAAAAGTATGATACCGGTCAGGATGGTTATGTGAACGATGATTAATGGCATCGGTACGGACAGAGTTTCCGCATCCGGATTTTTGGCGGTTTGGAGGTTTGTTAGTTCCTTGGCAAAAAGAAGAGTCACCGCAAGACCATTGACGAATACGGCGACCGCCGCCTTCCAGCCGAAGTTAGTTAGCATGAAGACGGTATCCCAATTCCAGGTTCCCGCCACCATCAGCACCGGTGGTGCCGCGTAGGCCGTTAGCGTGCCTCCGATAGAAATATTGACGAATAGGACGCCGATCGTCGCGTACTTGAATTTGGCGGTGATATTTCTTGAGAAAAACTGTTCAGCCAAGATAAGTGCCGCCAAGGTCATCGCAGCGGGTTCGGTAATGAAGGAACCAAGCAGCGGCACGAGGGTCATCACGATGAAATAGGTGGGGATGCCGCCCGCTCCCGGGATCAGCTTGGCGAGTAACTCCACTAGACGCTTGGCCGTTTGGAGTATTGGTTTTGACGCTGCAACAACCATGCTTACGAAGGTAAAGAGCGGTTCGGTAAAGTCCCGCGAACTGACATAGGCCTTCATGCTCTCGGTGCTTTCTACAACGACCATCGTCGCTGCCAACACCAAGGCCCAAAAACCAAAAACAATCTCGACTTCGCCTAGCAAGTGCCAGAGTCCGCTATGGGCCGGCCGGGTGTGCGCCAGGTGTTCGAAGTACTTCGTCGAGAAGGTATGGATGATCGCGACCGCAAACAGGGTGGCAGCGATGATTTGCAGGGTGGTGGGATTCAGCGACGTCATAGGGCGGGGATTTTAACGGAGAGTGGTTGGTGGCGGGGTATACTTATGACCCATGGATCCTCAATCAGTTCAGACGGCCGTCACGGCCTCCGTCTTGGTGGGCTTCATTGCGATGGAGCTCGCGCGCGGGCGTTTCTTCCCGCGGCAGGCCTCACGTGAGGACAACCGGTTAGACATCGCCGTTACTCTGATGTTTCCCCTGATTTCGCTCGGGGTGCTCGGCGCGTCGACGGGTCTGGCGTTCTCGCTGATTCCGCAACACCAGGGCGCGCTTGCCGACTGGCCTTGGTGGGCGATGCTGCTGACTCTGTTGTTCGCGGATGACTTGACCCAGTACTGGTGGCATCGTCTCTCACATACGAGTCGGTTTTGGCCGCTACACCGAGCGCATCACTCGGCTAGCTACATGAGCGTGCGAGTGGTCTATCGCAACAACGCCTTTTATTACGCGATGATGCCGGGGCTGTGGTTGAGCGGGCTTTTGATTTTCTTGGGCTTCGGTTGGGTTTACGTGGCATATGTCATCGTCAAGGTCACGGTCATCATCGGCGCGCACTCGAGTGTTCGTTGGGACGAGAAGTTGTATCAGTGGCCGGTGACGCGTCCGTTGATGTGGGTCCTCGAGCGGACCATATCCACACCAGCCACCCATTACGCTCACCATGCATTGACCCAAGATGATGGCGTCGGTCACTACACCGGCAATTTCGGCAATCTACTTTTCTTGTGGGACATCATTTTCGGGACTGCGCACATCACACGACGATATCCCGCGGAGTACGGTCTCGCCGATGATCGGGAGCATGGCCACGAGCCTTGGGCTACGCAATTTCTCTATCCGGTCTTTCGATCGAAGCGCCGTGCAACAGCTCTGCACTGGCCGCCGGGTAAGCCACCGGAGTAACGTCGATGCGGACCCATGCGAAAGTAACTCCGGAGTTGCGTCGTTGGATCATCACGCAGACTGAAGCGGGGCAGACGCCTGATGCGTTACTTGAGACGCTGGTCAAATTGGGCTGGCCCGAGGGAGCAGCGCTCGAGGTAATGGAGCGCGCGCTGACCGAGAAGGTGGCGCAGATTCGGGCTAAGGAAGCCGCGAGTGAGGCGGCTCCAGGCGCCGAGCCCGACACCGAGTCGAGGTCATGAGGGCGTCGCGTATCGAGATCGATGCGCTGCCGATCTTTCCATTGACCGTTGAAGATTTTCTTCGCAAGGACGAGTGCCAACAACTGCTGGATTTTTTGAGCTCGGATCATGCGGACTTCGGGTCCTTTGATCTGACTGCCGATTATTGGAGCGGGCGAACCTTGACACCCGATCGCCTGACGCAAAATCCGGTCTTGGATTCTTTTCGAGGCATCCGTGATCGAGTGGTCAATCTCCTCCATGCGAATCTGGAGGCATATCTCGGTCGGCAGCCTCCCTTGTTTGCCGATCTAGTGAATTTCGCGCGCTGGCCGCCGGGCTACGAACTACATCCTCATGCTGACAGCGAAAACCCGGATGGCGTGCCACACCCGTTTCCGTGGCGCGACTTTGCCTCGGTGATCTACCTGAACGACGATTACGACGGTGGGGCGATCTACTTTCCGAATTTGAACATTGAGTTGAAGCCGCGACCTGGCACTTTGATCACCTTCCCAGGAACGCTGCGTTATCTGCATGGTGTTCGTCTGGTCACCAGCGGAATGCGCCATACGATTGCCTCGTTCATCACCTTCGATGAGTCGAAGCGATATGACTTTTGAGAGGCGACGATGATCAAAGTCCCTGAAGATACGATCGCTGCGATTCCGTACGACGATTTCTATCGCGGCCGGCAGCACGAGGTTTATTTCAATCTTCGAGGCGACAACAAGCGAGATTGGTTTTCACGTCACGCTTATTTTTGTTTGCCGCTCGTGATCGGCAATCAGTATGGATTCGCCATGCGCTCGATGCTCAAGGCAACGTTCTTGTGGAATGGCGGGCCGGATCCCGCCGACACCACAGTCACGTTTCACGAGCCTGAGGAAGTGCAACGCCTGGCGAGCTTGCAAACGATGGTTTCCAACTTCGGTCTCGGCATCGTCACTGTCCAAGCGGCATTTGCGTTGCGAACGCCGCCCAACATCAGTCTCATGACGATCCAGCCACCCAATTACTTCATTGATGGCTTGCAGAACATGACCGGAGTGGTCGAGACCGACAATTTGCGCCGCGACTTCACGTTCAATCTGAAAATCACCCGACCTAATTGTCCGATCGAGATTGCGGTCGGTGACGTCATTGCTGGCTTCATCCCTTATCCACGCGGCTTCGTGGAAAAGTTTGAGCTGGTCGACGGGGCATCTCTGTTCACGACCGACGAGATTGCTGCCGAGCAACAGGCGGCTCGCGATTTTGGTCGCGAGCGAAGCGATGTGGACGTGCTGAGACCCGATGGCGTCGGGCGTCGTTATCACCGTGGCGAAGATGTCTACGGCAATCCTTTCGAAAATCCCCACCAGACGAACCTGACAGGTCGATCGGGTCGAAAACCGCGGGCACCGAAGTCATGAGTCCACATGCGTTGTTGAGCGACGGTCGTATGCCGCTCATTTGTGTGCCTTTGGTGGCGCGAACACGGGTTGAGCTCTTGGCGGACGCCGCACTCGTCGTATCGCAAAAGCCCGATGTCATCGAATGGCGGGCGGATTATTTCGACGACATCGAGTCAGGCGATTTGGTGGTCTCAGCGGGGCTGGCCTTGCGCGAGATTACGGGCAAGATTCCGCTGATCTTCACCCTGCGATCCAGTGCCGAGGGTGGCAATCCAGTCAGTCTCTCGACGCAGGCGATGAACGCGTTGCAGCTTGCTCTGACAGATCAGCTGCCGTTCGAATTTCATGACATCGAGATGCGGCAACCGACCACGCTCATCCATGACTTAGTTCGTAAAGTGCATGCGCGCCGTGGGAAAACGATACTCTCTGCACACGACTTTCAGGGCACACCAGACAATGATGCGTTGGAGTCGTTGTTTCTGCGGGCGCATCAACTCGGTGCGGACGTCGCCAAGATTGCCGTCATGCCTCAGTCGCCTGATGACGTATTGCGTTTGTTAGCCGTGACGCGGCGTGTATCGCAGATGTTGCCGATCCCGATCATCAGCATGTCGATGGGATCTCTCGGGGTCATGAGTCGAATTTTTGGCGGGGTCTTCGGCTCGGCGCTGACGTTTGCATCTGGTGCCGGTTCATCCGCTCCTGGGCAACTACCCATCGAGGACTTACGCGCAATGCTCAACCGACTCGGTTGAGTCTACTGCGCCCAGTGCCGACAGCGCTCGACCGCGCGACCCCACTCGCTCATTCGTGCAGCGGCCGACTCGCGCGACATGTTGGGTTCGAAGACTCGATCGATTTGCCAGCGCTCTGTGACGGCGTTTTCATTGACCCAGAAACCCGCCGCGATTCCAGCGAGATAAGCAGCGCCGAGCGCGGTTGTCTCGGTGACTGCTGGTCTGATCACTGGCACGCCGAGTAGGTCCGCCTGAAACTGCATCAGCAAGTCGTTGCGTGCGGCACCGCCGTCAACGCGTAACTCGCGCAGCGGATGTTCGGCATCCTGTTGCATGGCAAGCAGGAGTTCTGCGCTTTGGAATGCAATCGACTCTAGCGCAGCACGGGCAATATGTCCTTTGGTCGTGCCACGTGTGATACCGATGATCGAGCCTCTGGCAAACGGATCCCAATGCGGGCTACCGAGGCCCGTAAAGGCGGGAACAACGTAGACGCCGCCATGATCGCGCTCCGAACTGGCGAGCGCCTCGATTTCACTCGAGTTTTTAACAAGTCCGAGTCCGTCGCGTAACCACTGCACTACAGCGCCTCCGACGAAAACGCTCCCCTCGAGAGCGTACCGAGTCTGGTCTTTACCGATGCGGTTTGAGCAGGCTGTCGTTGAGAGCAATCGATGCTTCGAGCGCAGCGGCTGAGTGCCCGTATGCATCAGCATGAAGCAGCCGGTGCCATAGGTATTCTTTGCCATACCCGGCTGAAAGCAGGCTTGTCCAAACAGTGCAGCCTGTTGATCGCCCGCCAGAGCACCGAGCGTAAGCCGTCGGCTGTCGACTTGGATGGGTTCGAGCTGCGCGAATGACGACGGCACGATCTTCGGCAAGCAGGCCGAAGGGATTTTCAATAAATCCAGCATCCAGGGATCCCAGTCCCCGGTGGCGAGATTCATCAAGAGCGTGCGGCTCGCATTGGTGATATCAGTGATGTGCAGCCGTCCGCCCGAGAGTTTCCAGGTCAGCCACGAGTCTATTGTGCCGAAGCACAATTCCCCTCGCTCTGCGCGACGACGCGCATCGGGTATATGTTCGAGCATCCAGGCTAACTTAGTTCCCGAAAAATAGGGGTCAAGCAGCAGACCGGTGCGTTGCGATACCTCCGGTTCGAGGCCCGCTTCCTTCAGTTTTTGGCAGGCTTCCGCTGTCCGCCGGTCTTGCCATACGATGGCTCGACCTAGCGGCTCGCCGGTATTGCGATCCCAAAGGACGCTGGTTTCACGCTGGTTCGTGATCCCGACCGCCGCGATATCTGCGTCGGCTGCGCCGGCTGATTCGAGTACCTCAAGCAGAGTATCGCGCTGGCTTGACCAGATTTCGTTGGCGTCATGCTCGACCCAGCCTGGCGAAGGAAAGAACTGCGAGAACTCTCGTTGGGCGATGGCAACGACGCGAGCCTCGTGATCGAACAGGATGGATCGTGAGCTGGTGGTTCCCTGATCCAGTGCGAGCACCCATCGAGCCATTAATCCCTCCGGTTACGTCGAGTATTTCCTTGCGAGGATTTTTCGTGCCCAGTATATGTCGATGATATGGGAGACATCACGGAACTGTTGGGTCGTGCGCGCGATGGCGACAGTCGTGCGCTTGATGCCGTTTTCGATGCGTTGTACGAAGATCTGCGTCAAATCGCACGGTCGCGGCTACGAACACATCCGCGAGATGTACTCCTTGATACATCGGGCGTCGTCAACGATTGCTATCTTCGATTTGCCAAGACCCATCGAGTCACCCCGGTAGACCGGAATCACTTCCTAGCCTATTGCTCCCAAGCAATGCGCTCTGTGATAGTCGATATGATTCGTGCAAGCCGTCGTGAGCGTCGAGGCGGCAAAGCCTTCCACACCTCCTTGTCGGTTGAGCCGCCGCTCGACCGCGCGCTCGCGGAGGTCGACGTGCTCGATATTCATGATGCATTGGAAGAACTCGCTCGAGTCGAACCTCGCTTAGCTCAAGTTGTCGAGATGCGTTATTTCGGCGGTTTGACCGAAAAGCAGATCGGCGAAATTCTCGGTCTGACCGATCGGACGATACGCCGAGACTGGGAAAAAGCCCGACTGTATCTCGCTGCTACCTTATCGATCCGATAACAGCGCTTTGGCGATACCTCCAGTGCGGAAGTGCTGGTGTCCGTTTGCGCCCACATCTCACGTACGGTAACGAGCATTCTGAAAAGGGCGTCGTTATGTCCGACAACGAGATCTGGGTTACCCAGTGGAAGTTCGTCAGTCACTTACTCGACGAGGCCTTGTTGCTGCCAATTCCTGAGCAGCGGCGTTGGCTTGCTGATCTACCGGCCGAGCACGTTCCGCTACGCGAGACTTTGCGGCACTTCCTTGAGTTACATGCGCGAATCGATGGCGAGGGCTTCTTGGAAGAGCCTGCTGCGATTGCGGGCGATACGACACCCGCTCCAATGCTCTCACCCGGTGACATCGTTGGCCCCTATCGTGTGATCGAGGAGTTGGGCACGGGTGGAATGGGCTCCGTTTGGCTCGCGGAACGAAGTGATGGTAAGCCTCGGCGTCGCGTCGCCCTCAAGCTGCCCCGGATGATGTGGGCGAGCGACTTATCTGAGCGGATGGAGCGAGAGCGTGACATCTTGGGTTCGCTCGAACACCCCAATATCGCACGGCTTTACGACGCCGGGCTCGATGACCAAGGGCGCCCCTATCTGGCGATCGAGTACGTCGAAGGTGTTCGAATCACTCACTACTGCCAAGAAAACCAACTCACTACTCGTCGCCGCATCGAGTTGTTCATGCAGGTCCTTGCTGCAGTTCAGTATGCGCACACCCGACTTGTGCTGCATCGTGACCTAAAACCGGGAAACATCCTCGTCAACCGCAACGGTGACGTTCGTCTGCTCGACTTTGGCATCGCTAAGTTGATCGAGGAAACCTTGCCCGATGACGAGCCTGATCTGATTACGATGACCCGCGCTCTGACTCCGCGCTATGCGAGCCCTGAGCAGTTGCGCGGCGAACGACTCACGCTCGTCTCTGATGTGTATTCGCTCGGCGTGATCCTGTACGAACTATTGACCGGGGTTTCGCCCTATCCGAAGTTGGCGAAAAGTCGTGGTGAGTTGGAGCTTGCGGTAATCGAGGGAGTGATCGTCCCGCCGAGCCGACGCACTGCGGCCGAGTCCGGCACAGGCGATCTTCAACTCGCGGGCTTTCGGCTGAGTCGTGAGCTTCGAGGTGATCTCGATGCGATCGTCATGAAGGGTTTGTCGCTGGATGTCCGTGGGCGTTACGCCTCTGTCGAAGCGCTCGCTGCCGATCTTGAGCGCTGGCTTGGCGGTCGCCCCGTGCACGCGATTCCACCATCCGCATTACTCATCGCGCGCAAGTTCATTATGCGAAATCGTGTGGCGGTATCCATCGCGACCGTTGCTGTCGTTGGCGTGCTCACAGCCTCTGGCATCGCGATCTATCAAGCGGACAAGGCGACTGCGGAGTCACAACGCGCCGCCGCGACTCGCGACTTTTTGATTGACATGTTTGAGGGCGCCAATCCCGAGCTTCACGGTGGCCGCGAGGCGACGGTGAGGGAGCTTCTTCAGGCGGCGACTCAAAGGCTCGCGCTTGAGGGTAACAACGATGCAATCCTTTCAACCGAGATGTACGCCGCTATCGCAAAGATCTGGTTAAAGTTCGGAGATGACGCGAACGCAATTGAGGCGCTTCAGAAAAGAGCAGATATTTTTTCAGGAAACGACTTATTGGGTGGTGAAGTTGCAGCCCGTATCGACGAGGCTCGTCTCGCCGCGCATGGCCTGAGGATTGATAGGCTTAGGTATGTTCTGGAATCCGCTGATTTACGAGAACGAGCGGCGGATGAGTTGATCTCAACGCAAGCTGATCGAAATTGGCTGCTCGGTTGGCTTTCGCTTGACGAGGGTCGTATCCAAGATGCCAGAAAATACTTTTTAGATTCGAATCGAATATCACATGGAATTCACGATGAACTTCGAATAA
>Ga0129336_10000241_pt1 | contig 30292 bp, 2 predicted proteins | sample CPB6_02_DNA_FD_96878 | JGI IMG/M metagenome (GOLD analysis project Ga0129336, IMG submission 96878) | Freshwater to marine salinity gradient microbial communities from Chesapeake Bay, USA - CPBay_Sum_0.6_0.2_DNA | ecosystem: Environmental > Aquatic > Marine > Coastal | place: USA: Chesapeake Bay...
AAAATTTTGTTAACCACTTTACCTGAGTTGGCTACATCGCCGTGGTCGACTTGTCTCTGGTTGGCGTTATCAACGTCGCTGGCTGTGCTAACATCAACGCTTTCTGCTGCAACGACACGTCCGACTTCCGCTACAGCGACGGCTCGGCCAACGCGGCCCTCTGGTCCCTCAGCTACGACGGCAGCGGTGCCATCACCCTGACCGCCGTGCCCGAGCCCTCGACCTACGGCTTCGCCCTCGGCGCCCTGGCGCTCGCGGCCGCCGCCGTCCGTCGTCGCCGCAAGACCCAGCCGAAGGCCTGAGCTGATCTCATAGCACCGCCTCGGCTGGAGAGCAGAGCAGGGTAGGGCGTGCTTATCCCCGCTTATACGACAAGTTTAGGTCATTAATGTTATTTTTACAAATCGTTTACAAAATCAGGCCATACCTGCTTTTTTCGCATTATTCGCACTAAAACCGTTTGAAAAACAGGGGGTAAAGACGAGTATTTCACCTAGTCAAACCTGTCACAACCTCCGGTGACTTCCCCCATTTCCAGCCGATCGGCCAGGCCGATTGAGGTTCTACTGTACGCTTAATGTCTGCCCCCCGACAGCGTCGCAGAGGACTTTCACGCGCCACCCTGATGGTCGCGGCCGCCTCGCTGTCCGTCGGCCTCATTCCTCGCGCCCGCGCCGCGAACTTCTTCTGGGACACCAACGGCGCCACCGCCGGTCTCGGCGGTGCAACCGGAAACTGGGACACGACCACGGCCAACTGGTTCAATGCCGGTGCGGCGACCACGGCCGACGGTGCCGGTGGGACTTCAGCAGTGACCTTCACCTCGGCGGACGTGGCCTACTTCACGGGCACTTCCGGCGACGTGGGGCTGGGGTCGCCCGTGACCGTTGGAGGCCTAAATTTCGGCTCAGCCGGCTACCGGATCACCGGTGACGCCACGAGCACGTTGATGTTGGCGGGCGCTTCGCCCTCCATTCGCGTCGGTTTCGGTCTGACCGCGGACATCGGCGCCAAGGTGAGCGGCTCAGACGGATTCACCCTGTCGGGAGGAGGCGCTTTGCGTCTCAGCAACGCCGGAAATGATTACTCCGGAATCACGCGCGTCGCCAACGGCGTCCTGATCGTGAGTTCAGCTTCCGCCCTGGGTGCCGATAGTTCGACCATTTCAGTCACCACCGCGAATAATGTTCCTGGCAGCACCGCCCTGCTAGGGATAGGAGGTGGCTCGCTGGTGCTGGACGGCAGCGTCGCCGGATTCTCCCTCGCCCGAAACCTTAACATCGAAGGTCGTGGCACTGTTGGCGATCGGGGAGCCGCACTCATCAGCTATGGCATGAATGGCATCTCGGGAGCCGTGGTCTCGTCATCGAGCGACCACGTGCCCGCCACTTTCCGCAACACCAGGGTGCTTTCCGTCTACGGCGACTTAAGCCTGACGGGGTCGCTCAGCGTTCCCGGAACGGCTGGGACTACCTTCACTACTTTCGGCGGGGTTAATCAGTCTGGCGCCTCAGGCTACGCCCTCAGCGGCGTGCTTGCCGGCAGCGGCACATTGCAGAAGACCGGAGGAGGCATGCTGCTGCTCAATCCTTCGGACGCCACGGGCTTCACGGGAAGGGTCAGGGTCTCGACCAGCGTCGCGTCGGGACAGAGCAGTGTGCGTGTCGTTGCGGCCGGTGCGTTTGGCGTGGGCAACTCCGGCACGACCAATGCGAGCGTCGATATGGATGGGGGGGTCCTGGAGATCCGTTCCGATGCGAGCCTTGATTTTGCGCGAAACGTCTATGTCCGTGCCAACTCGACCGTTTTTTACGCCGGGGAATCCGTCGGCGGCTCGGGCATCAACGGGACCGTCGCTTTCCAAAACCTGTCCTATGAGGACAACATCACCCTGACTTTCAACGGCCGTAACGGATACGGCTTCTCGTTCACCACCGCGCCAGTCAACGGGGGGGACAACTTCACCACCTTCACGAACAACCTTCCGGGCCAGCTGCGCTTCGACGGGAACATATGGAGCAACTCCGACACCGGCGCCGCACGCACTCTCACTTTCAACGGAAACGGCAGGACCTTCGTCAACGGAAGTGTCATCGCCGCCGGAGGGGCCAATTTCGACCATGTCTTCACCAAGCAGGGCACCGGGCTCCTCACGATCACGGGCATCGCCTCAACCTTGGACGGCGCCGTCAACTCCCATGGAGGCGCCATCGCAATCACTGATTTCCGTTCACTCAATAACGCCAGCACTTCCGCCATCAACATCGGGACTGGGGGAACGGCCAGCGGTCTGATCATAGTCGGCGGGGCTTCGGCAACCTCAGCCGGTTTGACGACATCAAGGCCTGTCAATCTGTCGGGTTCAACCGGCACCCCCAGCATCTATGCGGATCAGCCGGGACCGAACCCCGTGGTTTTCAACGGCGAGTTCAGCACTACGGCGGGTGCGGCCACCGAATCCAAGACGCTGATTCTTGGAGGAGCCAACGCCGCAGACAATACGATCAATGCAGGGCTTGAAAATCAAGCCTCCGCCACAACGGGCTCCCTTGCCTTGCGGAAGCAGGGTGCGGGAACTTGGGTCCTGGCCGGTGCCAACACTTACACGGGGTTGACCACCATCGTCAATGGAACCCTCAAGATCCGTGCCAATGCCGCGACATCGACCGTGCTGCCTTCCGCCAACGACATAACGTTCGGAAACGACAACGTCTATGCCGGCGGCTCGCTGGAGTTCGTCGGCCAGAATGACGTCAACAACCTCCAGACCCTCGACGTACTGAGCACTTCCAGCGGAGCGGCCACGATTCGGCTGACGCCCGGCGCCGGTGGCACGGCCTCGCTGACATTCGCATCCCAGTCGACCTCCGCCGGAGGAACCGTCAACTTCGTCGGCGGAGATTTCGTCAGCAACAGAATCACGATCACGGGAGCCAACGGTCTGGTCAGCAGGACCAACTATTGGAACGGGACCGACTTCGCCTACCGTGAGTCCAACGTCCTCAGGGCGCCAGTTTACGGCACTGACTCGGGCTTCAGCACTTCGTCGACCTCCCTGACCTCGGCGGCCAACATGCAGGTCACGGGCAGCTTCTCCACCAATTCGGTCACGATCAGCACCCTCAAGATCGCAGGTAGCCACACCCTGAGCCTCAACTCCGCACAGACTCTCACCCTCTCCAACGGAGGTGTTCTGGTGACCGGAGGAAACGCGGTCATCACGGGAGGCACGGCGCTCGCCCTTTCATCCCAGGCCTTGGTGGTTCGTGCCAACCTCGCCGCGGATTCTTTGGAAATCCAGTCGCCGGTCACCGGGAGCGGCGGCCTCACCAAGGCGGGTGCCGGAACGCTGATCCTTTCGGCCGCCAATTCCCAGACCGGCACCATCTCCATCAACGAGGGGACTGTGCGACTGTCAGGTTCGGGCCGTTTGGGTGCAGCGGCTGACCTGACCATGCGTCAGTTGACCACCCTTGATCTCAACGGAGTGACGCCCGCAACGGCGACTAACTCCTTCAACAACAACGGAAGCGTGACCAGCGCCACCCCCGCAACTTTCACCGTCGGCGGAAATAACGGGACCGGCACGTCCTTCGGCACGGTGGACGGCGCCCTCAGCCTGACGAAGATTGGTACGGGCGCCCAGTCCTGGCTTGGGGCCAGCACTTACACCGGCGTCTCGACCATCGGTTCCACCGGACTCGTGACCGTGGACTTGCTGGCTGACATCGGGCAGCCTAGCGGCATCGGCCGTGGAGATGCGACCAGCGACGCCACCAATGCGGCCAGTCTTGTCTTCAACGGGTCTACTGGCGGCATTGCCTACCGGGGAGACTTCATGGTTGGGACGCTGAGTCTTGGTTCGCTGTCCGCCTCGACCAACCGGCTTTTCACCCTGTCCGGCACCGGTGCCACCATTGCGAGTTCCCCTACCGCGAACCTCAACAACGCCATCATCTGGTCAAACGTCGGCGCTCTCGTCCACGGTGTGACGGGCCCTCAGACCCTTACTTTCAACGGGACATCCCAGGGTGACAACCGCTTCAACCCGCGCATCACTGACAGTGGAACCGCCGCCAACGTCACCAGCGTAACGAAGACCGGCACCGGAATCTGGCATCTCGGAGCAGCGGCCAACACTTACGGGGGTCCGACCCTTATCACGCAAGGGGTGCTCGGCGCAACGGACGGCCAGGGCCTGTCGCCCAATTCCAATCTCAGATTCGACGGAGGGACGCTTTATTCGCAGGGCGTGCTTGCCCGAGACATCGGCACCGGCGCCGGCCAGATGAGCTTCGTGGCCCCGGCTGCCAACACCGCCCAGTTCTCCGGCGGATTCCAAGGTGGCGCCACGAAGCTGACCGTCAACTGGAGCGGCACGCCGGTCTGGGGATCGACGGCCGGCTTCATCTCCGCCCGGGACGGCCTCATCCTCAACGGTTCGCAGGCTCGCGCCCAGGGTTCGACGGGATCCATCGCGATCTCCGAGGTCGAACTTGCAGGAAACTTTTCCCTGGGGTCGGCTTTGGCGGCAGGAGGCTCAGGTCTCTCTTTCACCCTTGCGCAGAACAGTTCAACTGTCTCAAACCTCGCCTCCACCGCTGGATTGTCGGTGGGGCAGTCGTTCGTCGGTACCAATGTGCCGTCGGGCGCCTACATCGTCAGCATCAACTCGGCGTCCCAGATCACCCTTAGCGCCAATACCGCCAATACGGGCGGCATTGCCGGGAACTACGCCGACGGTGCATTCCCTTCCTTCACGCTTCGGACGATTCGCGTCGATGACAACGGAAACACGGGTGCAGATTTCGCCACGCTCAGCGGAAGTTTGTCAGCCGGCGATTCAGTCACCGGCATCCGGAAGCTCGGAGGCGGAATCCTCTGGCTGACGGGCGCGAACACCTATCTCGGAGAAACCAGCATCAATCAAGGCACTCTGGTCATCCGTTCGCTCGGCAGCAGCACGGCTCAGGCCGGCACCGCCACGAGCGTCGGTCTGAGCGGCAGCGGGGTAATCTTTGACAATTCCAACGCAGTGACCGTCGGGAATGGCGGCACGGGCGCCGGGATTCTCCAGTATGCGGGGCCGGGTGAGACCTCCGACCGGAAGATCCGGCTCAACACAACGACCGGCAGCGTCCAGATCCACGCTGACGGCAGCGGCCCCCTCGTGCTTCAGAGCGTCGTCAACGACATGGTCGTCGGCGCCAAGACGCTCTTCCTTCGTGGAAACAGCCCGTTCGTGAACGTGCTTTCCAGCCAGCTGACCGATAACGGAGGCGTTCTGAGTCTCACCATCGACGGCGGGACATCCTGGGTCTTGGCCCACGCCCAAAACAGCTACACCGGAATCACCACGGTCTCGGCGGGCGCTTTGGGCATCGGTCATGATTCGGCCGTGCCCGGCGTGCTGACGCTCAGCAACGGCAGCGTCTTCGCGCACGGTGGGGCGAGGACCTTCTCCGGTGAGCTGAACTTGAACAACAACACCACCAACGGTTTCCAGGGGGACCGCTCCCTCACCTTCTCGGGCAACAACAAGCTCAACCTGACCAGCACCAACTCCGTCACGCTCAACAACGGTATGGCGGCCGGAGCCGCGGTCGTTTTCAACGGACTCAAGGCGGACTCGCTGACCTCAAGCAGGCAGCTGACCCTCGACGGTCCGGGCGAAACGGTCATCAATGGAGCATTCACCACGACCACCACGTTCGGCGTCAACATCGTCAAGACGGGTGACGGAACTCTCACCCTTGGCACGAACGGAGCCGCCTCCAATTGGAATCAGGCGGGTACCGGCATAGACCTTGACCGGGGGCTGCTCAAATTCACGGCCAGCGAGGCCATCCGTTCGGCCAACGTCACGGACGCCGGCCTGACCATCTCACCGGAAGTCGCCACCGTCGACGTCGCCACGGTCGACCTGAACGGCACGACTCAGACGGTCAACGGGCTGACCGCGACCAGCAACGGCGTCATCCGGATCGACAACACCTCCTCCGGCGCCGCCTCCTTCCGTTTCGGCGCCAACAATGCGACGGTCAACTTCGGTTCGGGCGTGGGCGATTACGCCGTGCAGAACACCGGATCCGGCCCGCTTGACCTCGTCAAGCTGGGCAACACGAGCGCGACTTTCAACTCGGGGGTGACGGTCGGAAACAAGGGCACGCTGGCCAGCGAGGGCGGCGGTTCCTTCATCATCGCCGGCCCCGTCACCGCCGCGACCGGGCTGCGGGCCATCGAGGGGTCGACCCTGGCCCTGACCGGAGGAATCGCCGACGCGGGGCTTCTGACCAGCATCGAGGTGGGCGGCGGCTCCACCCTGAGTCTGCTCGACGGCGCCGGCTCGCAGATGAGCAATCTCAGCACGCTCAAGCTGGGCAACACGGGGACCGGCACCGTGACGCTCAACCTCAACGTGGGCGAGGGCGCCACCGACACCATCAGCCTGGGGGCGGGGAAGACGCCGCTGCTTGGCAACACCGTCACGTTCAACCTGACGGACGCAGGGCTGAATGAGCAGACCACCTACACGCTCCTGGAAATCGCCGACGGCGGAATCACCACCTTCGGTGTAGGCAACATGATCAGAGGCGCCACGCCCGGGGGCTTCACCAGCATGACCTGGGTCGTCACGGACAATCTCGTCCAGCTTTCCACAGGTGCGCTCATCGTCGGAGACGTCTATTGGCGGGGGTCCACGGACACGAAGTGGAACGCCAACGCCAACAACTGGTCGAAGGACAAGTCGGGCGTCACGCCCGCGGATTCGATTCCCGGCGCCGGAAACAAGGTCATCTTCGCCTACGACGGCGTCGGTGCGACGGCCCTCGCCACGACCTTGGAGCAGAACATCAAGATCAACTCGCTGCTGTTCGAGTCCGGTTCCACCACTCCGTCCTCAGTCACGATCGACCCCGGGGCGTCCCCCACCAGCCGACTGGAGATCGCGCCCTCTTCCGGTGCGGACGGCATCGCCGTCACTTCCGGCGGTCCGTCCAGCATCACGATCAGCGGTCCGGTCCGGCTCGGAGGCGCGGCCACCTTCCAGACATGGAACGTCGTCGACGCGGGCGCGACCCTTTCACTGGGCGCCCTTCTCGGTGAAAGGGACGTCGTCAAGTCAGGCGCGGGCAAGGTGATTCTCACTGCGGCTTCCGACCCCACTTTCAACGCCGGACAGACCGCGGATTTCACGATCAATGCGGGCAATCTGGAACTCACCAATGCCGGTGCGCTCGGCAACTCCGCGAACAACAACCTGGTCAATCTCTTCGTCAACGGAGGAGGATTCTATTACAAAAACGCAGCCGCTGGAACGGTGCCCAACCCCGTAACCCTGGCCGGCGGGACTCTTTCCGGCGGCGGAGCCAATCACACCTACTCCGGCTTGATCACCGTCTCCGGAGCGTCGACCGTGAACCTGGCCGACTCCAACGGTCCCGTCACCGCCGCGAACGCCCGTGACATCACGTTGTCGGGGGCGCTGAAGGGCGCCGGAACGCTCACGATTGACAGTCATAACGTGGCTTCCGGCGGCAACCAGCTCGCGGGCACGCTCTCGGTCAGCGGGGCGGCGGGCGACTGGTCCGGAAACCTCGTCTTCAACCGCGGCACGGTGAGCGTCGAGGCCGCCGCCAGCGCATCGGTGCTCCCGGCGGACATCACGTTCAGTTCCTTCGGGCGCTACATCGTCAAGGGCGTTGACGGCCGCACGATTGACCGTGGAGGGGCCTTGACGCTGGCCGCTTCCGCCGTCGGGGAATTCCAGGTCGACAACACCACCACGACGCAACTGGTCGATTTCGTCGTCAACCAGAACGGAGCCGTGTCATTCGGTTCAGGTTCGGCGTTACGGGTCGCCCTGCCGGACCAGCTGGCCAGGTTCAATCTGGCCGGTTCCGTCACTTTGGCCGGTCCGGCCAGCCTCTCCGTTTCCAACAACGCGACCAGGATCCTCACGGTCTCTGGGGTTATCGGCGAGTCAGTCGTCGGCTCCGCGCTGGCCGTCAACGACGACCAAGGAAGCTGGGGTGCGACGAACGGCATAGTCCGCCTGACGGGAGCGAACACCTTCACCGGCGGAGTGACCGTCGCCGACGGCGTCCTCGAGTTCAGCACCGTGACCGCGGCCTCGGGGGGAGCGAGCAACCTCGGGCAGGGCACGGCGATCACCTTGAACGGAGGGACCCTGCGTTTCGCCGGGTCGTCGGACCAGACGACCAACCGGTCCATCTCGCTCGGCGGTGGCGCCTCGCTCGCGACCTTCGGAGCCTCGGGCGCGCGCATCACCTATTCGGGCGCGATCAGCGCCGCCGGCAACACCCTCACGCTCGCGGGGGCGGAAGCGGCCTCCGTGGGCTCGCTCACGGGGGGGGTCACCCAGACGGGAACGACCGCCGACCTCAATGTCAACTCAGGCAGCTGGACGCTCAGCGGTTCGGCCAGCGTCCTGGCCGATGACATTGTCGTCACGGGATCTTCAGCCGTCCTCAATCTCAACGGAGGCAGCCTCATCTCCTTCACTGCGGGGACGAGCAACGGCCTCTACGCCCGCACCGGAGCGACCATCAACCTGCTTGCGAACGACGTGTTCGGTCCGCTCAACAGCGGTTCGCTCGACTTCATCCTGCTCGGGGACAATTCGCTCGGGGTCGGCACCCTGAACGTCGGCACGTTCTCGGTCGAGACTCCCAGACTTGACCTCGGGCAGCGTGTCACGGGGTACGAAGGCCAGATCGACGGAACGGGCACGGTGCTCGTCCGGGGAGGCTTCATCGACCTTTTCCGGGGCACGGTGAACGCCAACCTCGCCAGCGACGGCTCATCCGCGTTGGAGAAGTACTCGCTGGGCACCGTGACGCTCAAAGGGGACAATTCCGGGCTCACTTCGTCGGGTTCCACGGTGATTTTCGAAGGCACGTTGGTGCTCGACTACTCCGCGAACAACGCGACCAAGGTTCGTTCCGCGTCCGCTCTGGAAATGCGCGGAGGCAATCTGACCTTGAGCGGCAATTCCGCCGCGGCCACGGTCCAAAGCGTGGCGAGCTACACCTTGGGCAACGGAGGGGCCAACGTCATCACGATCAATGCAGCCGGGGGCCAGGGTCTCGTCCTCAATCTGGGAGCCATCACCCGGGCCGTGAACGCGCAGGACGGCACGCTCAGGGTCGTTCTTCCCGCCGGCGCCCAGGGCGCCAGCAACGGGGTGACGACCACCACGGCCCTCTCCGGAGGCGTCGTGGGCGGCGCCGGATTCATGACCGTCGACGACGGCACGGGCGTCTGGTTCGCCTCAAAGTCGGGAGACAACATCGTCGCGCTGGCTTCGGTCGCCAAGAACGACGTCACCTCCTGGAACGCTGGCGACCATGTCACGGACGCCGGCGCGGGCTATGCCGGTTCCGTCGCCCTCGCCTATCCCGGAAGCATCCGCTTCAACGCCGCGGCCGGCTCCGATGTCATCCTCTCCGCGACCGGCGCGCTCGGGGTCGCCACCGGTGGCATTCTGGTGACTGCGAACGCGGGCGGAACTCCCAGCCTGATGAACGGCACGCTTTTCTCCGGCGCCCAGGCCAGCAACGTCGCCGAACTCATCATCACCCAGGACAGCTCGTCGGTCTTTGAGATCGGAGCGGACCTGCGCGTGAGCCTCTCAGTGACCAAGTCCGGAGCGGGCACGCTCCGGCTCAGCGGGGTCAACAATTACACCGGAAGCACCGAGGTGCAGAACGGCGTCCTGCAGCTCTCCGGAGGCGCCGCCGTGGGCGACAGTTCGATCGTGACCCTGTCCGCCTCACGCAACAGCACCTTGCAGCTCCTTTCCAATGAGACGATCGGACGGCTCCAGGGCGGGGCACGGCAGAACGATCAGGACCTGGGCATTGTGGACGTAGGCGTCTGCGCCCTCACGATCAACCAGAGCGCCAACACGACCTATTCCGGACGATTTACCGGCTCCGGATCAATCGTGCTGAACGCCGGCAGCACGGGCAACCTCAACTACAACGGACAGTCAAGCACCGGTCTCTTCACCGGTTCCTTCGTCGTCAACGGGGGGCTGCTCCAGGTCAGCGGCGACACCGCCCGCCTCGGCTCCGCCGTTTCCTTCACGATCAACGGCGCCGCCAGCCTGCTGCTGGACAACGACGCTGACTCCAACGTGACTGACAGGATCGCCGACACGGCGGACCTGATTTTGAACTCCGCCTCGGGCGCCTGGAGCGGACAGACCGTCGTCCGAGGGCTTTCGATTAGGAACAATGACAATGACGATTCCAACGAGACCGTGGGAACGACGACGTTCAACGGCGGGGTCAACTACCTGTCCCTCGAGGCCAGCGGCGGGGCCTCCGCGCAGGCCCGCATCATCTCGACCGTCTGGGCGCGCAACAACTCGGCCACGTTGAACGTGCGCGGACGCAATCTCGGCGCGAGTTCCGATTCCACCGGGCGCAGCCAGTTCAAGGTGCAGGACGCCAACGACGCTTCCATGCTCGCCGCCAATGTCGGCGGGGGAGGCGCCGTCGGCGGCAGCGCCAAGAACGTGAGCGTACTTCCCTGGGCCGTGGGAGAGGCGGTGACCGCGGGCATGGCGGACACGAACATGGGCAACACCTTCCTGTCGTATGTCGACAACCGGGGGCTGGTGCCGCTGCATCTCACCAACGAGTACGCCGCTTTCTCCGCCGCCGGTTCTTCCGACAACGTCCGCCAGAGCCTGACCGCTCACCTCGGTTCGCTCGCGGGCAAGACCGTCAATTCGATCGTCCTCCACTATGCGGGCACGGCCGCCGGGACCTATGCGGTCTCGGGAACCGGCGCAGGCCAGGCCCTGACCGTGACCAGCGGAGGCTTCCTCTTCACCCGGGAGACCGCCACCGCCTCGACGGCCTACGTGATCCAACTCTCCGGCTTCGACGACGGCATCGCCGTGGGAAGTTCCAATGAGTACGTCTTCCACGTCATCAATCCTGATTCGGCCTCCGTCAACAAGACCCTCACGGCCTCGGTCGTCTCGAAGCTCACGAGCTCGGCCGACATCACCAAGTCGGGCCGCGGCACGTTGGTCCTGGGAGGATTGAACACGGCGGGCGGCGGAACTCGCAAGACCACGATCAACGAGGGGCTGCTGGAAATCTCCGACCTCGACAACATCGGCGGCACGACCGGATCGCTGGTGTTCGCCGGGGGCGGGCTCCGTCTCGGCGCCGGCCACACCGACGACCTCTCCCAGCGGACCATCACGTTCCTGGCCGGGGGAGGGACCATCGACACCAACGGCATCGATCTGACACTGAGCAATGGCGTAGGCTCCGGCGTCGGAGGTCTGACCAAGGCCGGGACGGGCAATCTGACCCTGAACGGTTCCGCCACCTACACCGGGCCGACCCTGGTTTCGGGCGGCACTTTGACGGTGGGAGCCACGAACGCCACCGGCAACGGCGGCAACCTGACCGTGGGCGCGGGCGCCACCCTGGCGCTGGGGACCGCCTCCATCACGTCCGGAGTCGTGACCGTGACCGGAGCCAGTCCGGTCATCAGCGGCACCGGCACTATCACCGCCTCCGGGGGATTCTTCATCAACCCGGCTTCGTCCATGACCATCGGCGCAGTGCTGGCCGGACCTGGCGGGCTGTTCAAGAACACCAACCAAGAGATCATTTTGACAGGCCTGAGCACCTATGCCGGCACGACCGAGGTGCAGGACGGCATCCTGACCTTCAACAGCATCGCCAACGTCGGCGGGGGAGCCAGCGCGCTCGGCGCTCCCGCCACGGCTTCGGAAGGCATCATTCGGGTGGGCCGTGGCAACGCCTCCGTATCCGACCTGCGATATACCGGGACGGGCCATTCCAGCGATCGGCTCGTCGGGATCCAGGGCACCAGCGGCACCGGAGTGGGAGTCGAAATCTATGCGGACGGAACCGGCGCCCTCGGACTGGGGGGGGTCCGCATGGAGAACGCCGGTGACAAGCTCCTCGTGTTGCGGGGCACGTCTGACCCCGTCCTAGTCAACACCATCGGAGGGATCCAGCAGCGCGGCGGCGTCTTGACCCTGAACAAGACTGACGCCAACACCTGGCGGCTCAGCCAGGCCAGCAACCACACCGGCGCCACCCAGGTGGACTATGGCACCCTGCAGATCGGGCTGAATGACGCCCTGCCGGTCGCCACCGCTCTCCGCATCGGCACCGGCGGTACGGCGGGAACGCTGGACCTGATCGGTTTCAACCAGACCATCGGTTCGTTGACCGTGCAGACCAACAGCAATTCCGTCACCAACGGAATCGTCATCGGTGCGGGCAGGACGTTCACGGTCAACGGTGCGGTGACAATCGGTTCCGATGCCGCCGCCTCCACCACTCTTTTCGCCGCCACCGGAGGAGGCGCCTTCGTCAACAACAACAGTGGCGGGACCTTCGCCATCGGCGGGGCCACCGGTGCGACCAATGTCAACGCCGCCCAGGCGGACTTCAGCGGTCTTGGCACCTTCACGGTCAATCTCGGCCCGACCGGAACCTTCCGCATCGGCGATGCCAATTCCAACACCGGCAACCCAGCGGCCGCCTCCGTCCTGACGCTTGCGGCCAACAGCAGCACCATCACGGCCGGAACCTTGAACATAGGGCAGGGGACCGCGCAGGGCAACAGCGTCCAGGCCCTCAAGCTTGGGGCCGGCGTCAATACGCTCAACGTGAACACCGTGAACATCGGCGCCAACACGACGCGTTCCGGCGGCGAGATCAGCTTCGCCGGAGCCAGCGGGTCGCTCGTGATGCGCGGCGCGGACGGGACCGGCGCGGTCACTGCGCTGAACATGGTGAACAACACGCTCAACACGGCGTTCAACCTGACCAGCAATTTCCTGCTCGCCGGTCGCGACGCTGACGTTCTTGCCACGACGTTCACCATGGCCAGCCGCACCGCCGGGAACGGCAGCGTGACCTCCACGCTGACCTTCGACCAGGGCACGCTCGACGTCACCACCCTCAACATGGCCAGCCGCACCGGCGCCGGCACGGGAGCGGCCTCGGCCACCGTCAACATCGGCGGGGGCGCCGTGCTCATAGACTCGCTCGGCATGTCCGTCAATACGAGCGCAGGCGGAGCCGTGACCTCCAACCTGAACATCACCGGAGGAACCGTGAGCATCGGAACCGGCTCAGGGACCGCCCTCAACATGGCCAACGCCGGAACCGGCCGCAGCGTCTCGGCTGACATCAGTCTCACGGGCGGCACCCTGAACTTCTCCGGCGACGTGATCCGAACCGGCGGAGCGGGCACTGAGAACGCCAACCTCACCCTCAACGGCGGCACCCTCGACCTCAATGGTTTCGCGTTCGGTTCGGCGTCGGCGAACCTCTCCCTGACTGCCGAGTCCGGCACACTGCGCGACGTCGGCACCATTAACGGCACCGGCGGTCTCAACAAGTCCGGAGGCGGCATGCTGACACTCGAGGGCAGCAGTGCCTACGTCGGCTCGACCACGGTCTCGGCTGGCACGCTCACGGCCGCCGCGGGCGCTTTGGCCGCCACCTCCGGCATCGCGGTCAACGGCGCGACGCTCACGGCCGTCAATTACAACGCGGCCGCGACGCTGACGCTTGACGCCACCGGTTCGGCCACGGTGTCGGGCACGGGCTTGACGTTCAGCGGCGCGGTGACCAATGCCAACACGACCGCCAGCTCGCTCAACTTCTCCGGCACGAGCGGCAAGATCATCCTGGCCTCGCTGGCCGGCGCCGGTTCGACCCGGTTCGGCAGCGACGCCGACATCACGGGCGGGGTGGGGGCCGGCACGGTCACGGTCGTCGGCGCCCTGGGCGCCAACGTCACCGGCGGCACGGTTTCCGCCGCCACCATGGTGGGTGACGTGTCGGGCGGTGACGTGTCGGTGACGGGCCTGCTGACGGGCAATGTCTCTGCCGGAGCCGGCACGGTCTCGGCCGGCTCGATGACGGGCGACGCGGGCAGCTCCGTCACGGTGACCGGCCTCCTCACGGGAGCCATCACCGCGGGCACCAACTCCCTCGGCTCCCTAAGTTCCTCCTCCGTCACCGGAGGCACCAGCACGATCACGGGCGCCGCCACCGTGACGACGCTCAACGGAGGCACGCTGACCGTGGGCGGCGTGGCCGCGGTCACGACCCTGACCACGGGCACGCTCAACGCCAACGGCGCCACGGCTTCCGTGACGACGCTCAATGGCGGCGACATCGCCTTGGCCACGACGGCCCTTACGGTCCAGTCCGGCACGCATGGCGGCGTGATCAGCGGCGTCGACGGCTCACTCACCAAGTCGGGCGTGGGCACGTTGACGGTCTCCGGCGCCAACACCTTCGGCGGGGCGACCACGGTGTCCGCCGGCGTCCTGGCGGTGGCTCACGCTGACGCGCTCGGCACCTCCGCCGCCGGCACCTCGGTGACCTCCGGCGCCGAACTCCGCCTGCAGGGAGGCATCACGGTGGCGGCCGAAACGCTCACCCTCAATGGCATGGGCGTCTCCTCGGCCGGCGCCCTCCGCAATTTCTCCGGCGACAACGCCTTCGCCGGCGCGGTGACCGTCGCCTCCGCCGCGCGCATCAACTCCGACGCCGGCACGCTGACCCTTTCCGGCGGCGTGACGGCCGCCGACTTCGGTCTGACCTTCGGCGGCGCCGGCAACGTCACGATTGACACCACGGGACTCTCCTTGGGCACTGGATCCCTGACCAAGGACGGCGCCGGCCTGCTGCTGCTGTCCTTGGCCAACACCTTCTCCGGCGGCACCACCGTCTCCGCCGGCACGCTGAAGATCGGCGCCACCGGCTCTCTCGGTTCGGGCGCGGTCAGCGTCGCCTCCGGTGCCACGCTGGACCTCAACAACCTCACGATCAGCAACGCGATCACCCTGGCCGACGGCGCCACCCTCACGGGCGGATCGCTCCCGACGACCAGCGTGCCGACTTCCGGCGTCATCGACGTCGTCCTCACCGGCACCGCGCCCCTGGAGAAGACCGACACCGGCCGTCTTGAACTGACCGGCGAGAACACCTTCACCGGCGCCACCAGCGTGTCGGCCGGTACGATCGCCGTCGCCGACTTCGGCAACGGCAGCACCGCCAGCCCCCTCGGCGTGACCGACCTGGCCGACCCCTCCAAGCTCATCCTGGCCGGCGCCTCGGGCGTGATTCCCGTCCTCGAGTTCACCGGCTCCACGGGTGCCACCACCGCCCGCAGCTTCACCGTGGGCGGCGACGGCGCCGGCATCGCGGCCGGATCCGGCGCGGGAGCGCTCGTCTTCACGAGCGACGCCAAGATCAACCTCACCAGCGCGGATGCGGAATTCCGGCTGGTGGCCAACAACACCGCGGTGAACCGCTTCGAGGCCACCCTGGCCACCGGCAGCCCGGGCCTGAAGGACGTCGTGATCGACGGCACGGGCCAGTGGGTCATCGCCGGTCCGGCCAACCGCTTCGCCGGAGACTTCCGTCTCGACGTGGCCGGCGGCACGCTGAAGTTCGAGTCCGGAGCCCTCGGTGACTCGAGCTACGTCGGCTCCCAGATCGAGGTCTCCGACGGCGCCAAGCTCGTCTGGTCCGGCACCAACACGGACGACATCTCCGCCCGCCTGGCGATTCCCGTGGGCGCCACCGCCCAGCTCGACCTCGGCTCCAACAACGTGACTTTCGCGGGCTCCCCCTCGGTCGGAGGCGGCGCCACCATCCAGAAGCAGGGTGCGGGTACGCTCACCTTCTCCAGCGCCGTCAACGCCCCGAACCTCGATGTCAGCCTCTCCTCGGGCACGCTCGTGGTGAACGGCTCCCTCGGGGACGTCACCGTCGGCTCCGGCGCCGTGCTTGGCGGTGCCGGCACCGTGGGCAACGTCACCGCCGGCTCCGGCGCGATCATCGCCCCGGGCAACTCTCCGGACACGCTCTTCGGCATCAGCATGAACCTGTCCGGCGGCTCGATCTTCCAGTGGGAGGTCTACAAGCCGTCCCTCGGCGCGGGCGTGGGCTACGACAACATCGAGCTGACCGGAGCCCTCTACCTCACGGGCTCGGCCGCCAACAACAAGATCATCCTGAAGGTCATCTCGCTCAACGCCTCGAACGTCCAGGGCGGCGTCCCGGACGGCTTCAGCAAGGACAACATCTACTCCTTCAACTTCGCCACCGTCGGCAGCGTCGTGTATCCGTCCGGCGTCACCAGCGCCAACATCAACGACATCTTCTCGATCGACGTCAGCCAGTTCCAGTATTCCGACGGCTCCGCCTCGAACTCCGGACTCTGGTCGCTCAGTTATGACGACAACGGGATGATGACCCTGACCGCCGTGCCCGAGCCCTCGACCTACGGCTTCGCCATGGGCGCCCTGGCCCTGGCGGCCGCCGCGGTCCGCCGCCGCAGGCGGGCCAAGGTCTGATTCCGGACGGCTGTTTTCAGGGAGCCTAGAGCGCCCCCTTCCGGGTGGAAAAAACACCTAGGGGTTGAAATGCACCAAGGGGCATCTAATGTTGTCTTACCCCTTGTTCAGAGTCCCTCCGGGTAATCTGGCCAATTCTCAGCGATGTCCCTCCCCAGGCACCATTTACGTCTTTCCGCCCTCATCGCGGCGGCATCTTGGTGCGTCTCCTTCACTCCCGTCAATGCGGCCAATCTGCACTGGGATCCGGCCGGGGCGGCACCCGGGGTCGGAGGAAGCGGTTCTTGGGACACCGTGGCCGCGAACTGGTCCAGCTCGATTGCGGGGACCGACCCGGCCGCGGTGCCGTCCTTCTCCGCCTCTGACGTGGCCTATTTCGGGGGGGCTTCGGGCGAGGTCTCCCTGGCCTCCGGCCTGACCATCGGGGGACTCGTCTTCACGGCGGACGGGTATCGCCTGAGCGGGACTTCCCTGACTCTGGCCTCGCCGGCGCCCTCCGTGGCCCCTGAGGTTTTCGTCGGGCGCGCCCTCACTGCGGAGATGTCCGTCTCTCTCGAAGGAACCGACGGCTTCACCAAGACCGGTTCCGGAGCCCTTCGCCTGACGGCGGCCGGCACCTACTCCGGTCTCACCACCATCGCCAACGGCTCCATCGTCATCACCCGCGCTGACGCGCTCGGCACGGATCCCTCCGCGATCCAGATCCTCGGCTCCGCCACCCGCGGCCAGCCCGGCGGACAGCTCGTCCTCGCCGGCGGCGTCACCTTCGCCCGTGATATCAGCCTGCAAGGGCAGGGCCCGATCGCCGACCGCAGCGCCACGCTGCTGTCCGTCGGGGACAACGTGCTCACCGGCGACCTCGCCGGCGCCATCGGGCTGATCAACAACCGCATCATCTCCGAGGCGGGCATCTTCGAGCTGGCCGGTTCCCTGGACATCGCCGGCAATGCGGGCTCGCAGTTCGTCACCCTCGGCGGCATCAACGCCAAGGGCGTCGGCAACTATCTCCTCAGCGGCCTCCTGACCGGCTCGGGGAGCCTCAACAAGGACTCCGCAGGCACCTTGCTGCTCCGCCCGTCTGATACTTCCGCCTTCACCGGCGTGGTCCGCGCGACCGGCGGCAGCATCCGCATCGAATCCTTGGCCGTCCTGGGCACCCGTACCTCGAGCGGCACCGGCGGCGTCCTCGACATGAACGGTGGCACGGTCGAATTCCGCCTGGACAACCCGAACTTCGGCACCACCCGCAACGTCTACCACCGCGGCTCCACCACCGCCTCGAATTTCTTCGCTGACCGTGCGACCGGCGGCTTCTCTGCCGTCAACGGCGTGGTCACGCTGGGCCAGCTCGCCTTCGAGGAAGGCCTCACCTTCGTCTTCAGCGGTCGCAACGGCTACGGCTACAGTTTCACATCGGCACCGGTGCAGGGAGGCGACGACAACAGCACCATCACCAACAACGCGGGCGGCACCCTGACCATCGCCGGAAATTTCTGGAGCAATACGAACAGCGGAGCCGCCCGGACCATGACGCTCAATGGTGAGGGCAACACCACCCTTGCGGGAAGCATCGTCGCGTCCGCGGGCACCTTCGACCACGTTCTGACCAAGGGGGGAGGGGGTCTGCTCCGCATCGTAGGCACTTCGTCCACTTTGGACGGCGCTCTCAACATCAACGGAGGCGCCGTCGCCATCACGGATTTCAGGTCCCTCACGCTTAACGGCGCCCGGATCAACATCGGAAGCACCACCACTCAGGGAAGGCTCATCATCGGGGAGACCGGTGCCGGGGCTTCGGCCGCCGGTCTGGTCACCAACAAGGTGGTCAATCTGGCTGGCACCACCGGCGGCGCCCAGATCTCCGCCAATCAGGCCGGAGCCAACCCCGTCGTCTTCAACGCTGCCTTCCTGGCCACTGGAGCCGGCGCGAAGAGCCTGATCTTCACGGGCACCAACACGGCGGAGAACCTCGTGGCTGGCGCCATCGTCGAGAACAGCGCCACGAACACGACCTCGATCCAGAAGAACGGCCCTGGCACCTGGGCGTTCGCCGGCGCCAACACCTTCACCGGCAACACGCTCATCACGAACGGCACGCTGCGGCTCAAGGACACTTACGCCGCCGGCGCCTCGCGCAACCTCATGCCGGACGCCGGCTCGTTCACCTTCCAGGGCCTGACCGCCACCCAGGACGCCGGCGGCGTGCTGGAGTACGTCGGCTCGGCGGGGGCGGCGAGCGTCGAGCGGCTCGGAAGCCTCAATCTGACGGCCGGAGCGGCCACGATCCGCGTCTCGGCGGGTCTCGCCGGAACGGCCGCCCTGGAGTTCTCGGCTTTGGCCACCAACGGTAATTCGACCCTCAATGTCATCGTGGGGCCCGGCGCCTCCCTCAAGCTCGGCACCCTCGTCGGTTTCGGCGCCCAGCGCGTCTACTTCAACGGAGCCAACATCGGCATCTTCGACAACGGGGTCGTCCGCGCTCCCGTCTACGGCACCGACACGGACTTCAACGCCGTCAACGTCCTCACCACCGGCAAGCATGGTTATCTCACCGCCGACGTCTCTTCGGCCGCGATCACCCAGAAGACCCTGAAGCTGGAAGGCAGCGTCACACTCACCCTTTCAGGCACGTTGTCGATGAACAACGGCACGAACACCAACGGCAACATCCTCGCCACGGGCGGCGCCTCGCGCATCACCGGGGCGAACGTTTCCGGCCCGGGCACGGCCAACCTGTCCGTCCGCGTCAACCAGTCCGCCGACCTCCTGACGATCGACGGCAACCTCACCGGTTTTTCCGGCGGGCTCAACAAGAACGGGGAAGGGCGGCTCGTCCTGAACGGCTCCGCGAACGGCTTCACGGGGACCATCAACCTCAACGAGGGTGAGATCGAGCTCGGCGCCGGCGCCCGGCTCGGCGGCGATGGCGTCGCCACTTTCAGCTCGTTGAACCTCCGCCAATGGGGCGTGTTAGACCTCGGCGGCAACTTGGTCGGCTTCAACGCCTTCAACGGATCGGGCGTCGTCACCAACGACGCCGGCGGAGCGGCCACGATGACCGTCGGCAACAACGCCGGGGGCGGAACGTGGAGCGGCGTCTTCCAGGATGGCGCCGGCGTGCTGAACGTCGTCAAGGTCGGCACCGCCGCCCAGAACTGGCACGGACTCGCGACGCATACCGGTTTCACCCGGATCGGCGGTTCCGCCTTGGTGGACGTACAGGTCATGGCGGACATCGGCCAGCCCAGCGGCATCGGCGCCGGGAATCCTCTCGCCAACGCCGGCAGTCTGATCTTCGACGGCACCACGGGAGGGATCAACTACTCCGGTTCGATCCGCCTGCTGGCCAACACCTTCGGATCGGCGTCGGTCTCCACGGACCGTCTCTTCACCTTGGCCGGCACCGGCGCCACGCTTTCGAGCACGGTGTCCAACGGCAACGCCATCGTCTGGCGCAACACGGGGGACATCGTGCACGGCGTCGTCGGGCCGCAGACCCTCGTCCTCGCCGGTACTTCTTCCGGCGACAACGCCTTCTTCCCCCGCTTGACCGACAGCGGTTCAGGCGCCGCCGTGACCGGCCTCACCAAGACCGACAACGGCGTGTGGGTCCTGGGCAATTCCGCCAACGCCTACACAGGTCTCACCCGCGTGAACAACGGCACGCTCGTGCTCGCCGCCGCGGGCGCGCTCCCGGCCACCAGTCCTCTCGTGCTCGGCGACGCGGCCACGGTCGGCGTGCTGCAGCATGAAGGGGCTTTCACCCGTCTGCCGGCCGCCACCGCGGTCGCCGGCGCGGAGACCGTCACTTGGTCCGGCACGGCCGGCGGCGGTTTCTCCGCCATGAACGCCTCCTTGGTGGTCGCGCTCGGCGGCCTGGGCTCACCGACCCCGCTGACGTGGGGGCAGGGCGGTTTCGTCCCGACGGGCGCTGCTTTGCAGCTTTCCTCGGCGGTCGCCTTGGGTGTCGTCGATTTCCGCAACCCGATCGACCTGGACGGCGCCGCCCGCACGGTGAACGTCAACGACAACGCCGTCACGTCCACCGACTATGCGGTCCTGAGCGGCGTGCTCAGCAACGGCGGCGCTCCGGGCGCCGGCTTGGTCAAGGCCGGAAGCGGCTTGCTGAAGCTCGGCGCGGCCAACACCTACGACGGCACCACGACGGTGTCGGCGGGTCAGCTCGTGGTCTCCTCCCTCGGACGCAGCGGTCAGGCGGGTGCCTCTTCCTTGGGCGCGACCCTCGGCGCCAACCTTGACGCCTCTGCGCTCCTGCTGGGCAACGCCGGTACTGGCGCCGGCATCCTCATCTACGACGGTCCGGGCGAGGTCACCGACCGTAAGATCCGCCTCAACACCACCACGGGCGCCACCGAGATCCATGCCAGCGGCTCGGGTCCGCTCGTCCTGACGAACCTCGCCAACGACCTCGGCGCCGGTAACAAGACCCTCTACCTGCGCGGATCCAACGTGGCCGGCAACACCATCACGAGCCTGCTTTCTGACAACGGTGGCACGCTGTCGGTGCAGCTGGACGGCGCGGCCGTCTGGGTGCTCGGCAACGCCGCGAACAACTACACCGGCTCGACCAACGTCAACGCCGGCGCCCTGGGCGTCGGGGCCGACACCGCCCTTGGCGGCGGCCTCCTCAGTCTCGGCTCCGGATTGATCTTCGCTCACGGTGGAGACCGGACGATCAGCAACGCCGTCCAGATCCAGAACAACGCCACCGTCGCGTTCGTCGGTGACCATGGCTTCGCCTTCGGACAGACGCTCGCCCTCCGCGCCTCGGCCAACGGGCTCGGGCTGACCAGCAACATCGCAGCGGGCAAGTCGCTGGTCTTCGGCGCAGTCACCGCCAACGACATCACCGCCGGCCGCACCTGGACGATCAACGGTTCCGGAGACATCACGGTCGGCGGCGACATCACCACCAGCACCGCCTTCACCCTCGGCGTGACCTATTCGGGCACGGGTTCGCTGACGCTCGGCGGCACCGGCTCCTTCACCAACGGCGGGGCCCTCACCGTGAGCAGCGGCACACTGAGGCTGGGAGCCTCCGACGTGCTGGCCAACCTCCTGGCCGGCGTCTCCGTGGTCACGCCGCGCGACCTGACCCTGAACCCGGCGGCGGGCTCGTCCGCGACGCTCGACCTGAACGGCAGGAATGACACGCTGCGCGGTCTCGCCGCCTCCGCCGGAACGGCGTTCATCGCCAACTCCTCCGCGAGCCCGTCGACGCTCACCTTCGGTTCCGGCGACCAGAACTTCGCCCTCAACGGGGGCGTGACCAACGAGGGCGCGGGCGCCCTGACCCTCAGGAAGGTCGGAACGGGCACAGCGACCTTCTCCGGAGGAACCTACGCGCACAAGGGCGCCACCGTGGCCGAGGGGGGCACGCTGACCCTCAACGGACAGGTCACCCGCACCGACGCCCTCACGGTTTCCGGCGGAGCCAGGCTGGCGCTCGCCGGCGGCCTCGCGCAGCCATCGCTCATCTCCTCGGTGTCGGTCGGTCCGGGTTCCACGCTGAGCCTGGCCGGTGACAATTTCGGCACCCCTCTCAGCGCGCTCACGACCCTTTCGCTGGGCACGGGTGCGGGGACGGGCACCGCCACCTTGGCGCTCAACGTGGGCGACGTCGCCGCACCAGGCGACGGCGCGAACACCGATTCGCTGGTGCTGCTCAGCGGCGGCACGCTCAATTTCGCCGGCACCGTCACTTTCAATCTCTCCGACTCCGGTCTGAATCCGGACACCACCTACACGCTGCTGAGGGCCGAGGGGGGAGGTCTGGCCGCCGCCGGTCTCACCAATTTCCTGCAGGGAGCGACACCGGGCGGATTCACCTCGTTCACCTGGGGCGTCACCGACCAAGCGGTCACGATCACCACCGGCTCGCTCATCGTCGGCACGTCCTACTGGAGAGGCCTGACCGGAACGACCTGGAACGGCGCCGCGGACAACTGGTCGCAGGACAAGGCGGGCCTCACCCCCGCGGTCTCCATCCCCGGGCAGGGCACCGACGTCGTCTTCCTGTGGGACTCCGGTTCCTCGGCCGCCGTCACCACGACCTTGGAGCAGAACTTCAAGGTCAATTCGCTCTCGTTCGCTCCGGCGACCAACCCCGCCCAGACGCCGGTCTCGGTGGACGTCGGTCCCGGCGCGGCGGCCACGAACCGGCTGGAGATCGCGCCGCAGTCGTCCTCCGCGGGGATCATCGTCTCCGCCGGCGGCCCGGCCGCCGTGAACATCACCGCCGCGGTGAAGCTCGGCGCCAATCAGACCTGGAGCGTCGCCGACGCGGCCGGGGTGCTGTCGCTGGGCGCCCTGCAGGGCGCGGCCGACGTCACCAAGTCCGGAGCGGGCAGGGTGGTGCTGACCGCCGCGGCCGAGCCGTCCTTCAATCCCTCCGCCACGTCCGAATTCCTCGTCCAGTCCGGCGTCCTGGAGCTGCGCAGCGGCGCCGCGCTCGGTTCAGCCGGCCTCGGAAACCTCGCCGGCGTCCAGGTCGAAGGGGGCTCCTTCTTCGTCAACGCCGCCGCCACGACGTTGGCGAACCCCCTGGTTCTCGCCGGGGGCACGCTCTCCGCCGGTACCGCCGCCCAGACCTATTCCGGCGCGATCAGCCTGCTCTCCGCGTCGACCGTGAACCTCCGTGACGGAGACTCGGCCGTGCTCACCACCACCCAGAGGAACATCACGCTCACGGGCGGCGTGAGCGGACCGGGCCGGCTCACCCTCGACAGCATCGGCACGGTCGGCAGCGGCAACCAACTCACAGGAACCCTCGCGATCAACAATGTCGAGAACGTCGCATGGTCCGGGGGTCTTGACCTGCTTCGTGGTACGGTCGAGACCAATCGTGCCTCCGGCCTCGGCACCGGACCGATCGCCGTGACCGCCGGACGCATCATCTGGAAGGGGACCAACTCCGCCGACTGGACCCTGCCGAACGACATCACCATCGCCTCGGCCTCCGTCGCCGCCGTCGCCGAGCTCCAATTTGACAATGTCTCGGGCATCGTCGCCGCGCCGTTCACCGCGAACCTAACCGGTGCGCTCACCTTGGGCGGCGCAGGCGGGGCCGGCGAGGCGCGCATCTACCTGGCCGACGTGGCCAACACCGTGGTCAACTTCACGGGCCCGATCACCCTCGCCAACGACGGCGCACTCAACTTCTTCGCGGGCGGATCGACCGTGACGCTCAACGCCGTCATCGGGGAGACCGGCGGCGCCCGCAGCCTCGCCATCAATCCCGCCGGTTGGACGGCTACTTCCGCCGTGCTCCAACTGAAGGGTGAGAACACCTTCTCGGGCGAACTGTCCCTGGGTGCCGGCGTCACCGTCGAGTATGCGACCGTCTCCGACGCCGGGGGCGCCGCCAGCAATCTCGGCCGCGGGTCCTCCATCGCCTTCTCCGGAGGCGCGCTGACCTTCACCGGTTCAGCCAGCCAGTCCACGAACCGCGGCCTCACCGCCACGGCCAACGCCACCCTCAGGCTCTCCGGTTCTACCTCCGCCACGATGACCTTCGCAGGGGCCTTCGCCGCCGGAGGTTCCAACGTCATCCTGACGGCCGACTCCGAGTCCCACCAGGGGGCTTTCACCGGTGGCATCACCCAGACGGGGACGGGGGCTGACATCTATGTGAACTCGGGACGATGGTCCCTCACCGGTTCGACCAGCACCGTGGCTGACGACCTCGTGGTCACGGGAGTCGATTCCACCTTGTTCCTCTCCGGTGCGGGCTCGCTTGCCTACACGGCAGGGACGGGCAACGGCCTGTATGCAAGGAACGGGGCGACCATCGTCCTCGGCTCCGACCATGTCGTGGGGGCGGCCAACGAGGGCGGGCTGGACTTCATCCTGCTCGGGGACACCACGGCCGGTTCGGTCGGCACGCTGGAGATGGGTGGCTTCTCGCTCATGTCACCGCGTCTCGACCTCGGCAACCGGGCGGCAGGACTCGAGGGCAGGGTGACCGGCGCCGGCGTCCTCTCTTTGACCACCGCCTCCGCCGACTGGTCCAGCGGCGTGCGTCTGGCCCGTGGCGACGTCAGCGTCGGGCTCGCCGGAGGAGCAAGTTTCTACAAGTTCGGGCCGGGAACCGTCACGCTTTCGGGTGACAACTCCGGTCTGACCAACTCGACCGTGGCTACCCGGCTCGACGAAGGCGTGCTGATGCTCGACTTCTCCGCCTCCGGCGCCGCCAAGCTGCCCGGCGCGGCGGCCGTCGATTTCCGCGGCGGATCCCTCGTGCTTCAGGCCGGGGCCGCTCCCGCCTCGCAGGCTTTCGCCGGGCTCCGGCTCACCCAGGGACACTCACTCCTCGACGTGCGCGCGTCCTCCGGACAGTCCGTCTCTCTGGACGTCGGAGGCTTCACCCGTGCCCTCGCGGCCGGCACCTTGCGCATCATCGGTCCTGCGGGAGGCCTCTCCGGATCCCGATTCCTCGCCACTTCTGCGGTCAACGACTCCCTGGGCTGGCTGGGGCCTTCCGTGACCTTCTCCCTGGGCGGCACGACCTCCTTCGTGACCGCCGAAACTGGTCGGTTGGCGCCCCTCGTTTCGGTCTCGGGCAACGTTCCCTCCGCCTGGGCGGTCGACCAGCACGTCACCGACTCCGAGTCGGGGTTCTCCGCCGCGGCCTCATCCGGACGGATCGCGTCCCTGCGGTTCGCCGCGGCCGGGGGCTCGACCCTCAATCTCACGACGGGTTCTCTCCTGAGCCTGTCCGGAGGGGGCCTGCTCGTCTCCGAAAGCGTCAGTTCGGGCAGCCCGGCCATGCTCGGAGGACGTCTGCGATCCCTCACCGGAGAACTCGTCGTCACACAGGTCAGCGCCCGCCCCTTCGAGCTCGGAAGCTCGATCTTTCTCGGCACCCTGCTCACCAAGGCTGGGGACGGCACGCTGACCCTCTCCGGTGACAACCGTAACGGTGCCGTGCAGGTGCAGTCCGGCGTGCTCCGTCTCGACGGCGGCTCGGCCCTCGATGACGCCTCGGTCGTCACGCTGGCCTCGACCCAGGGCAGCACCCTCCGGCTGCTCTCCAGCGAGACGATCGGCGCGTTGTCCGGCGGCAGCGCCACCACCGATTCGGTCTTTGGCCTCGTCGAGGTCGGCAGCCACGTGCTGACCCTGCGTCCGACGGCCAACGCCACCTATTCCGGGCAGCTCTCCGGCACCGGGACGATCGTCAAGAACGGCCAGGCGGGTGAGATGACCTTCAACGGCATCAGCACCGGATTCACCGGCCTCATCCGCATCAACCAGGCCGGCCTTGCCTTCAGCGGAGTCGGCGCGACCGGCGCCACCCGCATCGAGGTCAACGCCGGAGGCTTCCTGCTCATCAACAACAACGGCAGCACCCGTTCCGCGACTCGCATTCCGGATTCGACCCCGGTCGTCCTGAACTCCGCGTCCGGCACCCGGCTCGGCGAGACCCTCGTGCGCGGCCTGTGGATCACCACGGACCAGAACGCCGCCACCACCGAGACCATCGGCGACCTCGTCTTCAGGTCCGGCTCCAGCTACCTCTCCGGCAACGCCTCGGGCACGACCGGCATCGCCGGCCTCATCGCCGCGAACTTCGTGCGTCAGAACGCCGCCACGGCGGTGGTGCGCGGACGGGCCATCGGCGCCACCGCCGGTGACCGCAATTTCTTCCGCATCGGCGGCACGCCGACCTCGGACGCCTTCGTGGCCGGCATGGTCGGGGGCGCGGGAGGTTCCGGCACCGCCACCGTCAGCATCATCCCGTGGATGGTGGGCGAGGTCCTGTCCGCCGCTTACACCGACGCCAACATGGGCAACTCCCTGGTGACCTACGCCACCGCCGGAAGCCTGCGTCCTTTGGACCTGACGACCGAGTACGCCGCCTACTCCGTCGCCGGGGCCAGCAACAACACACGCGAGGCACTCACCGGCAACCTTGCCGGGCTTGCGGGACGTTCGGTCAACTCCCTGGTCCTGCACGCCGCCAATGCGACCGCCTCCACCTATTCGGTGACGGGCTCGGGGGCCGACCAGTCGCTCACGAACACGAGCGGGGCGTTCCTGTTCACCCTGAATCCTTCGGTCACCCTGGGTTCGGCCAACCGGATAAATCTTGGGGGATTCGACGCAGGTCTGCTCGTCGGCGGTACGGAATACGTCTTCCACGTCCAGAATCCCAGTTCCGCGTCCGTCTCCGCCACGTTGACCGCCGCGGTCAGCTCGCCGCTCGGGAGTGCGGCGGACATCGTGAAGTCCGGACGGGGCACGCTTATCCTCACCGGGGGCGGCACGGCGGGCGGGGGCGCCCGTCGCACCGTGCTGAACGAGGGCGTCCTGGAGATCGCCGACCTTGACGCCATCGGCGGAAACACGGGCGACCTGGTCTTCGCCGGAGGCACGCTGCGTTTCGGCACGGGGTTTACCGACGACATCTTCACCCGGAGCATCAGCATCCTCGAGGGGGGCATCGGGCTGGATACCAACGGCGTGAACCAGACCCTTTCGACTGCGTTGGGCACCGGCGTGGGGCGTTTCTCCAAGTTCGGCGCGGGCGACCTCACCTTGGCCGCGCAGATCCGCAACGGTGGCCCCGTGGTCATCGCCGCCGGCAAGGTGGTGTTCGGGGTCGCCGGCGCGCTTTCCTCCGGATGGGACCTCCAGCTGGGGGAAGGAGGCAACGTCGGCGCCCTCGATCTCGGGGACTTCGACCACACCGTCACCGCACTCGCGGCCCAGTCGACCAACTCGCTCGCTAACGTCCTGACCGTGGGCGCGGGACGCACCCTGCGGGTCGAAGGCGACATCCTCGTCCGGGGCAACGTCGACGGAGGAATGACCAATTTGACCCTGACGGGAGGCGGCTCGCTCGTCGTCGCGGGCAGCACCATCGCGCTCGGCCAGCTTGCGGGCACCAATAACTCCAACAAGGCCGTCCTCGACCTTTCCGGAATGGGCGGATTCAGCGCCGAACTGGCGACGCGCCTCGTCGTCCAGCTGCAAGGGGACAACACCGCGTCTGACCCCGCCACGATGCTCCTGAGCGCAGGATCCAATTCCGTGATCACCCCGCTGGTCGTGGTCGGAGGCAGCAGCACCGGTTCGGTCAACACGCTGCGGCTGGGGCCCTCCGCGAATGTGCTGCGCACCGATTCGATCCTCCTGGGGTCCGGCAATCGCGACACCGGCGTGATCAACTTCCATGGCACGGGGGGCACCCTGCTCATCCGCAACCAGGGAGGCGACGGGCGCACGCAGCTCACTATGGGCAACAACAGCGTCCAGGGCACGGGCTACGTCGCCGCCAACCTCCTCGACTTCGACGGGCGCGAGGTCGACGTGGCTTTCGGCACGTACACGACCTCGCCGTTCTCACGCTTGGGCGCCAACGCCCACGACCTGCGCTTCGACGCCGGCGTGGTCGACATCCATACCCTCAGCCTTTCGGTCGCCAAGGGCACCAATGCCTCGACTTCCCAGATCAGGATCGCCGGCGGTGAACTGCGCCTCGGCGGCTCCGCGGCCTTCGGTGACGCGGGGTCCGGTTCCGTCTCGCTGGCCACCGCCGGCTATGGCGAGCTTCGCATCGACGGAGGACTGGTCGTCTCCACCGTTTCGATCCTGCGCTCGGCGGGTTCGGGTTCCGCCGCCGTGATCCTTGCCGGAGGTGCGCTCGACCTGGGCGGGAACGCCCTGGGTTCGGCGTCGGCGCCCGTCGCGGTCACCTTCGGTTCGGGGACGCTCCGCAACTACGGCGATCTCAACGGCGGCGAAACGCTTATCAAGTCAGGCGCCGGCACCTTGGTCCTGGACGGAACCTCCGGTCATACCGGAGCCACCTCCGTCGAAGCCGGCGTCCTCCGCGTCGGTTCGGGCGGTTCGGGCGGAGCTCTCGGCTCGGGCGCGGTCGACATCGCCGCCGTCGCCTCTCTCGTCTTCGACCGGACCGGCGAGCTAACCCTGGCCGGCGCCGTCAACGGCTCCGGTTCGCTGACCAAGTCCGGAGCGGGCACGCTCATACTCGCCGCCGACGGCTCTTTCAGCGGCCCCCTGACCGTGGAGGCCGGCGTCCTGCAGCTCGGTACGGGCGGGTCCTCCGGCCTCATCGCTCCAAGCGAGATCACGCTCACCGGCGGTCTGCTCCGGTTCGCCCGCTCCTCCGACCTGGTCTTCGCTTCGCCCGTCTCAGGGGCCGGCGACATGGAGAAGACTGGCCCCGGCACGCTGAGCCTGGCCGTCGCGAACCGGGTCACGGGCGACGTAACCGTCGCCGATGGCACGCTGGTAGCGTCCGTCGCGGGAGCCCTCGGCGAGGTCAGTTCCGTGACCGTCGGTTCAGGTGCCGTGCTTTCGGCGCTTCAGCCCGACTCGCTCGGCCTTAACGGCAGGTTCAACCTCTCCGGCAACCCCGTCGGCGTGGCGATCATCGTCAATGGGGGCCTCGTCAATTCCAACTCGGCCGACGTCTACGTCGGGCCGGTCACCCTCAATGGTGGAGAACTGCGCAGCGGGTCCGGCGTTTCAGCTCCCGTCCCTGGACAGGGCTCCTTCAGCCTGCGGGGTGACGTGCATGTCACGGCCGACGCCGTGATTTCCGCGGAGCTGGTCTCCGTCGGATACGACTTCAGCGCCGGTTCCGCCCCCTATGCTTTCAGGGTCGATTCCGGCGTCACGCTCGACTTCACCGGCAGCCTGGATGACGGAATCTCCGGTCCGACCACGCTGGTCAAGTCAGGCGCCGGGGTCATGGCCCTGTCCGCCGCGAACCTCCACAGCGGCGGCGTGCGAGTCGCCGGCGGCGTGCTCCGTTTCTCGGACGCATCCCAGGGAGGGTCGCTCGGCGTCGCCTCCGACCTGTTGCATTCGAGCCTCTCTCTGGAGGGAGGCGCGATCGAGTTCGTCGGCTCCGGCGCCTTCACCCGCGTCTTCAGGGTGGCTGACGGCGGCGCAGGATTCGTCTCGAACCGCGTCGGATCCGTCTTCGCCATCGACGGTCTCGCCCAGCTTGACTTCGAGAATCTCGCCGTCGGCCCCCGGGTCCTCCGCCTTTCCGGCTCCGGTTCCGGCGACAATCTCTTCCGTCCGGCGCTTCTGGAGACGGAGGCGGCCGGCCGCGCCTTCTCGTCCATCGTCAAGGACGGGGTCGGCAAGTGGATCATCGCCTCCTCGGGCGACGCCGTGAACGCCGACGCCACCGTGGAGATCAACGCCGGCATCCTCGGCTTCACCGCCGGGGCCCTTGGCGGAGGTTCCCACACCGGCACCGTGACCCTGGGCGACCAGACCACCCTCCGCTGGGAATCCGGCAACACCAACGACCTCTCCGCCCGCCTCCGTGCCGACGCCGGCGCCACCACCGTGGCCCTGGACTTCAGCGGCGGCGACGTGACCTTCGCCTCGGGCGTCAACCTCGGCACCGCCGAAGTCATCAAGCAGGGCTCCGGTTCGCTCACGCTCACGGGCGCCGGCGTCATGAGCGCCTTCACCCTCGAGGCCGGCTCGGTCAACGTGACCCACGCCGCGGCCCTCGGCTCCGGCCTCGTCACCGTGGACGGCGGCTCCCTCCGCGTGAACGCGGCGGTCTCCAACGCCATCGACGTCAACAACGGCGGCACCCTCGGCGGCGTCGGCAGCGTCACCCTCGGCGACGTGAACGTCGCGCAGGGAGGCACGGTCTCCCCGGGCAACTCTCCCGACACCCTCTACGGCATCAACATGACCTTGGCGGGCGGTTCGACGTTCATCTGGGAGGTGCGCAACCGTACGCAGGCCGCCGGAACCGGCTACGACTTCCTCAGCCTGAGCGGCAACCTCGACCTGACCGGTGCGAGCGCGTCGAACAAGATCATCCTCAAGATCGTCTCGCTCAACGCCTCCGACCTGGTC
>Ga0129336_10000242_pt1 | contig 30289 bp, 27 predicted proteins | sample CPB6_02_DNA_FD_96878 | JGI IMG/M metagenome (GOLD analysis project Ga0129336, IMG submission 96878) | Freshwater to marine salinity gradient microbial communities from Chesapeake Bay, USA - CPBay_Sum_0.6_0.2_DNA | ecosystem: Environmental > Aquatic > Marine > Coastal | place: USA: Chesapeake...
ACGACGTACTTGCCCTTCGGCGGGACCGCGGTCAGGGGCGTGGTCGGCCCGATCTTCTTGGGCGTGGGGCTGTACTTCGCCACGATCTTGTTGGCGACCGCGACACCGTCGGCGGCGGGTGCCGCAGCGGGAACCGAATTCGCTGCCGGCGCAAGGCCGAGCAGTGCGAGGGAGCCTGCCGCGACCAGCGCGACAGCTGCAATGGACTTGCGCATGGATCTCTCTTCCAGTTGAGGGTCAGTTGAACCCGAGCCGTCCTAAAGTACATGTACGTCCTATGAATGGGAAGTGATTTCCCGAGGAATCTGGTCCGCCAGTACTGGGGCAAAAGGGTTAAATCACCCCGCAATTCCTGCGACAAACCTGGGAAACTGGACTCCGTGTCCAGTTAGCCCGTCGTGGTCGGCGGGACCGCGCGCGACTGCTACTGCAGGCCCCACAGGGCGGCGAACTGCTCCTTGTAGTCCGCGACACCGATGTAGTTGCCGTTCTCGTCCAGCGCGACGTCCGCCGCGTTGGCTACGGTGATCAACTGGCTGGGCAGCGGTCCGTCGGCGAGCGCCTCACCGCCGAGCACGCGGGCGAACTGGTCAATGACCCGCCAGCCGAGGACCGGCAGGGGCAGTCCCGTCCAGGCCTGCAGCGCCGCCGCCTGCTCCGGAGTGGCGAGCGTGGCGTCCGCCGCCGCGTCCTCGGCGGCGGCCGGGTCGGCGCCCTCCTCGGCGGCGGCATCGCCCGCGGCCGCCGGGAGCTCCACCGGAGGTGTCGCCTGCAGTGCGGCGATGTCGGCGGCGCTCGCGCCACGGCCGAGGACGACGGTCGGCTCGAACAGGACCGCGGTGGCGAGCGCATCGCTCACCCCGGCGGAGATGTTTCCGGACTGCAGCAGGGCCCATCGGCCCAGGCTGATGCTCATCGTGTCGGCCACGAACAGGGGTGCGTCAGCCAGCAGGGTCACGTCAACCGGCTGCTCGAGCACCGAGCACTCACGGCAGAGGGTCGCCAGGGTCCCGATGAACTCGATGCCGAAGGTGTTCAGCGCCGGTACCGGGAGGGTGAACATCTCGACCGCTGCGTCCTCGTCCGGAGCCTTGTTGGCGTACACGTACGCCGCAAGGGTCTGGGCCCATGCGGTGTTCTGCGCGTCGCCGTCCAGGCTCGTGTCGACGATGGCGCCCGTCGGCGCACCAGCGCACCCGGTGCAGATCACCGGGATGCCGGCCGCCTCGGCGGCCGCGAGGCCCTCGGTGATCGCATCGAGGTAGGCGCCGGAGATGCGGATGCCGGCCGGCTTGAGGTCGAGGGCCTCCTGGAAGGCGAGCGGTGCCGTCGTGAAGGTGTCGGCCGGGTCGACGCCGGTGACCTCCTGGTAGGTCCAGCCCACCGTCTCGGCGGCCTCGGCCATCGCGGCGCTCATCACGGTGTCGCCCTCCGAGCCGTCAAGCACGCTGACGATCAGGGCGCCGGACTGGGGGGCTGCCGTAAGGGGCGCGTCCACTCCAATGGTCGTCGGAGCCGCAAGGGCGGCATCGACGCCGGCGAGGGCCTCGTCCTCAACTGCGGCCTCCTCGGCCGCATCCTCCTCGAACACCGCCTCCGCCGCCTCCGAGGCATTCCAGTTCGGGTCGTCGGCAGGCATGGCGCACGACGCCAGAGCCAGGGCGGCGGCCGTGACGGCAACCATGACGATGGACCTGCGCATGCGAGCACCCTCCGACGTCCAGAACACGTGGGACCGCAATCTACATGAACGTCCTAGTTCTGTGGCCCCCGGGAACATCACCCTTCGATCACGGTGGAGCCCACTTCCCGCGGGCCGGCGGTAGAGTTACTGGGCGTCGCCTAAGGAAAGCCACCCCCTCGACCGCCCGCCCGGAGAGCCATGCCCCGCGAACTCGCGCTGACCACCCTCGATGCGTCCGAGGTGCGGGAGCTGCGGGAGACCGTGCGCGACGCGGCCACCGAGTCGGGCTATCCCGGGGCGGTGCGGGGCCTGGAGGACTCGCCCACCGGGCTGGATTCCGACCTTTGGCGCCTGCTCGCCGAGGACATCGGGCTCGCCGGGGTCGGCCTGCCCGAGGAGATCGGCGGCCTCGGGGGCCTGGCCGAGCTCCTGGCCGTCGCCGAGGAGCTCGGCGCCACGCTGGCCCCGGTGCCGTTCATCAGCAGCACGGTGCTCGCGGGGCAGATCCTCGCCGGGTGCTCGGGGGTCCCCTACCTCGAGCGCATCGCCGCGGGCGAGATCGCGGGGCCGGCCGTCACCGACGCCCGCGGGGCCTGGTCCCCCGAGGCTGTCTCCTGCATGCTCGACGGGAGCGCCATCACCGGCACCGTCCCGTTCGTGCCCTTCGGTGCCTCGGCATCGTTCTTCGTCGTCGCCGCCCGGTCAGCCTCCGGCATCGAGGTCGCCGTCGTTGAAACTTCGGACGCGGTGGTCAGGCCGCTGCCGTCGCTGGACTTCTCGCGTCCGTCGGCCTCGGTGACATTCGACGCCTCACCCGCCGTCGTCCTCACCCACGAGGGCGCAGGTGCCGTCGCGATCGAGGACGGCGTCGACATCGCCCTGCTCGCCGTCGGCGCCGACCAGCTCGGCGGCGCCCAGCACTGCTTTGACATGACGCTCGAGTACATCAAGGTGCGCAAGCTGTTCAACCGGGAGATCGGCAGCTTCCAGGCGATCAAGCACCGCATGGCTGACGCCCTGATGCTCGTCGAGATGGCGCGCTCGGGACTGGAGAAGGTCACCTGGGGCCCGGTCGACGACATCGGCGTCGAGGCGTCGGTGATCAAGGCGTGGGGGTCCGACTCGTACAACGCGCTGGCCGCCGAGGCGATCCAGCTGCACGGCGGCATTGGCTTCACCTGGGAGCACGACGCCCACCTGTACTTCCGGCGCGCGCGCTACGACGCGGCATTCCTCGGCGATGCCGCCGTGCACCGCGAGCGGATCGCCCGCCGCCTCTCCTGGTAACCCCCCCTGCACGTTTCTCCCGCGACGCGGGACAAGTGAGCCAAACGGGCGCAATTTCAGGGGTTCTAGCTCGTTTGTCCCGCGTCGCGGGAGAAACGAGCTAAAGGGGCTCAATTTTGGGGGTTGTAGATCACTTGTCCCGCGTCGCGGGAGAAACGGGTGGGGCTAGTCGTAGCCGAGGTCGTGCAGGCGATCGTCGTCGATGCCGAAGTGATGCGCGATCTCGTGGACGACGGTGATCTGCACCTCCTCGACCACGTCCTCGCGGGTGTCGCAGATGGCCAGCGTCGGGTTCCGGTAGACCGTGATGCGATCAGGCAGCACGCCGGCGTACCACGATCCCCGCTCGGTGAGCGGCACCCCCGAGTACAGGCCGAGCAGATCGGGGTCATCCGTCGGGGCATCGTCCTCGACCACCACGACGACGTTGTCGAGCAGACCGGCAAGCTCGGCCGGGATGGTGTCGAGGGCCTCGGCGACGAGCACCTCGAACTCCTCGCGTGAGACGTCGATCATCTCGTCCCGCTAGTTGCGGCTGAGGTCCTTGAAGGGCGCCCGGTCCATCCGATGCTCGGCCGGCAGTCCGAGCACGCGCTCGGCGATGATGTTGCGCTGGACCTCATCGGTGCCGCCGGCCAGGCGGTAGCCCGGTGCCCCCAGCACATGCTCCGTCCACGCGAACTCACCCCACTCGCCGGTATCGGCCACCAGGGCCGTCCCAAGCATCGACGCCGCCGCATCGCCGATACGCACGAGGTTGTCCGAAGCCAGCAGCTTGCCCAGCGAGCCGGCCGGCCCGGGCTTGTCACCGGACGCCGTGGCGCGCGCGACCTTGGCCACCATCGCCGCATGCAGTCGCGTGCGGATGTAGACGTCGGCGAGCTGCTGACGGACGACGGGATCGCCACTGACACCGAGGTGACGCGCCAGCTCGACGAGATCAGCCGACGTGCCGCCCTTGCGGCGATGGCCAGAGCCCGACGATGTGCGCTCGAAGCCCAGCGTCGCCTGCGCGACCTGCCACCCGGCATCGACATCCCCGATACGCAGGGAGTCCGGCACGCGCAGCTGGTCGAACCAGACCTCGTTGAACGACGACGGCCCACTCATCTGGCGGATGGGCCGGATCTCCACGCCCGGGCCGTCGAGCGGCACCAGGAAGGCGGTGATACCGGCCTGCTTCACCGCGTCAGGATTCGTGCGGGCGAGCAGGAACCCGTACTCGGCGAACTGCGCGTTCGAGCTCCAGATCTTCTGCCCGGTGATGAGCCAGTCATCGCCGTCGCGCACGGCCTTGGTCGACAGCCCGGCGAGGTCCGAGCCCGCGCCGGGCTCGCTGAACAGCTGCGCGCACAGCAGGTCGGTGCGCAGGAATGCGCGGGCGAACTGCTCACGCTGCTCATCGGTGCCGAAGACGCTCACCGCCGCCCCGACGAGGCCGGTGGTCACCGAGATGATCTCGGACGACGGTGGCACCGCGAACTCGCGCTCCTCGTCGGCGAAGGCCACCGAGTAGACGCTGGGCAGGCCCGCGCCGCCGTACTCCTCCGGCAGGGAGATCGCGCCATAGCCGGCGTCGAACCGCTGACGCCGGTAGGCGCGTACGCGATCGAGGTACGCGACCTCCTCGTCGTGGGACATGGAGACGAAGATGTGCAGCTGCGGATCACCCACACCCCACTCGAAGACCTCCTCGGCCTTCGGCGGTGCAACGGTCGCCAGCCAGGCGCGGACATCGGCCCGCCAGGCGGCCAGGTGGTCGGGATCGTGGTCGGCCACGGTCATCGTCCTTCCGTCGTGAGCACGGTGCAGGCACTGATGCCCGGCGCACCGTAGACATGCGTGAACCCGACCGTCGGTCCTCCCGGAACCTGCTGCCCGTCCGCGCGTCCCTGCAGCTGCCGAACGACCTCGTGCACCTGGCGCAGTCCGGACGCACCCACCGGCTCGCCGTTGGCCAGCAGGCCGCCATCCGTGTTGACCGGCAGGCGTCCGTCGACGAGGTAGTCGCCATCGAGGTAGCCGGCTGTCTGGGCGCCGTGCTCGACCAGCCCGGTCTCCGCGAGGTGCATGATCTCGGCGCCGCTGTCGGTGTCCTGCAGCTGCGCCACCTGAACATCAGCGGGCGAGATGCCGGCGGCCGAGAACGCCGCCTTCGCCGCATCGATCGACGGGCTCGTGCGCTCACCCGGCGACAGCCACGTCGAGAAGACCTCGAACGAGCCAGGGCGTCGGCCGCGCAGGGCGACCGACGCGAGCCGGACCGGCCGATCGCACATGTCGAATGCCCGCGGGCCCCGTGCCAGCACGAGCGACACCGCACCGGCGTCGGGCGAGCAGAACATGAACCGCGTGAGCGGGTCGTTGATGAGGTCGGCGTCCATCGCCTCGTCCACGGTCACCGGCTTGCGTCGCCAGGCGTACGGATGATCCGACGCGTAGGAGAAGGCCTTCTCGGCCGCGTAGCCGAGAGTGCGCGGGTCGATGCCGTGCTCGTGCAGGTAGCGCTGGATCTTCAGCGCGAAGTACGACGTGGTGACCATCATCCCCGTCTCGCCGTACCAGTCGCCGATGCCGTAGCGGCTAGGCGAGGCGTTGAAGGCGCCACGTGCGTGGTTGTCGTATCCGACGACGCAGGCGATCTCGGCGCCATCCGCGATCAGCCCGTTGCGCGCCGTCATGAGGGCGACGCCTCCGGTGGCGCATCCGTTCTTGACCGTGACGAAGGGCAGCCCCGTCAGGCCCAGTCGCGCAACGAGGTTGTCGGGCTTGGTCTCCCCGTTCGTGCCACCCACCGCGAACTGCACGTCGGACCAGGTGATGCCGGCGTCGGCGAGGGCACCGCGGACCGCCTCCTCGGCCAGGTCGTTGTCCTCGCCGTCGAAGCGGCCGAACACGGTGCGCGCTGCGCCGACGACGTAGACATCCTCGTGGCCGGTCACTGCGCGTCTCCGGGTTCGAAGGCGAAGGTGTGGACTGCCTCGCCATCATCGGTCCACGCGTGCGCAAGGACCAGGCGGACGGGCTCACCGATCGTCCACTGCGTGCGCCCGACGAGCCAGCCCTCGACGATCACAGGGCCGAGGTCGACGTATCCGATGCTGAACGGCTCGAACCCGTCGGTGCGGAAGGGGGGCTTGGGCGCGAAGTGCTGCGTCGTCCAGGACCACACGACCCCGTGGTCGGGCAGGGCCACGGGCGCGACGTCCACGCCCGCGCACATCGGGCACGAGCCTATGGCGGGGAAGACGTGGGCACCGCACGCCTCGCATCGCGATCCCCGCAGTGTGGGGGGATCGGTCGAGGCGAAGAGGGTCTCGTCGACGATGCGCACCGCCATGACCCCTCCTCTCTCGCGACGGACGACTGCTATGAGAGCCGGATGAGGGCCTTGCCGAGGTTCGCGCCGTTGAGCAGCCCCTCCAGCCCCGCCCCCGCATTCTCTATGCCCTGGACGATCGTCGCACGGTCGACCAGCTCGCCACTGGCCAGCCATGCGCTGACGCGGGCCTCGAACTCCGGACGCAGCGCCTCGAAGTCCCGCACGATGAATCCGCGGATCGTGACTCGCCGGAGCACGACCTCGATGAGCTCGGCGAGCGACGGCTGATCGGCCGTGCCGAAGTTCGAGACAGCACCGCACATGCTGATGCGCCCGTGGATGCGCATGGCGTGGAGCGCGTGGACCATCTGCCATCCGCCGACGTTGTCGAAGAACAGGTCGATGCCCTCGGGAAACGCTGCCACGAGCGACGCCCGGACATCTGCGGTGCGATAGTCGATCGCCTCGTCGAAGCCGCACTCATCGACGAGCCAGGCGCACTTCTCCGCTCCGCCTGCGCTGCCGACGACCTTCGAGGCTCCGAGCAGCCGCGCGAACTGTCCGGCCATGCTGCCGACGGCCCCGCCCGCGCCCGTCACGAACACCGTCTCGCCGGCCGCGAGGGCGCCGACCGGGAGCAGTCCGGCGTAGGCCGTGAAGCCGGTCTGGCCCATAGAGCTCAGCCATGACGTCGCCGGCGCCTTGCCGAGGTCGCAGACGGTGGACGCGGAATCGTCGACGACGGCGTACTCGCGCCAGCCCATCCGATGACGCACAGTCGCACCCACCGGGAGCTGGTCCGACGCGGACTCCTCGACGATCCCGATCGCCGATCCGTCGAGCGGACCGCCGATCTCGAAGTTGGTCGTGTACTGCTTCTCGCCCGGGTCCATGCGCCCGCGGGTCGAGGGGTCAACGCTCATGTACTGGTTGCGGACGAGTGCGGTGCCCGGCGTGAGCTCCGGCAGATCGATCGTGCCGAGCTCGAGCGCCTCGGCGACCTTGGTGCCCTGCGGCCGACGCGCCAGCACGACTGCCGTCGTCGACCTCATGCGTTCGCCTCGCGCAGTGCGCGCGCCTCAGGCGTCCGCCCGACCCAGCCGGCCGCCTGGCGGTCGACGTCGATGATCTCGCCCTCGTACCAGACGCCGTTGTCGTCGAACACGCCGTAGCGCCCGGTGGCCGGATCGTCGACCCGCACGAGGCCGACCTCATTGACCGAGTACACATACTTGGTTATCGGGTGACGGTACGTCTTGGCCATCGGAACTCCTTGGACGCTCGCACATATTCGCGACCGGGCAAGACTACACAACTTGATCCGGCATACAGTAACTTTCCCGGTGTCCCCGACCCTGGAGCGGCCTCATGCCCAGCACCGACCAGACCCGGCACGATGCCCTCCCGTCACGCCTGGTGCAGATCGCCTACCGCGTCCCTGACCTCGAGGCCGCGTGCCATGAGTGGGCGGCGAACGTAGGTGCCGGGCCGTTCCTGTGCCGCCGCCATCTGCCGGTGACGGCCACGCACGACGGCGAACCCGCGATCTACGACCACAGCGCCGCCTTCGGGCAGTGGGGCCCGGTGATGCTCGAGCTGATCGAGCTCCACGAGTGCGAGCCCGCGGCGATGCGCGACGTGCTCGAGCACGATCGCGGGGGCCAGCCCAACCACTTCGCCTGCTTCGTGGATGACCTCGACGAGGCCAGCGCCGCGCTCGAGCAGCAGGGCATGCCCTTGACCATGGCGCTCACGTCGTCGTCCGGCATGCGCGTGCACTTCCACGACGCGCGTCACGCGGTCGGCGGCGTTCTCGAGCTCTACGTCGGCACCCCGCACCTGCAGGGCTTCTACGACAAGGTCGCCGCACTCGCCGATGGATGGGACGGCTCGGACGTGGTTCGCTGGATCGACGCGTCCTGAACGCGCCTCGGGTCGTCGTCGCCGGACATCAGCGACGCGGATACACCATCCGGTAGGTGTACGAGAGCGTGCCGACGACCACCTCGCCGGTCGGCTCGAACACCTCGCGACTGACGATCGAGTCATCGATGTTGAAAGCGCCGGCGGGTAGCTCGAAGCCCGGCGTTCCGAAGGTGCCGAGCACGCTGTTCGCAAACGAGAGGCCGAGTTCACCCAACGCCTGGCACTCGGGTGCGCCCGTGAAGGTCCCCGTCACCTGCGCTGGAGGACGCAGGCGGAGCAGGAAGTCCTCGCCGCGGTCGACGCCGGAGACCCGATAGGGGTAGCTGCCGCCCTTGATGGTGCCGTCGCCGACCCGCTGCCAGGTGCCGTTGTCGTCCTGGACCCAGCAGCCACCGGTGCCTCCTGTGATGATCAGGGGCCCCTTGTCCTTGCTGGTGATGCGCCCGTTGGCGACCTCGAACGTGACGAGTCCGGTGTCGAACTTGGAGAATCCGCGCTGGCCGCCCTGCTCCGTGTACGTCATCCGGAACTCGTAGCGCTCGAGCGGGCACTTCGCGCGCTTGCCCTTGCCCACGCCCTCGCGCCACGCACGCAGGCCATTGACCACCGCAGCGTTCGCTCCCGCGGGCTCCGCGCCCAGGGCCTTGAGCACCATCACGGCCTTGAGCAGGCACTCGATGTCCTTGGCCGTCGTGCGGCACTCCGACCGGTTGTAGCGGGCGAAGCCGTCCTGGGCGATGGCCCGCGCCTGCGTCATGGCCAGGTCGAGGTGGAACTGCGATGCACCGGCCTCCTGCAGGTAGGCCAGCACCGTCATCCAGTCCGCCACCGTGGTCGCCTGGCCGTCAGCGTTGCTCTCTGCCCATGACTCGACGATGGATCGCGCCTTGTCTGCACCCTCGGCGGCAACAGCCGCGTCGCCGACGGTCTGGGCGAGGAGCGCCAGGGCGATGGCGTCCTCGTACGCCTCGGGTGGCAGGAGCGTCGAGGCGGCGAACTCCTCGCACTTGGCCGCGTCGGGGTTGGGCAGCTTGGCGCGGGGACCGACCACCGATCGGGTCGACGGGGTGAAGGTCAGGCCCGCGATCGACTCACGCAGGTAGGCGATGGCGGCCTCGCGGTTTCCATCGGCGATGTCGAATTCGACGGCCTCAGCGATCCCCTGCGCAGAGTCGGAGCGGGGCTTGGTGCAGGTGCTGCCGGGCACTCCGGACACGAGTCGACTGATCACGCGATCTGCGGCGGCCCGGCCGACCGTGGTGGGACGCCCCGCGGCATTGACCGTCCTCACAGTCGCCGCCGCCTGCGCATCGAGAGGTGAGACGAAGACGTGGGCGCAGACCTGATCGATCGTGGCGGCCGAGGACGTCTGCGATGGGAAGATGATCAGGCCGGCTGCGACGACGGCGCCGGCCACTGCTCCGGTGAGGGCTCGCATGACGTCTCCTGACTGCCGAGGCGGGAACCGAGACCGCATTCAACCAGTCATGCGGCCTCCTGGTGGGCTGTCGTGGAAAGGTGACGGCCCAGCCGTCCGATCTCAGCGGTTGGTGAGGAGACGTCGATCGCGCAGGAGGTGGGCGTGGTCGTTGAAGGTGACGAGGGACAGTCCCCGCGAACCATGAACGACCGTGGTGATGGAGGCGTTCACACTCACCCGGTTGAGCGCGATGACACCCTCCGGGGCGCAGGACAGGAGCGACCCGGTGATCGCCGCGGTGACGCCTGCGGAGGTCGTGACGATCGCATCGCAGCCCGACGGCAGCGACGCTGCGAGATCCGACAGGCCCGCGAGCGCACCGTCGACGAAGGCGCGCCACCGCGGGTCGCCCTCGCGCATCCACGTCTCCATGGCCTGATCGAGGTGGCTCTGGAACTCGCGCGAGCTCATGCCCTGCGTCGCACCTGGCGCACCGAGGTGGGCCTCGACCGCTGCGTGCGCGTCGAACTCGTCGAACCGCGCATCCGCGGCCACGTCGTCGATGCCGAGGACGTCCGCCGCGATGCGCGCGGTGTCCCGCTGGCGGCGCAGCGATCCGCTCACCATCACCGGTGAGCGCAGCCCGCGCGCGGCCAGTGCCTCGCCGGCAACACGAGCCTGCTCCCGACCCAGGTCGGACAGGACGTCGTAGTCATCCGTGCCGAAGCTCGCCTGACCGTGCCGAAGCAGTGCGATGACCGGCATGGGCGGCGGTCAGGACACCAGCACCAGCGGTCGCGCGAGGAGCTCGGCGATCGTCTGGAGGTACTCGGCGGCCGGGGCGCCGTCGACGGCTCGATGGTCGAACGTGAGGCTGAGCGTGAGCACCTGCGTGCGCACCCATGCGTCGTCGTCCCACCGGCCCGAGTCGCGGAGGCGACCCACGCCGAGGATGCCGACGTTGCCGGGGTTGACGACCGGCGTGAACATGTCGACGCCGTAGGTGCCCAGCGACGTGACCGCGAACGTGCCGCCCTCGAGCTCGTCCAGGGTGATCGTGCCCTCGCGGCAGCGCTCGGCCAGGTCGCGCGTGGTGCGCGCGAGCTCGGGCAGTGAGAGCAGGTCGGCATCGCGGATCACGGGCACCATCAGGCCGCCGGGGACGGCCACCGCCAGGCCCATGTGGATGTGCCGCAGCAGGTGGATCTCGCGATCGACGATCGTGGCGTTGAGGATCGGATGCTGGCGCAGGGCCAACGCCGCCGCCCGGACGACGAAGTCATTGAGGCTGGGCACCGGCACGCCCAGCGCCGCGTACTGCTCCTTCATCTCCGCGCGCAGGGCGACGACGGCGTCCATGCACACCTCGAACCCGTGGGTGAGCTGGGCCATCTCGGTGAGGCTCTGCTGCATGCGTGCCGCGATGGTGCCGCGCATCCCCTTCATTGGGATGATCGCCGCGGTCTCCTGGCCTGCTGCGGTCGCGGACGCCGTGACCGGGACGACCACCGCTGCGGCGGCCGTCGCCTGAGGACTCGAAGCCGCGGCCCGGATGTCGCTCCGCGAGACGATGCCGGTCGTCGTCGGGATCGAGGTGGGGTCGATGCCGGCCTCGCGGGCATCACGGCGGGCCAGCGGCGAGGCGACACGTCCGGCCACCGTGGCCGCAGGCGCTGCTGCGGCCGCCTCCTCGACGTCCTCCGACAGGATCCGCCCACCGGGGCCGGTGCCTCGCACGGTGCCGAGGTCGACCCCGAGTTCGCCGGCGACCCGTCGGGCATTGGGCGAGACGAATGCCCGGCCGTTCGCGGACGTCACCGCGACGTCATCGGGGGCGGGCATCGTCGTGATGACGGAGACCTCCTCGACGATGTCGACGGGCACGGCTGCCGAGGCCCCCGTGACCACGACTCCGGTGGGCGGCACCTCCCCCGCGGCGAGGAGCCAGCCGAGCACCGCACCCGGGGCGAGGGTCGTGCCGCTCGGCACCGCACGGTGCAGGACGCCATCTCCCTCGGCCTCGACGTCGACGTCGATCTTGTCGGTGGCCAGCCGAAGCAACGGAGTGCCGACCGTCACGACCGCACCGTCCTCGAGGAGCCACTCGTCAACGGTGCCCTCCTCCATCGTGAGGCCGAGCTTGGGCAGCCGGATCTCGATGGCCACGACTACCCCCTCTCGAGGAGGCGCCGCACCGCCTGCTCGATGCGCGCGGCATCGGGCACGTAGGCGTTCTCCAGCACGGGAGCGTAGGGAACCGGGGCGAACGGCGCCGCGAGGCGCGCCACCGGGGCATCGAGGTAGTCGAACGCCTGCTCCTGCACCTGCGCGGAGATCTCGGCACCGATGCCGCCGAACTGCACCGCCTCATGCACGATCAGCACCCGATTGGTCTTGCGCACGGACGTGACGATGGTGTCGGTGTCCAGCGGCTGCACGGTACGAGGGTCGATGACCTCCACCGAGATGCCGTCGGCCGCAAGGGCGTCCGCCGCCTTGAGCGCCTCGGGCAGCATGCGGGCGATCGCGACGATGGTGGCGTCCGACCCCTCCCGCGCGATGGTGGCCTGCCCGAAGGGGATCGAGTACAGCTCCTCCGGGACTGGCCCCTTGACGCCGAGCATCTTCTTCTGCAGGACGACGATGGTCGGGTTGTCATCGCGGATGGCGCCGACGATCAGGCCCTTGGCATCGTGTGGGGTCGCCGGCAGGGCGACCTTCAGGCCCGGCACATGCGCCAGCCACGCCTCGAGGCTCTGGCTGTGCTGCGCTGCGGCCGACATGCCCGCACCGCCGGCCGTCGTGATGGTCAGGGGCACCGACACGGCGCCGCCGAACATGTACTTCATCTTGGCGGCCTGGTTGAAGATCTGGTCCATCGCGACGCCCACGAAGTCCATGAACATCAGGTCGCACACCGGGCGCAGCCCGCGGGCAGCAGCACCGACACCCAGGCCGATGATCGCCTGCTCGGCGATGGGGGTGTCCTTGACCCGCCGCTCGCCGAACTCGTCGAGGAGCCCGTCGAACATGTGGAACACCCCGCCATAGCCGGCGACGTCCTCACCGATGAGGAACACGTCAGGATCCTCGGCCATGATCTGGTGCATGCCCTCGTTGAAGGCCTTGACGTAGGTCAGTTCGCGGGTGGTCACGGGGAGTCCTTCGCTCGGCCGTCAGGCCGTGTAGACGTCGTCGAGAATGTCGGCCGGATCCGGGTCCGGGCTCGTGCGCGCGAAGTCGATGCCGTCCTGGATGTCGGCCTCGACCTCGGCCCAGATGGCCGCGAATTCCTCAGCGGTCGCAAGACCGCGCTCGACACCGATCGTCTCGATGAGCCGTATCGCGTCTCGCGACTTCCAGGCCTCGACCTCGGCGGCATCGCGGTAGGGGATGCGCATTCCCTTGATGCCCTGGTGATCGAAGAAGCGGTACGTCTTGGCCTCGATCAGGGTGGGGCCCTCGCCACGCTTGGCCCGCTCGACGGCCTCGAGGGCGACCTGGCGCACGGCCAGGGCATCCATGCCGTCGACGATCACGCCGGGGATCCCGTACGACGACGCCCGCTCAGCGATGTCGGTGAGCTTCATGTGGCGCTCCTGCGACGTGAACTCGGCATAGCCGTTGTTCTCGATCACGAAGATGCACGGCAGGTTCCAGACGGCGGCCATGTTCACGGACTCGTGGAAGGCGCCGATGTTGGTCGCTCCGTCGCCGAAGAAGGACACCGCGACGGTGCCGTCATCGCGGTACTGCGAGGCGAAGGCGGCGCCGATGGCGATCGGGATGCCGCCGCCGACGATGGCGTTGGCCCCGAGCATCCCGCGGCTGGTGTCGACGATGTGCATGCTCCCGCCGCGGCCCTTGCAGTAGCCCGTCGTCTTCGCGTACAGCTCGGCGAACATCGGGCGGAACTCCGCACCCTTCGCGATCGCGTGCCCGTGGCCCCGGTGGGTCGAGGTGATCTGGTCTGCGTCGGTGAGGACCGACATGACGCCGGCGGCGACGGCCTCCTGCCCGACGTACAGGTGCAGGAAGCCCGGCATCTCCCCGGTCTCCACGAGCTTGCCGGAGGACTCCTCGAAGCGGCGGATCCGGACCATGCGCCGGTGCAGGTCCAGCACGAGCTCGCGCGTCGCCGGGGTCACCTCGACGTCCGTGGATGTGGTCATCTGCAGGGCTCCCGGGAAGTGTGATGGCCGACGCACTTTCGGCACGCAGACTATAGTAACTAGGACGTCCACGCATATGCCCGGGAGTCGCCATGACCGTCCGCCGCATCCTCGTCATCACCGGCGGCCACCGCGTCGCCCTCGATGAGTTCCTCGGCGCCGTCGCGGCGGTGTGCACCGAGCGCGGCTGGGTGTGGGCGCATGCGACCCAGCCCACCGCACAGGCCTGGCTCACCGACGAGCTCGCGGGGCAGTGGGACGCGATCCTGCTGCACGACATCCCCGGGCTGCGGCTCAAGCGCGGCACCGAGCCGATCGTCGAGGGGCCCCCGCAGGAGGTCGCCGAGGGAATCGTCAACCTGCTCGACGCGGGGCAGGGGCTGGTCGTGCTCCACCACGCGATCTCGGGCTGGCCGGGCTGGGAGGGCTGGGCCGAGGTGACCGGGGCCCGCTTCCTCTACCGCCCGGGGACGCTGCGTGGCGTGGACCTCCCCTCGTCCGGCTACCGCCTGGACCGCTTCGTCGTCGCGCCCACCGCCCAGCATCCCGTCACCGCGGGGGTCGAACCCTTCGAGATCGACGACGAGCTGTACTTCATCCCCGTGCTCAACGACCGGATCACCCCGCTGCTGGAGCAGGACGCCGACATGGACCCGGCGCTGTTCCAGGACACCTGGGACGAGGTCACCAACGGCGTCTCCACCGGCGTCACCTGCGCGGGACGTCCCGCCGACGGCGGCCTGCACGGCGGAAGTCGACTCCAGGGGTGGGTGTCGGTCGCGGGGCGCTCACCGGTCGCGACGCTGCTCATGGGTGACGGGCCGAGCACCTTCGAGCACCCGATGTTCCGACGCCTGCTCGGCAACGCGCTCGCGTGGGTCAGCAGTGACGACGCGCACGAGCAGGCGCAGGCCGCACCCGTGGAGATCCCGCTGCCGTAGCGGCGGCGAGGTTACGCGCGACGGCCCTACGCGCGACGACGAGCCGTGCGTGCAGCGAGCGCGACGGCGATGATGAGCGCCGCTCCGTTGAACAGCTCGGTCACGTAGGACGGTGCACCTGCCAGCTGGAGCCCGGTGACACCCGTGGCGAGCAGGAAGATCGCCACCAGGGTGCCGAGCACGTTGACGCGACCGGGCCGGATCTGGGTGGCACCGAGGAACACTGCCGAGAACGCCGGCAGGAGGTACCCACTGCCGGAGTCCGGTGTCGCCGTGCCGATGGTGGACAGGTACACGATGCCGGCGAACGCCGACGTGACAGCGGACGCCACGAACGACAGGGTGATGATGCGACCGACGCGCACGCCCGCGAGGCGGGAGGCGACGGGGTTGCCGCCGACCGCGTAGAGGTAGCGACCACCGGGCGTGTACTCGAGGATCCACCAGAACAGCGCCGCGATGGCCGCTGCGTAGTAGACGGATCGCGGAAGGCCGAGGATCTCCTCGCGAGCGAACTCGAAGAACGGCGCGTAGCCCTCGGTGCTCAGCACGATCTGCGAACTGTCGGTGATCATGTAGGCGACGGCGATGAGGATGCTGCTCATACCCAGTGTGCCAATGAAGGAGTCGACTTTGAGTTTGACGACCACGAAGGCGTTCGCCAACCCGACGATGATGCCGATGAGAAGCGCGCCACCCGCCGCGAAGACCACCCCGCGGTGGTTGAGCAGCGCCCAGGCGGTGAAGCAGACGGAGACCGTCAGGGTTCCGGCGACGGTGAGGTCGAAGGCTCCGGCAGCGACCGGGATGATCAGCCCGAGGGCCACGATGGCCGCGATCGCCTGGAAGATCAGCACCTGCTTGAGGGTGCTGACCTGCAGGAACAGGTCGGGGATCCACAGCGAGAAGATGATGATGAGGACGGCCCACACGTAGAGGCCGCTGTACTTGTCGAAGCCGAGGTTGATGCGGCGCTTCGGCTTCGCGGACCCGGGGGCGGGGGCGGTCTGCACGTCAGTCATGTCTGGACTCCGGTTCTTCTTCGCTGGGCGGGCCGTCAGGCTGCGGGCTCGGTCGAGTCATGGGCGTCGCGACCGATGGTCGCGGCGGTGATGTTGTCGACGGTGATCTCGCCACCACGCAGCACCTCGGCGACGCGCCCTCGGCGCATGATGACGACTCGGTCGCACACCCGCACCAGCTCCTCGTGGTCGGTGGAGCACACCAGCACCGAAGTCCCCTGCGCTGCCGCCTCGTCCACCATGCGATGGATGTCGGCCTTCGCCCCGACGTCGACGCCCTGGGTCGGCTCGTCGAGGATGAGGACCTTGGGCTCCTGCCGCAGCCAGCGCGCGACGATGACCTTCTGCTGGTTGCCACCGGAGAGCTGAGCCATCGTGTACTCGGTCTGGCCACCCGGCTTGACGGTGAGCTTGTCGAGCCAGATCCGCACGTCGGCCCGCTCCGGGCGTCGGCGCAGGATCCCCATGGTCATGTGGCGACCCGGATCGACGAGGGTGATGTTCTCGCGCAGGGTCTGGTCGATGAGGGACGCGTTCGCGTGGCGCTCGGCCGGCACCAGTGCGACACCACGGTCCACAGAGATGTCCGGACGGTTCTCCGGCAGCTCCTGCCCGTTCACGGTGATGACGCCGCCGCGCTCCATGCCGCCGAAGATCAGGCCCGCCACCGACTCGCGCCCGGATCCAGTGATGCCCGCGACGCCCACGACCTCCCCGCGGTGCAGCGTCAGGTCCATGCCGAGGACGGAGGCGCCCGCGATCTCCTTGGCGACGAGGACCTCCTCGTCGTGCTCCCGCGCATCCGCGCTGTCCTTGTTGTGCTCCTCGAGCTTGCGGCCGACGACCAGCTCGATGAGCTCGTCCTCGGTGAGCCCCTCGACCGGCCGCGTGACGATGTGCTTGCCGTCGCGCAGCACGGTCACGGAGTCCGCCATCTCGAAGACCTCGTCGAAGTGGTGCGAGACGAACAGGACGGCGACGCCGGAGTCCGCGACGCGGCGCACCAGCTGGTAGAGCCGCTGCGCCTCGGCATTGGGGAGGTTGGCCGTGGGCTCGTCGAGGATGAGCATCGTGACCGGGCTTCCGCGGTCGGACATCGCGCGGGCGATGGCGACCGCCGTGCGCTCGGACATCTGGAGCGTGGCGACCGGCACGCGCACGTTGATGTCGTAACCGAGCGCTGCGAGGGCCTCGCGGGCCGCAGCGCGCTCCTTGCGCCAGCGGATGGTCTTCGTGGGATTGGTGATGTACCCCTGCCCGAGGGCCAGGTTGTCGACCGCGTCGAGGTTCGCGACGAGGCCGAGGTCCTGGTGGACGAACCGCAGCCCCACCGCCTCGCTCGCGACCGGATCGCCGAAGTCGAGGTCCCGGCCAGCGATGCTGGCAGCGGTCCCGGGCTCGGGGATGTGGAAGCCAGCGAGGATCTTGATCAGGGTCGACTTGCCACAGCCGTTCTGGCCGACGAGCGCGCGCACCTCTCCAGGCTCGACGTCGATGCTGACGTCGTCCAGCGCGACCTGAGCGCCGAAGATCTTCGTCGCGCTGCGCACCGTCAGTGCCGTCGTCATGGTGTCTCCCTCACGATCGTCGTGTCTCCCTCACGATCGTCCGAACCCTATCGGCGCCCGACTCAAATGCAAGGCCTTCCTAGTACTTTCGCGTCACGATACGGCCTCGGCCGGCGAGCGCCCCGTGCGGGCATGCGCTGCCGCGAGCCGGGCGACCGGGATCCGGCTGGGTGACGCTGAGACGTAGTCCAGGCCGAGTCGCTCGCACAGGGCGATCGAGGAGGGGTCGCCCCCGTGCTCGCCGCAGATGCCGAGCTTGATGTCCGGCCGGACGCTGCGACCGCGCGCGACCGCTGTCTCGATCAGGGCGCCGACGCCGTCCGGGTCGAGCTCGGCGAACGGGCTGGCGGTGAGCAGGCCCTTCTCCAGGTAGGTGCCGAGCATCCGGCGCTCGACATCGTCGCGCGAGAACCCGTAGGTCAGTTGCGTGAGGTCGTTGGTGCCGAAGGACAGGAACTCCGCCCACTGGGCCAGCCGATCGGCCATCAACGCCGCACGTGGGGTCTCGACCATGGTGCCGATCGAGAACGGGATGAGCATCCCGGTGCGCGAAGAGACCTCCTGGTTGACGCGGCGGATCAGGCGCAGGGTCATCACCAGCTCATCGGGGATGGAGACGAGGGGGACCATGACCTCCAGCTGCGGCCGGCCCTCGTCGGCGGACACGACGTCGACCCACGCCTGGAACAGGCCCTCGACCTGCGCGGGGTACAGGCCCTCGTGCATGAGTGCGAGCCGCACGCCGCGCACGCCCAGCATGGGGTTCTCCTCGTGGAGATGGTCGAGCATGCGGGCCTGGTGCTCGTCATCGAGCTCGTCGGCGGAGGTTGGGAGGAACTCGTGCATCGGGGCATCGAGCAGGCGCACGGTGACCGGGCGGTCTCCGATCGCGGCGAGGAGCTCGCGGAAGTCCTCGCGCTGAGCGCGCGCGAGCTCGGCCAGCGCCCTCTCCTCCGCGTCCCCATCATGCGAGAGGAGGACGGCGCGGACGAACGGCAGGCGATCGCCGAGGAACATGTGCTCGGTCCGGCACAGGCCGATGCCCTCGGCGCCGTTGTCGACGGCGGCGGTCGCGTCGACAGCGTTGTCCGCATTCGCGCGCACGCCGAGCCGACGGCCGTCGTCGGCCCAGCTGAGCAGCGTCGTCAGGCTGGGCGACGGGCTCGGTCGGGCGATGGTGAGCTCGCCGACGTAGGCGACGCCCGAGGCCCCGTCGATAGAGATGACGTCGCCCTCGGACAGCACGTGCGTGCCGGCGGCGAGCGTGCGCGCCTGGGTGTCCATGCGCAGGCCGGATGCGCCGCAGATCGCGGGACGGCCCATGCCGCGTGCGACCACGGCCGCGTGCGAAGCGGAGCCGCCGTTGGCGGTGAGGATCCCGGCGGCCGCCATCATGCCGGGCAGGTCACCGGGGGTCGTCTCGCTCATGACGAGGATCACCGGGTCGCCCCGCTCGGCCATCTCGACCGCGGTCTCGCTGTCGAGCGCGATGCGGCCCACGGCCGCTCCCGGGGACGCGCCGAGCCCGCTGACCAGTGCGACCTCATCGCCGCTCAGCCGCGGCTGCGGGTGGAGCAGCTCGACGACGTGCACCGGGTCGGTGGACGCCACGGCCCGCTGCTCATCGTTGATGCCCCGGATGACGAGGTCGACCGCGAGGCTCGTGGCGACGCGGGCACTCGGGCGACGCTGCTCCTCGAGCCCGACGAGGGCCAGGCCATCGGGACCGAACTCGAAATCGACGGTGACCACGCTGCCGAGGCGCCCCTCGAGCTCGGCGAGCACGCCGGTGAGCATCTCGACGCCGCCGGGCAGTGCGTCCAGCGGATGCCCTTCCAGCTGGCGCTCGCCGGAGAGCCGGAAACCGTGGCGGAATCGGCCGTTCGGCTCGAATGCCCCGGTCTCCGCATTGCGCGAGGTGGCGTAGCCGTGCCCTTCGTCGTCGTGCTCGGTGACGATCACCGTCTCGAGATGCAGGGCCAGGGGCAGGTCGGCGGGGAGGTTCTGCTTGCGGCGTGCCCGCGCGGCGCGCGGGGAGTTCCAGCGCTCGATCATCGCCTGGGCGCCGGCGGCGACCTGCTGCGACCGCTTGGTCGGGAACGGCGCCGAGCCATGCTCCTCGCACAGGCGCTTGAACGGCTCGATGCGCTCGACCGGGTCGGGGTGGTCGATGTCGAGCATGCCGAGCTCATCGCCGGGCACGCCGAGCGCGTGCTCGGCGATGAAGGAGGCGGCCTTCCACCACGCGGCACCGAGCGACGTTCGGGCGCGAGCGCCCAGACCGTCGGGGATCACGCTCCGCTTGAGGCCCAGGCAGACCAGATCCGGTGGCAGCCCGGCGGCCTCGACCGGGGCGCTGGCGCTCAGGCGCAGGAGGACCAGGCCGCCGGTGTCCGTGGTGCTGCTGATCTGGCGGCCGGAGATCGTCTCCAGCAGGTTCATCGCGGCCTTCGCCCGATCGGGCGACGTGAAGCCCGGGACGTTCGGGACCGGGATGGTCAGCCCTGCACCCACAGGCAGGCCCAGGCCCGCGAGGGTCTCGAGCTGAACCCCGCGAGTGCACAGCGATCGTGCGTCGAGTCCGCGCTCGAAGCCCCGGCCGAAGGGGACGAGGCCGACGTCATCAACCGGCGCGGCCCATTCGGTCACGCACCGCCTCCGGCGACCAGCCGCTCCTCGAGCTCCTCGTCCTCCTTGCGGGACATGCCGATGGTCAGCAGGAGTTCCTGGTGCAGGTGCATCCAGACCGTGTGGTACGAGTCGATCAGCGGGGAAGCCAGCCAGGCATCGTCGCCCTCGTCGAGATTCGCCAGCGCCTCGGTCAGGCGGGGCCGGTAGGCGCCCATGCTCGGGATGTCCTCGGCAAAGCGCTTCAGCAGGGGGCCGACGGCGTCGTCGATGTCGTCGAGCCGGTCGCGGATGTCCGCGTCGTAGTTCTCGTCGGAGTGGTCGTTGGCGCTGCCGTCGGGGCGCACCTGCCATGCGGTGCACAGGTCGCGCAACTGGCGGTTCACCGGGAGGAACCGGTGGAAGGTCGCCATGATGCGCTCGCGCTCGGGAGCGTCGTCAGGCAGGCGCAGGAGGCTGCCCACCAGTTCGGTGCCCGCCGGGGTCGGCATGAGGACGGGGCCCTTGACCAGGATCAGGCCGGCGTCGGCCAGCTCCTGCTGCGCCTGAGTCGCCTGGCCGCGGGCCATGCCGCGCACCACGAGCGAGACCAGCGCCGCCTGCTGCTCGTCGGTCAGGGCCACCTCGCCCATGTCTGCCTCCCGCCCGGGCTTGCGCCCGTATTCATGTGGACGTCCTACTATCTCAGAGCGGCGGACAAGTTTCCAGAGTTTGCGTCAAGAAACCCTTCCGCCCGCCAGATGCGGCGCACTAGCATCCCAGCGACCCACCAGCGGTCCCATCGGACCCCCTGCGAGAGGAAGCTATGAAGGCCGTACAGCTACCCAACTGGAAGTCCGACCCGCTCCTCATCGAGGTCGACGACCCGACCCCCGGCCCCGGCCAGGTCGTGCTCCGCATCGCGGGCGCGGGCCTGTGCCACAGCGACCTGCACCTGCTCCACGACTTCGAGGAGGGCATGCTCCCCTGGCACGTGCCCTTCATCCTCGGGCACGAGAACTCCGGCTACGTGCACGCGGTCGGTGCGGGTGTCGACCGGGTCAGCGTCGGGCAGGCCGTCGCCGTCCATGGGCCCTGGGGCTGCGGCCGCTGCCCGGCCTGCGACCGCGGTCAGGACACCTACTGCGTCGCGCCCCTCGACGGCTATGACAGCGCCTTCGGCGGCGGCCTGGGCACCAATGGCGGCCAGGCCGAGTACATGCTCGTTCCCGACGCGCGCTTCCTCGTGCCGATCCCCGACGCACTCGACCCGGTCGCGGCGGCCCCGCTGACCGACGCTGGGCTCACGCCGTACCACGCGGTCAACCTCTCGCTGCACAAGATGACGCCGGGCTCGAACGTCGTCGTCATCGGCGCCGGCGGCCTCGGCCACATGGGCATCCAGATCATCAAGGCCATGTCCGCGGCCACCGTCGTCGCCGTCGACGTGAAGCCGGCGGCGCGCGAGCTCGCGGTGAAGTCCGGAGCGGACGTCGTCATCGACGGAGGCGCGGACGACGTCGCGGCCCAGATCAAGGAGGCGACGAAGGGCGGCGCAGAGGTCGTCATCGACTTCGTCGGGACCGACGCGACCCTCGCCACCGCGGTGGGCAGCTGCAAGTACCAGAGCGACCTCACCCTCGTCGGCGTCGCCGGCGGCAGCTTCCCCTTCAACCTGTATGCGCCCCCCTACGAGACCGCGATGCGGTCCATCTACTGGGGCACGCGCACCGAGCTGAAGGAGGTGCTCGCGCTCGCGGCGAAGGGCCTGATCACCCCCGAGTACCGCACGTACGCCCTCGACGATGCACTGCAGGCCTACGCGGACATGGCGGCGGGCCGGCTCACCGGTCGCGCCGTCATCACGCCCTGAGTCCGCACCCGCGCTGTGCATGAGGAAGGCCCCGGCTGATGCCGGGGCCTTCCGCGTTCGGGTTGTGCACGGGTCACGCCGTGGTCAGCACCTCGACGGTGCCCTTGGCGCCGTCGACCCGCACGGTGTCACCCGTGGCGAGGATCGACGTCGCTCCCACCAGGCCGCCCACGCAGGGGATGCCCAGCTCGCGGGCGACGATCATGGCGTGCGAGCCCATCGAGCCGGTGTTGACGACGACACCGGCAGCCACCAGGAAGAGCGGCGTCCACGAGGGATCCGTCTGCGGGGCGACGAGGATCTCGCCCGGCTGGAAGTCCTCGATCGCATCCGTGCTCAGCACGACGCGCACCGTGCCCTCGACAATGCCCTGCGACGACGCCGCACCCTGCAGGACGTCCCCGGCCTTGGCGCGGTCCGCCGAAGAGGCACCCTTGCGGGGCAGGTCCCCGATCGAGGGGATCGGCTTGGATGCATCGACGAACGTCGGGATGTCGAGCTGCTTGAGCGCGTTCCAGTCCGCCTCGCGCTTGCGCAGCACCTCGCGGAGCGAGGCATCCTTCAGTGCCAGCGCGTCGAGCTCATTGTCGAGCGCGATGAAGATCTGGCGCGAGTGATCGAGGATCCCCTCCGCGGCCAACCGCTCGCCGAGTTCGATCAGCGCCATGCGCGCCTCGTTCATGATCTTGATGCACGACGACTTGCCCGACTCGCGCCATCCGGCGAAGCGGCGGGCAGAGCCGATGGCCCCGCGGAACATCGCCTCGGTCGCCGCATCCATGCCCGCGGTCGCCTCGGCCATGGCCTTGTCGGTCTCGGCCGCGTGCGCCGCCTGCTTCGCCGACGGCGACTGGGTGTCGTCGAGGAGGCGCATCTTGTCGACGAGGGCGAGTGCGAGGGACGGCTTGGACTCCCACGACTCGGTGCCGAGGTCCCACTCCGACGGGCCGCGGTAGCCGAACTCGGCGATGAACGCGGCGAAGTCGCTCCAGAATCCGCCCGACGCCGTCGGCAGCTGGGCCACGACCTTGTCGACACCGGAGTCGAACAGCGCGGTCAGTTCCGGGCTGTTGCGCACCGTGCGCGACAGGCTCCACAGCGCGTAGGTGGGCGCGGCGGACTCGACATCGCCGGCGTAGCCGAGGATCGTCACGAGCAGGTGGGCCTTCTCCGGCGGCAGCATCTGACCCGCGACGGCCGGGCCGACCGCGGCGTTGGACGAGCCGATCTGCTCGGACCGCCATGCCAGGCGCTCATACGGCATCATCGCGCGGGCGCGCGCCACCAGAGCGCGGTTGCTCATGCCCCTGAGGTTCGGGCGATTGCGACGCAGGTCGTCGGCGATGGCGGCGTCCTCGTCAGCACCCTCGAACTTGCTCGTCGAGAGCACCCAGCCCGCGCGCGCGGCGCCGAGGGCCGAGAGCTGAGGGTTCTGGTCGGCGTCGGAAGCCTCGTGGGGCGGAGCACCCGGAGAGTTGAAGAAGATGGAGTCGATGATCTCCGCGGTCATGCCCTTGCGGATGCCGAGCACGCGGACGGAGCTCTGGTTGACGTACAGGTACCCGTAGATGAAGCCGGCGACCGACGCAGGCTCGGCGAGCTCGTCGGAGGTGAAGCAGACGTCCTCGACGTACCCGGACGCCCAGCCGGGGAGCACGTTGGGGATCCAGCACATCGAGGCACCCAGCGGGGTGATCGGATCCGCCATGACGTCGGCCGCATTGAGGCGCGTGTAGACGGGGAACCTGGTGCTGGGCTCGGTATCGGTGAGCCAGGCCTTCTCGGACATCTGCCTTCCCTTCGGGTCGGGGTCAACTCCGCGGGAGTCTGCCACTCCCCCACCCGGGGCACCAGCGGGTTCGGTCAGGGGGCGAGCGGCCCGCCGGCCATCAGGCGTCGCAGGGCCTCGTGCGCGTGCTGCACGCCGATCTCATTGCGGCCGATGATCATGTGGCCGTCGGGCATCGACTGCAGGCCGTTCTGCACCTCGGTCTGCGCCGTGTAGTCCTCGTCACGGAAGGCCGCGAAGAACCACTCGGCCGTCTTCGCCGCCTCCTCGAACTGCTCCGGGGTCTGGGGAGGGGTGCGCAGCAGCGTCGTCTGCCACGTCATCGACTCGCCCCACGAGTCGCCCGGCAGCATGATCGAGATGACGGTGCGCTCGCGCCAGCCGCCCGCGATCGACATGCCCGGAAAGATCCAGTACACGAGCCCCATCGCCGCCGCCGGGTCCCACTCCTCGCGCGGCCGGTCGAGCATCGCGTCGAGCGCCTTGAGCGCGAAGACATTGCGCAGGTGGGGGCCGAACGCATCGAAGGTCATGCGGTTCGAGTGGTTGGTCAGCGCGACCGTGTTCGGGTGGAGTGTCGCGAAGTGGTAGCCCTCGAGGTAGCCGTCGAGCGTCACCTTCCAGTTGGGTCCCGCAAGCTCCTTGGTGGTGAAGTGCGTGCACTTGTCGAGCTCGAGCGCCTCGAGGCAGGGCAGCACCGGGCCGAGCCAGGCGTCGATGTCGAACTCCCCACCCGGGGTCAGGCCGATGAAGACGATGCCCGCCCGTTCGGCGCACGGCAGCTGCACCAGGCCGTGGGACTCGCGGTCGACGTCGCCGAACGTGGACTCCTCCGTGACGCCGGTGAGACGTCCTGCGGTGTCGTAGGCCCACGCATGGTACGAGCAGACGAAGCCGTGGCGCGTGGTCCCGCACCCCTCGGGGACGAGCTTCATCGCGCGATGCCGGCACACGTTGAGCATCGCGCGCATGTGGCCGTCCTTGCCCCGCACGAGAACGACCTCGGTGCCGACGACCCTAAGTGCCTTGAAGTCGCCGACGTTCGCGAGCTCCGCCGACGTGCACACCGGGAGCGGGATGCGGCGGAACACCCGGCGGATCTCCTCGTCCCACTGAGCGGGGTCGAGGTACTCCGCGATCGGGACGCGCATCTGCTCGGGGGCCATGTCGGTCGTGCCGTTGCGCAGGTGGTCGGCCAGCCGGTCGAGGATGGCCAGGGCCTCGTCGCGGCTCATCGCCGTGTGGGCTCCGGCCAGGTACTGGGGGACGGTGTCGGTCATGGCTGGCTCCTCCGCGGGGGCGGATCGTCGGCTCCGCCGGCCCAAGTCATCTAGACGACTCCATACGACTCTAGGCGACGCCACCTCCCCCTGTCATCCCCCATCTCGTTTCTCCCGCGACGCGGGAGAAACGAGACAAACCGACGGGAATTCCGCGATCTTGGCTCACTTCTCCCACCACTGCTCCCGGCAGCCCACCACCACAGCACTGGGAGAGATGAGGCAAAGGGGCCCGAACAGCCCGACTTTGGCTCAGTTGTCCCGCGTCGCGGGAGAAACGAGAAAGTGCCGTGAGTCAGTTGGTGAGGATCCCGGTGTGCAGGTGCTGGCGCTCGTTGACCGACTGGATGCGCTTGCGGTCACCCTTGACCAGCACCTCGGTGATCGAGCAGTGGTTGGGCAGGAAGAACATGTCGGGGCGGATCTGCAGGATGTCCGCGAGGTAGGCGTTGATCACGCCGCCGTGGCTGACGAGCACGATGTGCTGGCCCTCGTGGTCAGCGACGAGCGCATCGACCGCCGCCACCGCCCGCGCCCGGAACTCCGCCGAGCTTTCGGTGAAGAACATGTGGTCCCAGCGGACCTCCTCGGTGAAGGCCGCCTCCCGCGCCCTCCACTCCTCCGGGTCGACCACCGACTGCGGGTCGATGCCCGGCTCGAGGTCGCGGTAGGACTGGATCTCGACCAGTTCAGGCCGGATGTTGGGCTCCAGGTCGTGCGGCGACCCCACGATCCGCGCCGTCTCGATGGCACGGCGCATGGTGCTGCAGGCGACCACGTCGACGTCCTGCTCGCCGAGCACCGCAGCGAGGGCCATGGCCTGCGTGCGACCGAGGCCGCTCAGCGGCGGGTCCTCCCACTGCGAGAAGTCGAACACATCACCGGTCGGATAGTCCTGCTGCGCGTGGCGCGTGATCGTCAGGCGTGTCACGCCCTCCTCGAGCAGCAGGAACGGACGGCGCACCGAAAACGGCGGCTCCGGCGGAACCGGCGGCCGGTTCGCGGTCACGCCGTATCGACCACCCGCACCGTGCCCGCCGAGCCGTCGAGCTCGACCGTCGTGCCCGTCGGCAGGGTCTTGCTGGCATTGGCCAGCGACACCACGCACGGGACGCCGAGCTCGCGGCTGACGATGACGGCGTGGCTCGCCTGCGCACCGATCTCGCAGATCACTGCGCTGGCGATCATGAACAGCGGCACCCACGACGGGTCCGTCGTCGTGCACACGAGGATCTCGCCCGGCTCGAGCGAGTCCGCGTCGGCGAGGTCGAGGATGACGCGGGTCTTCGCCGTCACGGTGCCCGGCGAACCGCCGATCGCCTTCATCTGCGTGCCCACGGGAGCCGCCTCCCCCTGCGCCTCGCGCTGGCGCCGTGACCACTCGCTGATCGGCGGGATGGGCTCACCGCGCATCACCAGGTACGGCGGCTGCAGGTCAGCGAGCGTCAGCCACTGCGCATGGCGATCGGCCAACGTGCCGGTGTACGACGACGGGTTCGCGATGAAGTCGTCGAGCTCGCTCTCCAGCAGATGGAAGACGTGCATCGGGTCACTCAGGTGACCGCGCTCGTGCATGCGCCGGCCGAGCTCGCGGAAGGCGAGCTTGGGCTCCTGCATCAGCATGACGGTCGCATTCTTGCCGCCCTCGCGGAGCCGGTACGACATCTGCCCGGAGGCGATGCCGGCGGCGAGCAGGCCCGAGGTGGACTCGTCGCCCGCAACGGCCGCGGTGAGTTCGGCGACCGCGGCCTCCCGGCGGGCGGCAGCCTCGGCCGCGCGGGCCCGCGGCGACATCGCGTCGTTCTGTCGACGCACGCGGTCGACCATCTGGTACCCGAGCACCGGATTGATCAGCCAGGTGTCGGCGCTGATCTCCCACTCGTTGACGCCGCGATGCCCGAAGTCCCGGAGCAGTGCCGCGAAATCCGCGTTGAACCCGGCCGCCTCCGGATTGCCCGCAAGCCGATCGGCAAGGCCGGCGACACCCGCGTCGAACTCGGCCGTCAGTGCGGGTGAGGCCGCCACGAGCCGGCTGAGGTCCCACACCCGCTCCGGCAGCCCGGCCGACGCCACGTCTCCGAGCGCCGCGAAGATCTGGATGGCGAGGTCGGGCTTGCCGACGGCGTCGGCGATGCCCTGGACGATCTGGGGACCCACGGTCGCACCGATCACGACCTGCGCGTAGGCATCCCAGCCCGGACGCTGCCACCGAGCCGACGTGCGTCCGTACTCCACGAGTTCGGCGTCGCTGATCGACGCGAGGTCGGGCCGCGACGCGACCCATGCACGGGCCTGCGCGATGTAGTCGTCCGAGAGCTTCTGCTGAGAGCCGCCGAGGATCGCCCCGAAGGACTCCCCGAGCTTCGCCGAGCACGCCTCGTTATCGTCGCGCGGGTCGTGCTTGTACGGCGGGACGGTCGGGTTCTGCCCGAAGAAGGAGATGTCGATCGCATCCGGCGTGGCCCCCGGCATGCGGTAGCCGAAGACACGGCCCAGCGACACCTGATTGAAGAAGTAGCCGCCCCAGCAGCCGTACGTCTCGGGCTTGTCCCAGAGGAACTCGTCGGGCGTGAACGTGCCGAGGGCGATCCACGCATCCGCGGTGCCGGGCACGATGCCCTGCTCCCACGTCAGGGTCCAGTTCAGCGGCGTGAACGGATCGGGGCCGACCTCGTCGGCGTTGGCGCGCGTGTAGAGCGGGAAGCGCTCGCTGGGCTCGGTGTCGGTGATCCAGGTGTCCATGGCTCTCCTCCTTGCAGGACGTCCGACAGGAACGCTATCGGTCTCAGCCGGAGATGACCGCCCGGTCTCCCTGCTTCCAGAGCCGGTCCAGGCGCCGGTACGCGATGCGCCATCCATCGTCGGTCCTGACGACGCGGTCGTAGTACTCCCCGCCAAGGAAGTAATGCTTGACGGGGCCGGGCGCTGACTCGCGGATGTGCTGGGAGATCAGGTACGTGCGCACTTCTGCGCTGTCACCGTCGTCCGCGAAGTCCATGACGCTCTTGCCAACCAGGTGCTGCGTGGCATCGAGATGCCCGATCGTGCCCTCGATCATCGCCCTGATGGCCGTGGGCCCCTCGGGCGCGCCCAGCCCTCCGGCGTCGAAGATCGCATCGGGGGTGAAGATCAGGTCCAGGGCCCCGAAGTCCCGGTAGTCCAGGGCGCGGGCGTACCGCGCGAGGAGCTCGTCGATCTCGATCCGGTCGCTGATCTGCTGCAGGGTGAGGGCCACGGGCGAGAAACTAGACACAGACTCCGGTTATTGCAAGGATTCCCCGATATCCCCGACCCTGGAGCAGCTGTGGCCGAGCAGGCGAAGAACTGGGAGGACGTCAAGTCCTACTCCCTCGACCAGGAGGACGAGCTCGCCCTCTTCGACGCGCAGATCGAGTGCACGCTCATCTGGGCCAGCAAGGACGGCTGGCCGATGGGCGTCATCGTCAACTACATCCACCGTGATGGCCGGTTCTGGCTCACCGCGAGCGAGGAGCGCCCACGGGTAAACCAGATCCGCCAGGACCCGCGCGTCTGCATCGCCATCTCGTCCAAGGGCTCGAGCATCATCGAGCGGCAGTCGCTGACCTACAAGTGCGAGGCGGTCGTCCACACCGACCGCGAGACGCTCGACCGGATCCTCCCCGAGTTCGCCGGCGCAATGCGGCCGGGCGAGCCCGAGAAGGCGCAGGCGTTCCTGGAGATGCTCGACTCCCCCGGCCGCGTTGTCTTCGAGTTGATCCCGAAGGTCCGGGTGGGCTTCAACAGCGCGAAGATGTGGGCCGCGTCCGAGGCGGCACGCCCGTCGGACTCCCCGTCCGGGCCCCAGAGCCACTAGCGGCCGACCCGCCAGCAGCACCCACCAGCGAGGAGTTCCATGCGCTTCGACAACCAGGTCCTGTTCGTCACCGGCGGAGCGAGCGGCATCGGCCGGGCCACCGCTGAGCGCGTCGTGGCGGAGGGTGGACGCGCGGCCCTTGTCGACCTCGACGGTGACCGGGCCCGCGCGGTCGCGGCCGAGATCGGCCACGGATGCATCGGCCTGTCTGCCAACGTCGCCGACGAGATGCAGGTGAAGGCGGCCGTCGACGCGACCGTCGAGCAGCTCGGCGGCATCGACCTCGCGCTGGCTGCCGGAGGTCACGCCGAGTTCGGCGACATCGCGGAGTGGGACCACGCGCGGTTCATGAAAATGGTCGAGGTCCACCTCGGCGGCACCTTCTGGGTGTGCAAGTACGTCACGCCCGTCATGAAGTCGCGGGGTCGGGGCTCGATCGTCACGATCGCGTCGACGGCAGCCGTCATGGCGAACAACAAGAACGTCCCCTACGGCGCCGCCAAGGCCGGCATCACCGGCCTGACCCGGCAGTTCAGCCTCGAGGCCCTGCCCGAGGTGCGCGTCAACTGCATCGCCCCCGGCCGCACGATCACCGGTATGACGGCCCCGCTCATGGTGCAGCGCGGCGGCGACATGGAGAGGGGTGAGGAGATCTTCGGGGCGCCCATCCCGATGAAGCGCATGGGACGGCCGGAGGAGCTCGCCGCAGCCATCTGCTTCTTCCTCAGCGACGACGCCTCCTTCATCACGGGCCAGACGCTGGTGGTCGACGGCGGCGAGACGATCTCCTGACCGTCTCCTGAATTTCCCGGCCGACGAGCGGCTGTCGGTGGCACACTCGCGGTCTACCTACCCTGGGAGAAGGCCATGCCGCAGCACGACCGCATTGACGAGGAGTCCCTGGTTCCGCTCGCCGCGCTCTACGAGGCGCTGCCGGGCGGGTTCAACGCCATCCCGGACATCGAGGCCCGCCGGGCGACGCTGTACGGGATGCTGGCGCAGATGACGGCGGACATCCCGCCGAACCCGAACGTCGGACTTGAGGACATCACGATTGCCGGGCCCGCGGGGGATCTCGCCCTGCGTATCTACCGGCCCGTCAACCCCGCCGCGTCGCGGCCGGGCATCTACTTCATCCACGGCGGCGGCATGGTGCTCGGCAACCTCGACACCGACCACCTGACCGCCGTCATGCTGTGCGAGACGCTCGGCGCAGCAGTGGTGTCGGTCGACTACCGGCTCGCACCGGAGCACCCCTACCCCGCCGGCCCCGACGACTGCTTCGCCGGCCTGCAGTGGATGGCCGCTCACGCGGACGAGGTCGGCTTCGACCCGTCCCGCCTGGCCCTCTACGGCGGCAGCGCGGGAGGCGGTCTCGCGATCGCGACGGCACTGCGCGCCCGCGACGCCGGTGGTCCGGCGATCTGCTTCGTCATGGCCCCGTACCCCATGATCGACGACCGCAACGAGACGGCGTCCAGCCGCGAGATCGTCGACATCGGCATCTGGGACCGCGCCGGCAACATCGAGGCGTGGGCCTGGTACCTCGGGGGCAAGGAGGCG